>SDBU01006024.1_pt1 | contig 14351 bp, 14 predicted proteins | sample 2277071 | NCBI WGS metagenome assembly SDBU01 (sample SAMN10397929, study PRJNA504765) | marine sediment metagenome | isolation source: marine sediment core GS08_GC12, 126 cmbsf | place: Arctic Ocean: Gakkel Ridge, Loki's castle | collected 2008
TACATCAGGTTGAAGGAGGGTGCTAGCAAAACCCTTGATTGTGGCTAAAGGTGTGAGAAGCTCGTGTGAGACCATGGATATAAGCTCGGTCTTCATTCTTTCAGATTCCTGCAAAGCCCTTGTTCGGGCTTCAGCTTTTATAATCTCATCTTGTATATTTTTACGTTCGGTTATATTCCGGACAAAGGCAAATATCTGTCCCTCCCCGATATCAAGATAATTAGCACTAACCTCGACATCAATTATCTTGCCATCCTTGTGTTTATGCCTGGTTTCAAAGCGGGTGTAACCCTGATTCTTTAGTTGCTGGATATGCCGAATAGTATCTTCAGGGCTTTCGATAGCTTCGATGTCCGATATGGACATTTTGAGTAATTCCCTGCGATTATAACCTATCATCTCACAGTATGAATCATTGACCTCAAGAAACCTTCCCTGCAAGTTAGTCATCCAGAAACCGTCAACAGCTGTTTGTAAGATTGCCTGGTGCTTTTGTTCCGCCTGCTTTCTCTCGGTGATATTATGTTGAACCTCGACTATATTCTCAATTATTCCATCAGAACTGAGTAGCGGAAAACAGGAAATATCCATGACTAAATCCCGCCCATTGCTATCTTTGTGGATGTGTTCAACTCTCGCCATGTTCTTAGTTTTTATAACTTTCTGTATTGGACAGGAATCCTGTGCCCCAGAGCAGGGTTTTGATGAACCATGAGTAACCTCATAGCATTTTCGTCCTATTATGTTTTCACGACTATTGCTGTAATGCTTAATAAAGCAGCTGTTTACATCCGTAATGTTGCAGTTCAAGTCCATTACCATAACAGCTTCATGCATGCTGTTTAGGATTCTGTCAATGTAGTCATGTGCTTGTTGTAAAGAGTCCTCTACCTGCTTTCTCTCGGTGATGTCCCTGATGTAGACAACATTGGCCATTTTACCTGCATATACAGTATAACCGCTAGTAACCTCAACCGGGACTTCACTGCCATCCTTTCTAATAACGGACATCTCAAAATACCCTGGGAGATTCTCGCCACTCATTTTTCTTCGGTGTCGCTCCATAGAAGCCTTGCGGTACTTGGGATTAAGAAGATCGAAGAATGGCATACCCAGTAGCTCTTCCTTTGAATAACCAGTAATATGGGCCCACTCATTACTAACAAAGGTTTGTATCCCATCTCCCTCGTTATTGTCTTGCACCATGATAACAGCCTCACCAACCCTACCTCCTAACTCTATAAGAGCGCGGTATCTCCCCTCTGATTCTTTTAATTGTTGATATACCATCTTCTGTTGGGTGATATCCCGAGCAAAAACAAAGAAAAAGTCCTTCTCGTCATCCAGGTACTTGGCGCTTATTTGAACTTCTATAATCCGCCCATCTTTACATCTAAGACAGGTGTTAAATAAATCACTTCCCAATGACTTTACCATAAGGATGTGTTGTCTTATTTCTTTAGGTGTTTCCAAGGCTTCTATATTCCACAACTTCGTTGTGAGTAGTTCATCACGGCTATACCCAAGCATACGGCAAAAGGTATCATTAACGTCTATAAATTTGCCTTGTAAGTCTGAAATAAAGAAGCCTTCCACGGTACTTGCAATAATAGTTTGGTACCATTTGTCCGTGATATTGAATTCGGGCTTAGATGGCATTGATTTGGCTATATATTGCTGAGGAGAAGACTCTTCTTTAGTTGAAAGCTCTTTAATTTTTACATATTCATTTTGGTCCATTTTAACAACCCCAACTATTAATTAACATTTCTCTGCAATGCTAACTGATTCTCTACTGCCGTAATCCGTAGGTAGAAATATTAACGAACCTCATAATCAAATAAAAGGGCACCAGCTACACTTCAATTAGCGAACCGGTACCCTCGTCATCATTGCCTCAACTACCTACCTGAACTATATTCAATTATGTATCTACCATGGTTAATCTACTCCCCGATATAGGCGTTGTCAATAGATTAAATACATGTGAGTACCAGATTCAGGATAAAAAGTCATAACTCGCTGTTGTGTTAATTAACAAAAGTCATTCTGTTTGATACTGTAAACGCCCAATATATATTAGTGAATACGCAGGAATTATGGGATTTTAGCGATGATTTTGCGATACTCGGCCTCAGGAAAGGCTTTCAAAGTCTCGGTACGAATGCTACCCTGGCTACCTGCACTTAAAGCTAGTGTCGCCGCCACCTCGTCGCTGGGGCCTTCAACAATTAGTACCGAGTCGTATCTACCCATCGTGAGATAGTAACCGAGAACCTTACCACCAGCAGCTTCAATGGCTTTCCTGGTAGCATTCAGGCGTTTAGGTGAATCTTTAACATTACGGATACCCTGGTCAGTCCAATTATTGAGGACTATGTAGGTTGGCATCGTTTCCTCCTTTAAAGTTAATCGGTAACATTTGTATCAATACTTTTCAGTTTAAAGGCCTCACCTCCTCTTAAGTTATTTCTAGTTTGATAAATAAAAAGGTACCAGTCACCGCCATAATTGCTGGCAGTGCTGATACCCCACTGTCATCCCGACAACTCCTTAACCTATATGCTGTTTTAAGATAGTTTTACACCGTGTAAATCGAGTGTAGTCCCGCTATAATCGGTTGTCAATACCTCTGAAATAAAAGAACAAGGCTTGAATGTATTGCCAACAACTCATCGAATTGTGCACTCTATACACTGACTAGTATCTTAGGCTCTAGTTCAATTGCCGTTCATTATCAGGCTATTGACATTACAAGAGTGGATGGTTTACGCTTTATGCACAAAAAGGAGGTAATAAATGCAAGCCTATTGTATGAAATGCAGAGCAAAGAGGGAAATGAGCAATACCCAACAGATTAAGATGAAGAATGGCAGGCCGGCTACACAAGGCGTATGCCCTGTATGTGGTACTAAGATGTTCAGGATTGGCAAAAGCTAGTTTTGGTTTTGGCAAATAGATAATTTAAAGGCTGGGCTTACCATTGTCCAGCCTTTATTTCATTCACGATCCTACTGGGGGTTGTCCTTTCATCCTTGGAAATGAGGGGGTATATAAATATGGATGTACGCTGGCAAATTGAGAAAAGAGTAAAACTAGATAAAGTAAACTACGAAATAATTGGCTTAAATAAAAAATATAAAACGGATGTTAATAAAGATGGAGTATTTAAGATTACTGATCCAGCAGATAGAATAAAATTAGACAGATTACTTAAAATGAAAGAGGGGTTGGAAGGGGAACTGGACGAGGCCTGATATTCAAGAAGAAGCTATAAAAGATCGCCAGCGGCAAATAGGAGTTCTTCTGCCGGTTGGAATCGCGTTAGTCATTATTAACATTGGCTTTTAACAACATGGCAGAAAGCTCGCAAATAATTAAAACGAGGACTCTTCTAAATAATAATGCAAACTTAGTTACCCGATTGCACAAAATACTATTTTGTTAAGTAGTCATTAAATTATATAATGATATGGCGCGATACTTGGTAATTTATGATATAAATACTGTAAATAATCTAATGGATTTAAATTCTCTCCCAGCTATAGTCTTTTCATCTTGGACACATTGGACGAAACGGGCTAATATTCCAAGAAGCAACTTACCTGGTGTATACTTGCTAGCCAGATTTTCAGAGTCTCCACAAGTAAAAGAGGCTGATCCTCTTTCAGAACAGATTGTTGTGATCGGTCAAACCCGCAGATCGCTGCTTGGACGCTGGACTCAATTTCATGCTGCAGCCTTTGGGCCAGGTGGAAATCACTCAGAGGGTACCCGGTATCGTGAAAAGAATTACCCAGATGCAATGAAGACGCTTTATGTTGCCGCTATGCCCTCATCGCCTTTGCAATGGAAAGATTGGGCTATACATGATGAAGATTTAGCAAAGATGTTAAATACCTCGTCAGATGAAGTACGGAAGTTCAAAAAATATATTGAGTCATCTTCTTCAGCAAAAACAAAAGGTGTATTTAACGGTGCTTGGATTATGTATGTAGAAAGATATTTATTGCTCGAATTCGTATTAAAGTGGGGCAAGCTCCCCGAATGTAATGCCGAATAAGTGCAACCACTTTTGCCATTCAACTGTAAATCTAAAAGCTTGCGGGATCCTTACATACAAAAGTCAGTTCTGTGCAATGGGGTAACAAAATAAGCATTTGTGTGATACGAAACTTGCCGATGTTTGAGAGGAAAACCACAAGTAGTAAGGTACAAAACCCTACTACTGCATCGCTAAAAGCTAGGTTAACCTTTGTGGTCTTTTGGTTCAAGACCACTGAGGGCGCGGTGCTCTATCTAACTCCCCAGTAAACCATTAGGTTTATAACGACTTTTGGAGGGACGTCTAGGACGCAAGCAACCTCATCAAGAGACTGATAATGCTCAAGTAGTTGCTTAAAGATTTTTTGGGTTAATCTGCCATATTTCTCCTGGATGTGCTTCCTAATTGCAGAGAGGGGCAAGACTTCATTGCCTGGCGGTAGTTCACAATGCTCATTCTCATATTCCATTAGTCTTATTGCTTCCAAGTACTTTGCTTCCTTGCCACTATCAGTAGTGCTGTAACGGAACTGAAGTTCATGGCCAGCCTGAGTCAGCCACTTCTCAGCTCTATTCTGATATCTGATGGGGTCACCAATTCGTTGCTCACTAAGCCTTTTCCTGAGGCTTGCTACAGCTGACCCTATGGTAACCAGTGGCGAGTTGCCTTTCACCCTTCCAAACTCACAATCAGCTCGCACCTCATAAACACCTGGCTGATCTGGTACAGAAGTATTTGCCACTGCTACGTTAAAAAGATACCAAGCCGACCATCTATTCTGTTTCGTAGCCTCCCTAGCCATCTTTACACCTCTCTTTTCTGCATAATTCACATTCCTACACAAGTAGCGATAATATACCTGCCGGTGGTGTCCGTCAATTGTGGGCAAGAGCCCTGCAACTTAACCGTATATGAAAGTAACGTTGGATCATATTGTCACACGGGTATCCAGAGCTTTGAGCACCATTAGTGAGACTTACTCAAGCTATACAATATGGACAATTGTTTTTCCCGAAAGATATCCTATTTCGGCATCAGGCTCATAAAAAGGTTAGGTGCGCCGCCTATATCCTCCAAGTAGGGATGACGGTCTTTGAGATTCAACAAGTTTGCGTAGGCCCTGAAATCGCCTGTCAAGTTCCACTCATTACCGCGCCTCACATATAGTTGATAGCGAATGCCATCTGAGGTAACGAGGCGGTGGCATTCTGGAAACACTTTGGTATACCTCACTAACTGTCTCTCAGCGTAATGTAGCCCCTCCCATGCACGCTTAGACTCTAGAATCATGGAAGGTTTTTCACCTCTTTTGTAGACCTCGCTGAAGAAAGACATGTCAGTATGTTTCCACTCAATCTTAATCTTCTGCTCTGACCACCCCAGAGCCAGCAGAATCGGTACGATGAGGAAGGTGCGTATTTCATGTTCACTTAGATCACGGCCGTAGCGCTTATACCAATGCGCTAGACGGCGAACTCGCGAGATGGTCTGAATTACCGTTTCTGCATCGGCTGGTCGTAGCCCCTTTCCAATCAAGCTCTCCACCAAGTCCTCGTCAGAAATCTTTCTGGCAGGCGGGGGAATCTCTTTAGCTTTCTGCTTCTTGCCCTCTTCCAGTACCTTTTCTGCCTTCTCTATTGCCTCGTTGCTATTCACTCTTTTGAATGTGCCCATCGATAGGCCCTTGGTAATTACATTATCCCCCGGGCATACCCATTCAACTCTACGGCAATGCTGGAGATCCCATCCCTCAACATCATCAAACTGCTCGAGGTATTCATAGTCCCCGGTAACTTGACCTACAGCTCGAATTTGCCATTGTCGGTGATAAGGCCTCTTCAAAATCACCATATCCTTCGCTTTTACTCTTTCAGCGAAGCTCACAACTTGAGTACGCCAGTCGCGATGCCCCCTATAGTAATCTTTGTTATCGAAGTATCGGCCAGGATTGCCAGCTCCAACCAGCATAACACCAAATTGCACAAACATTTCTGAATAGTCACGGGCACCTTCTCCAGCCGCTACCTGCCAGTAGTTCATTTGGCACCTCCAATTAAGTTGCACTCTGTAATGTATCTCAACCAGTAACAGGGTTGTAGGTAGTCTCGCGACGAACTTCTTGACCTTGTGCTAATCATAGGTCATAGTCTGCACTAAGGCAACACTAGGACATTGGGTGCGAGCACGCGAGTATTTCAATAATAGGGGAGTCTATTGTAAAATGGCTATGGAGGTTCGTATGAGGCCACTGAGCTATAGCCAGATATCTACCTATCAGTCATGCCCCTTTTGTTACAAACTCCAATATATCAATGGCTTGAAGCCGAAAGCGAAATGGTACTTCAGCTTCGGAGAAACCTTGCATAAGTGTGCCGAGTATTTCTTCAAAGCTAAACTGCCAACCTATCCCATACTTGAGGAGTTACTACACTTCTACGAGGAGAACTGGATATCAGAAGGTTGGGAATCCGTAGAAGAGGAAGCTCGGCAAAAAGCGTATGGAGAACAGATATTAAGGGAATTCTGGCATATTCATAGCCGTGAATTCAAGGTGCCGCTAGCCACGGAGCGAGTGTTTATGGTCAATATACAAGGTGTGAAGCTAAGAGGATACATAGACCGGGTAGACAAGCTGGAGACAGGCAGCCTGGCCATTGTTGACTATAAAAGTAACCAAGAACTGTTCACCAAGGATTATGTGAGAAATTTACTCCAGCTAACCTTGTACCAACTGGCGTGTGAGCAGATGTGGGACATGCCTGTTGAGATATTGACACTGTATCACCTGCGGTCTAATACGCCGGTGAGTTCTCAAGCACGGAGCCGTGAGCAATTAGATGAGGCGTCACATCTAGTGATATCAGTGGCTGAGAATATCGCTGCCGGCAGATTTCCAGCCATAGAGAATCAATACTGCCCCTGTGACTTCCCCGAATATTGCCCCTATTACAAGCAAAAATATGAAGAGCCTATCCCAGAGAGCGCAAAACCAGAGCAACTACGCAATATCGTCATCGCGGATGTAATCGAACGCTATGCGGCACTTCAGGATGAATATAAGATAGTCGAAAAAGAACTCAATAAGCTCAAGGATCTTATTATTCGTTACTGTGAGGTCGGGGGTGTCAATAGAGTCTTCGGGCCGGAGCATTCGATCACCTACAGGGTTATCCAGAGGACCGGATACGATGAGGATAAGATCAAATCCATCTTGGAACCTGTTGGGCTATGGGATAGGGCGTTAAAGTTTGACCCAGCAAAGCTATCTGCAATCCTGAAAAGTAATGATGTGCCAGCAGAGATTAAAGAGAGAATAAGCTCGCTAGTGGAGGTAGTGTCAAGCTATCCGAGGCTCTGGCTAAAAGAGTTAAGGGAAGATAAGGGAAGATAAGGAAGAGTAACAATTTGCCCAAATGTTTAGGCCTTCCACATGACTTGGTTTAGCCAACTTGCCTCGCATATTGCAAAGCATAGTCCAGAACGTGATAGAAAGTAGACCGCCTTTCATCCCCATCTCCAACCGGCCACCAACCTTTTGCTCTAGTATCCATAACCTTTATAGCCGTGCACTTATGTCTCAAATTTGGTAAGTTTGCTTGTGCTATTAGTTTGTGTTTGTCCATGCATTCCCAGAAGAGCCTTTCATTTCCTGTATCGAGTGCTTTTTTAACTGAGGAGCAAAGAATTTGCCTAGAACCTTTTGAGATGCCTGATTTACCTACGATGGCTTCAAACGTCTCACCAGTAAATACCAAAACAACCTTGATATCGTGATTGGTTAGGATTGCACTGATGCGCTCGAGGCTTGAGTGGTGAAGGTAACGCTCAAAATCACCAGTCCTTGGACGGAATAGCTTTCTAAGGTCTTTAGGTGAGCTGCTTGGAATTGGGTAAAGGCATTCAAAGAACAACAGAGGACCTTCATAATTGCCACTGAAAAGTAAAGAGACCGTCTCATCTATGCTGTCTTTGTCCCAATGGAAGTCATGGTTAATATCAAGATGTTTACTACAACATAGTATGTCCCAGAACCCTCTCGACCTTTTCTCGGACATGAATAGGCCTTTTTTGACAGACTCGGGATGTGGATTGCTGAATAGCAACATCACACGGGGTCTTTCCCGAGAACTAATTTTAGGCTGTATACTTTCTGTAAGAAAATGGAGGCGTGTCTCTTCCCAGTACAACTCTACCTTTGAAAATCCCTCTATTTTGGGCCGCCGCCTCTTAGCATATTCAGCGCTATCCCCAAAATCCAGACACGCTTTTTCAATTGCCCTGACCCCTTACCGGGAATAATCTCTACCAGAGTAATCTTCTTTTGCAGGGCTTCAGTTATAACCTGGCTGAGTTCCGCATCAATCGCAAAGCCCTTGTTATATATTTCATGCAGGTCTAATACTATCTTTGCCAAGGAATATCATCCTTTTGTCTTGATTAACAAAATAAGCGATGATGCAGTGTCTCACGATATTCATATACCTGCAAGTGTGAGGTGGAAAGTTCAGTTCAAAAGTTACTTCATGTTTTTACGATTTGGAGGATGTCATTGATAGGCTGCAGCCTATATCTTTGCGCTTTGCCGTGGAGAAGCGATGTTTCTCAGCCTTTGTGCATGAGTCAATAGCTTCTTCCTCAGCCTGATGTTCTTGGGGGTAATCTCTACGAGCTCATCATTGTTGATAAAGCTTATGGCTTGCTCCAGGCTGAATATAATGGGAGGAGTCAGTTTTACGGCAATGTCGGAAGTGGATGAGCGTATATTGGTTCTCTTCTTTTCTTTGCATACGTTAACGGGGATATCCTGCAGCCGCGCGTGCATTCCTACTATCATACCTTCGTATACCGGGGTTCCCGGCTCAATGAAGGTTTCGCCTCTTCCCTGGGCGTTATTAAGACCATAGGTAACGGCAGTTCCATTCTCCGATGCCACAAGAACGCCGCCACGAGCCGTTACGAGTTCTCCCCGCCATGGTTCATAGCCGAGAAAGACAGTATTCATAATGCTGTCACCACGTGTAGCTGTGAGAAAAGCGCTACGAAAACCGATAAGCCCTTTCGTGGGGATATGAAACTCCAGGCGTACATTATCACGCCCGTCATTGTGCATATCGGTAAGCCGAGCCTGCCGTTTGCTTAGCATCTCGGTTAAAACTCCGACATATTTACTCTTTGTGTTGATGATAAGAGACTCTACGGGTTCCACAAGTTTGCCGTCAATAATCTTAGTGATGGCTTCCGGTCTTGATACTTCGAATTCATAACCCTCCCGGCGCATTGTCTCGATAAGAACAGCCAGATGCAGCTCTCCCCTGCCTTTTACCAGGAAGGTGCCCGAGGTATCCATATCCTGTACACGGAGGCTGAGATTGGTTTCCAGCTCCTTGTAAAGCCATTCCCGCAACTGGCGGGTAGTGCAGAAACGCCCCTCGCGTCCTCCAAACGGAGATGTGTTTACCCCAAAGGTCATTTCTATAGTCGGTTCGCCAATCTTAATACGCGGCAATGCCTCGGGCTGGTCAATGCTGGCAATAGTATCGCCGATTTCGGCTTCTTCCAGGCCGGTTACCGCCACTATGTCTCCGGCTTCGGCTCCCTCTATCTTTATGCGTTTGAGGCCAAGATAGGTGAAAACTTCGCTAATTGCATAACGGATTGCTGCACCGTCAGAACTTAAGACGGCTACGAAATCATGGGGGTTGATTTTACCCCTCCAGATTCTACCGATGGCAATTTGGCCCTTGTGACTATCATAGTCCAGGTTGGAAACCAGCATTTGAAACGGGCCGCTTTCAATTCGTGGCGGCGGGACATTCTCTAATATGCAATCGAGAAGAGGGAAAATATCCCTGCCTTCCATACTTGGTTCGGTTACGGCGAAACCGTCTCTGGCGCTGGCATACAACAGCGGGAAATCAAGTTGCTCGGCACTGGTAGCCAGTTCCAGGAAAAGGTCCTGGGTGAGCCTGATTACCTCGGCTATCCGCGAATCCTCACGGTCTATCTTATTAATCACCACGATTGGTTTAAGCCCTCTGTCCATCGCCTGTTGCAGCACAAAACGGGTCTGGGGCATAGGGCCTTCAATAGAGTCCACCAGCAGCAGGCAGCCGTCAGCCATATTGATGACGCGTTCTACCTCTCCGCTGAAATCGGCATGCCCAGGGGTATCGATAATATTTATCTTGACCCCTTTGAAAAGCACAGCCGTGTTTTTGGACATAATAGTAATCCCCTTTTCCCGCTCAAGGGCATTACTGTCCATTATCAGATCGCCGACTACCTGATTATCCCGGAACACCTTGCTTTGCTTAAGTATGGCATCTACCAGGGTAGTCTTCCCATGGTCGACATGGGCGATAATGGCTATGTTTCTTATGTCTTTGCGATATTTCATTTCTGTAGAAGATGAATCTACTTGCCTCTCCTCCTCGATAGAGCTAATACCTGTCATGCCACACGTTGTCTCAATTTGCGCAGGGGGCGGATATTATTGCTAACTAGTGCAGGCTTTGCGTAATCAAAGTCCGATAGCGTGCGGCGCTCCAGTGGTTTTTTAAGGATGCGCTCCAGGGCCTGCACCGTGGCTTTATCTTCCCCGGTAACAAACGTGAAGGCCTCTCCGGTTTTGCCGATTCGTCCGGTACGACCGATGCGATGAGTGTAATCGTCCGTGCTGCCGGGCATATCGTAGTTGACGACGTGTGAAATATCCAGAACATCGATGCCCCGGGCGGCAATATCAGTCGCCACTAATATCTTGAACAAGCCACTGTGAAAACCATCGAGCGCGGCTTGACGTTTGTGCTGAGGCATATTGCCCTGCAATGAAGCTACCCGATAGCCCGCTTTCGCCAGTTGCTGCGCAACGCGCTCGGCACGGTGTTTGGTACGAGTAAAGACAAGCACAGACTCTGTTTGGGTTTTGTTTAACAGCTCCTTCAGCAGAGCCGTCTTGAGATGCTGCTTTACCGGATACAATGCGTGCGATACGGTGGTTGCCGGTGCCGTGTGACCGATCTGTATCGTGACCGGATCATGCAGGATTTCCTTCACCAGGCGCCGGATATCATCAGGCATGGTTGCTGAGAAGAGGAGCGTCTGCCGCCGGTGCAGTATGCACTGCAAAATACTCTTGATGTTGGGCAGGAAGCCCATATCAAACATACGGTCCGCCTCGTCGATTACGAGAACTTCCAGATTGGATAAATCAACTGTGCCCTTCCAAAGGTGATCAAGCAGGCGGCCCGGACAGGCGGCAACTATTTCAATACCGCTGCGTAGTCTTCGGCTTTGCTGCTCCATACTCACCCCGCCGTAAACGGCAATACTCTGTAATCCGGTCTGTTTCCCCAATTCATTTATAGCCTCGCATGTTTGCTCAGCCAGCTCACGCGTTGGCGATATTATGAGAGCCCGGACACGACCCCGTTGCCCCTGGGTAAGACGCTGTAAAATCGGCAGCGCAAAGGCGGCTGTTTTGCCGGTTCCCGTTTGTGCCAGACCGATAAGGTCACGACCCTGTAGAATTGGCGGGATGGCTTGTGCCTGGATTGGTGTGGGTGTAACGTAACCGAGCGCCTGTACACCGGACATGATGCTCGGATTAAGATTGAAAGTTTCGAAACTCATTAAAACTCCTTGAAAAATACCGATTAGGCACCTGCATTACATATGCCTAATCAATTATGTGTTTTCTTTGCCTTACTCTGCTAGTGGACCAGCCACCTCTCTTGGCAATATATGAGTCACCACCTTTTTTATCAGAAAGGGGGAGTGCCTCAACAAGATTGATAGTCATATGCCTCAGTGCTTTACCATTAAGGGCATCAATTGCGGCTTTACCTTCAGACTGGGATGGCATTTTGACATATCCGTAGCCTCTCGGTTGTCCACTGCCGATATACTTGTCGTTCATAATAGTTACAGACAGAACTTCTCCGAAAGCATGAATTCTCGCTGTAGTTCCCCCTCGGTAACCTCGAGGGATAAGTTGCCTACATAGATGTTCATGTTGCCACCTTTCCCCGGCAATGGTGTTATCCATGTTCTGCGCTTTATTAATAGCCCATAGGGTAATTAGTATATTGTATATCGTACGCAGAAATGAAGGAGAGGTAATTTAATATCTTTTCTGTCTTCCTCCTCCGTATCCGCCACCTTTATTACCACCGTAACCACCGCTGCCATAGCCGCCACTCCTCCTGTTGCCGTAGGAACCACCACCACTGTTATCTGTCCGAGGGCGAGCTTCATTGACCACAATCGTTCGCTCTTTTAGCGTTTTACCATTAAGGCTCGTGATTGCGGCTTCGGCCTCAGCCTTCGCAGCCATTTCAACAAAGGCGAATCCCTTGGGGCGCCCACTATCCCTGTCTGTTATTACGCTTATGGAAGTTATCTCTCCAAAGGCTTCAAATTCTTGCCGTAAGTCTTCTTCGGTTGTTTCGTAGGATAAGTTACCCACGTAGATTTTCATATTGTTACTCCCTTATTTGAATTGTGTAATCATTAGAGTGCAAACTAGCGTGACCGGCTCAGTCTGACCTTGTTGTAGCAATCGCTACAATACACCGGTCGATCTTCGCTGGGCTTGAATGGCACCTGTGTAGTTTTGCCACACTCGGCACATACTGCAGAAAACATTTCGCGTTGTGGCCTGTTCCCATAGCTGTCATTCCTAAAGTTGCTACCATTGCTGGCGTTCTGCCGCGCTTTCCTTTCCTGACGGCATGAGGGGCAGCGCTTTGGACTATTAGTATGGCCCTTGGACGCAAATTGCCCTTGTTCCTCAGCGCTGAAAGTGAAAGTAGTCCCACAATCGGAACATTGGAGTGACTTGTCCTGAAAATTCATTAGATGACCTCCTCTCTTCGTGATTTTAGTTGGAGTTAGGGTCATCTAATACTTAATATAAATCTGATGGGATTCTACGAAGATCGCAATAACCTAAACCAAACTTAATATATTATACACCAAATCAACCCATAACACAAAAACATATTAGCATATGCAACTTATTGGACTATTGCCCAAAGGGGTAACAAAACGCTACTTTGTTCAATTAGGTTATCGCTCCTTCAACGCCTCCTATGTAGATAATTTAATTGCCTGCCTTGACCTTTGCCACTCCTCTTACTACAATAAGAATAAGTCAAGCATTCAAGTTACTTACCGTTCACTTCTACGGGAGCCAAAGCTAATGCCTGAAGTCTTAGCAAAGAACTCCATCTCATCCAATGAGCCAGAATCATGGTTTCAAAACCGTGGATTGTTTTCTGACCATTTCCTCAAGGCACGGCTGCCTCAGTGGAAAGAGTGGGAAACTGATGAAGAGCTTGCTACTTTCCGTAAGGATATTATGTCTCTATATGAATCAAAAGAGACAATATTACCATATCTCAATGAGGCTCAGACAGAGGAAGAGTTTGTACAGCCGGTACTGGATCTTTTAGGTTACACCAATAGCTATATAGTCCAGGCTCCAACAAAAATAGGCCAACAGACAAACCGACCTGATTATGCGCTGTTTCCAGACGAAACAACGAAAAATAAAGCTTACCAGAAACTCAAAGGCAATGATTATACTCAGTGTATCGGGATTGCCGATGCCAAATACTGGGAGCGGGAGCTTGACCTAGCTAAGTCAAGCGAGCGGGATACATTTACTAATCAGAATCCATCCTTCCAAATAGCTGGTTATCTCACCGGTACAAAGCAGAAGTGGGGTATCCTTACTAATGGCTGCTTATGGAGGTTGTACTGTACTGAGTCACACTTGCCTTTGGGTAACTACTACCAGGTTGACCTCGTTCAACTTCTAGAAGAAGCTTCTGAGGAAAATCTCAAGTACTTCTACCATTTCTTTCGTAAGGCGGCTCTACTTCAAGTTGATGACAAGTCGTTTTTGGACCACGTGCTCGAAGGCAGTAATGAATATGCGGTTGAACTGGAAGCCGATATTAAAGAGCGTGCGTATGAAGTTGTGGAGCTTCTGTGTCGTGGCTTTGCCGCTGGTTTTTCAAAAAAGCAGCTTTCTGAACTGGCCCTGAAGGATATTTATGATAATTCTTTAACCCTCCTCTACCGCCTGCTTTTTGTCTTCTACGCTGAAGCGAGGGAACTTCTGCCCCTAACCTCCAGTGTGAGCTATCGCGATAATTACAGCATGCACAAAATAACTCACGATATTGACGAGGTAATCAGGAAAGGGCAACAGCTCACCTCGCAATCAACTATTTACTATCAGAGGATTGGCAGCCTATTTGGTTTGATAAACACAGGTGACCCTGGCTTAGGTGTTCCA
>SDBU01006025.1_pt1 | contig 14349 bp, 12 predicted proteins | sample 2277071 | NCBI WGS metagenome assembly SDBU01 (sample SAMN10397929, study PRJNA504765) | marine sediment metagenome | isolation source: marine sediment core GS08_GC12, 126 cmbsf | place: Arctic Ocean: Gakkel Ridge, Loki's castle | collected 2008
CAACGGCAAGGCGCGGCAATACAACGACCTTAACAGGATGCACAGGATATACAGGATCACAGAAAGACGGCAAACTATGGGAACGACAGCGACCGCCTGTCTTGACGTACACGTCATCCTGTAAATCCCGTCTATCCCTTTCTCTTACTCTTACTCTTCTCACGTCCTCTTTCAGTTCCTCTCTGCTACCCCACCTTCGCCCTCTTGGGAGTCGGTCACCATCGTCCCAGCATCATAGCCGATCCCCGGATGCAGCGTGTCCGATGAGGCCGGTTTGACTTGTCTTTTCTTTTTTGAATATAATGCGTGACTTAGGAAGGTGGGTTCTTTGAGCTTGCCAATCCGATTTGGAGGTGGGGCGGGAGTCTACCGAACATGACAGCGCGGAAGAAGGCCTCGCGGAAATCCAAGGTTAGCGCGGGTTCGCGTCCTGGAAGCGGCAGTGAGGGCCAGGGCTCCCAAGTGCGGGGCAGCGGAGGGCGTCTCACTGCCGAGGAGCAGAAGGGCATCTTCCGGCGCAGAGCCGTCTTCGCCGTGGTGGTCGTCATAGTCGGCGGCATCGGCGCGTGGTTTGTGCTTAACACGGTTGAGGACCCCGGCGAGCAGCAGCTCGTTCTGAGTGCGACCGGTGCCGCGCCCCCTTCAAGCGCTGTTTACACGGTCAAGCTTCTGGAGTTCGCGCCTTCCAGGGAGCCGTTCGCGAGGCGCCTGGCTCAGATGGACGCAGTCACGGCCCTGGCCAGCGACAATGAGTTCAGTTTCGTGGATCTGCCCGACGGCCAGATGGCCCTTTGTGTGGGAAGGTTTGAAGGCGAAGACTCGCCGCAGTTGCGCCTGCTCCTGCACGCGTGTCAGGGCTTCGACGCGGGGGGCCAGAAGCTGTTCGAGGGCGCTTCGATCTGCGAGATGCCGTAACGCTCCCCGTTCCCCTGAGTCGAGTTACGCAGAGTTGAAAGGGACAGCATGTCATTGCACAAGAGCTTGAAACAAAAAGGCCATCTGAGCCGACGAAGAAACGTCCTGAGCCGTTCCGAGCGGATCGAACGGCTCAAAGAAGACGAGAAGTGGGACGAGGAGAATGGCTCCGTGTTCGGCCTGCCCAAGGTGAAGGTCGAGGTGATCGCTGCCCCGGCCCGTCCGCGCGGCCCGGAGCCGGCTGAGGAAGCCGAGGCCCTGGCCGAAGGGGAGGCGGGCGAGACCCCCCAAGCTGCCCCCGACACTCCCGGGGCGCAAAAGTAATTCCTTCCCGCTCTTCTTCCAGATTCTTGGGGACCACTGGTGGACGTCGCCGCACTGATCGCCGATCGCATGGGGCTGATTGACTCTTCCGGCATTCGCAAGGTCTTTGACCTGGCGAAGAGCCTGGAGAATCCCATCAATCTGAGCATCGGCCAGCCCGACTTCGACGTTCCGGAGCCGGTGAAGGCCCGGGCGATCGAGGCAATCAAGTCCGGCCTGAACAAGTACACCGTCACTCAGGGCATCCAGGAGCTGCGTGACGAGGTGCTGAAGTTCGAGAAGGAGGCCACGGGCATCCGCCACGACGCGGTGCTTATCACCAGCGGCGTCGCGGGCGCAACGATGCTGGCCCTCATGGCGCTGGTGAACCCCGGCGACAGGGTGGCGATACCGGACCCCTACTTCGTGCTCTACAAGCACCTGTGTCGGCTCATGGGCGGGGTTCCCATCTACGTGGATACCTATCCGGATTTCCGGCTGACGGCCCAGCGCCTGGAGGAGGCCGGCGCGGGCGACGCGAAGCTTCTGATAGTCAACAGCCCGTGCAATCCGACCGGTGTGGTGTTGACCGAGGACGAGCTGCGCCGGATAGCCGACTGGGCCGAACGCAACGGCGTCTTCCTCATCAACGACGAGATATACCGTGCCTTCTGCTACGACGGCGAGTTCACCAGCATCGCCTCGATGACGGACGACGTGCTGCTGCTGAACGGGTTCAGCAAGACCAGCGCAATGACGGGGTGGCGGCTGGGCTACGCGATCGGGCCCGAGCGCATCATCGAGGAGATGAAAAAGCTTCAGCAGTTCAGCTTCGTTTGCGCGCCGTCCATTGCACAGTATGGCGGGCTGGCGGCGGTGGGGGTGTCGCCCGACGACCACGTCCGGGCCTACAAGGCCAAGCGCGATATGGTTTATGAAGGCCTCAAGGGGAAGTTCGAGCTGGAGAAGCCGCTGGGGGCGTTCTACGCCTTTGTCCGGGCGCCGGATGGCGACGGCGACGCCTTCTGCAAGAAGGCCATAGAGCACAGCGTGCTGATCATCCCCGGCAGCGTCTTCAGCGAGAGGAACAGCCACTTCCGCCTGTCCTTTGCCGCCGCAGATAGCGTCATACAGGCGGGGATCGAGGTGCTTTGCTCGCTGGCGTGACCGGGCGGCGGGCTCCTACCTGACGCCGTACTTGTCGAGCTTCCGGTAAAGAGTGGCCCGGCTGAGGCCAAGCTTGCGCGCGGCCATGCTGATGTCGCCGTTGCACTTCTTGATGGCAGCGAGGATGGCCCGCTTCTCCAGTTCGGCCATGGGCAGTACTTCGTCGGTTTCTTCCGGTTCGGGGGCCGGCGAACGGAGTGCCTCCTGGATGCAGGCGAGAGCTTCTTCCACTGCCAGCGGGGGCGCCTTTTTGTCGGCGGTCTCCTTGCGGACGCGCTCCGGGAACAACTCGGCCGTCACCCGGTCGCTGGTGGCCAGCAGCACGATGCGCTCGATCGTGTTGCGCAGTTCCCGCACGTTTCCCGGCCACTGATGGCACAGAAGCAAGTGCACCGCGTCCGGGGAGAAATCCCAGAAGTACTTGTTGTACTTCTCTCCCAGCATGCGCAGGAAATGCTCTGCCAGCACGGGAATATCCTCGGGCCTCTCCCTGAGGGGAGGGATGTGGATGGGCACGACGTTCAGACGGTAGTAGAGGTCGTCCCGGAGCGTGCCTTTCTCCACCTCTTCCAGGGGGTCCTTGTTCGTGGCGGCGATGACGCGGCTGTCCACTTGGATCTCTTCGGTTCCCCCTACGTGCGTGAAGGTCTGGTTCTGCAGAAAACGGAGCATCTTGGACTGCAGCCCCATGTCCATCTCGCAGATCTCGTCCAGGAACAGCGTCCCGTGGTGGGCCCGTTCGCAGGATCCGATGTGCATGCGGTCCGCGCCGGTGAAGGCGCCCTTCTCGTGCCCGAAAAGCTCGCTCTCCAGCAGGTCCTTGGGGATGGCGGCGCAGTTGACGGTCACGAAGGCGCCGTCCTGCCGGGGGCTGAGTGTGTGGATGGCGCGGGCCACCAGCTCCTTGCCGGTGCCGCTTTCGCCTGAGATCAAGATGGTGGCGTTGGTGCCCGCGATGCTCTTTATGCGTGCGTAAATCTCATGCATACCAGGGCTTACGCCTACCATCTCGCCCAGGCCGCCTCGTGCGTAGACGGCCGTTAGCTGCTTGACCTGCACCACCAGCCGGTGCTTCTCGGCGGCGGCGAGCAACTTCTCGGCCAGCTTCTCGGCGCCGGCGTCGGCAGTCACGAAATCCTCGGCGCCTTTCTTCATGCACTCCACTACGGTCTGAACCGTCGGGTCTTTCCCCACGATTATGACGGGCAGGTCCTGGTAGTGCTCCCGCGCCCGCTCCAGGCAGCCGTCCGCACCGGTCGCATGTTTCACGTCGGCCACCAGGACGTCGGGGATACGCTTGGTCATCTCTTGCAGCAAGTTGTCGGTGCTCTTGCACTGGACTGTCTGGACGGGATGTCCATCGATCTGGTCGGGGACCAGCTTCGCGATCGAATCGCCTCCCACCGTCCAGATGTGAAGTTCTTCTTGTCCCTGTTGGTCTGTCATTTCAGTCTGACTCTTGAAGCAGGGCGTGGACGCGCTCCACGGCTCGACTGGGGCTGAAAGGTTTGGTCATGTACTCGTCGGCGCCGGCGTCCAGGCCTTCCTGGCGGTCGTGCTGCTGGCCCTTCGCCGTGAGCATGATAACGTAGGTGGAGGCCAGGTCGTCGGATGACTTGATCCTGCGGCAGACTTCATAGCCGTCCAGTTCCGGCATCATGATGTCGAGGAAGACGAGCACGGGGTGCTCCTGGCGGATGAGTTCCAGGGCTGCCGTGCCGCTTCGAGCTTGCAGCACGTCGTAGCCGGCTCTCTCGAGGACGAACCCAAGCGAACGCAGAATGTGCGGTTCGTCGTCAGCGATCAGGATTTTCTTTGCGTCTGACATGCCGACTGCTCCAGGCTCGCAGGCAGGAAAGCTCTTCCGATGCAGTCTCAGCTCTCCCCCTGTTGCCCTATTGCTTCTGTTGCCTGCGCTTCCGTTTGATTGACGTCGAAGACACGGGTCAGGCGGGTAAGCTCGAAGATGGACCGACAGAACGCGGGAATTTCGGCCAGGCGCAGATCGCCTCCGTGGGCTGCGACCTTCCTGAGACAGCTCACCAGCACTCCCAGGCCCGCACTGTCTATGAAATCCATCTTCTCCAGGTTCAGCACCAGCTTCGTGTCGCCGTCTTCGATCAGCTTGTGGAGTTCCGACTTGATCTGGGGTGCAGACTGCGCGTCGAAGCGCCCTTCGATATCTACGATGATGATGCCATCCTGCCGACGAAGGTTGCCTATCAAGGTTGGTGATACCTCCGCGCTGCGTTGGAGCACTGTATCGGTCGCTCGGGTCGAACTTGCCGAGCCCGCCGAATCCTATGATATCGGCGCCCCGCTCCGGTTGTCAATTCCCGCACGAAGCGAAGGGGCAGACTTTCCGGCGCACGCTATGGTTCGATGCGCTCGAAAATGGCGGAGACAACCGCATCGTAGTCCGCCGGAAGCTCGACGGGCGGGTTGGCACGACGGCTCTGGACGCCCTCAAGATCCTTCCAGTGGTAGCCTATCTTGAATTGGGCAAACTTCAGGCCGTGGGCGGTCGAGATCACAACGACCCGGTCAGTGGGGCCGATCTCGCCTCGCCCGGCCAGCTTGATCAGGCCGGCCAGCGCCACCCCCGTATGCGGGTCGGTGAACAGTCCGCTTCGGTCGGCCTGCGCGCAGGCGTCGGCTAGTTCGTCTTCGGTGGCCTGTTCGGCCACGCCGCCGAAAGCCTTCAGCGTCGAGACGGCCTTGCAGAGGCTCACCGGGTTGCCTATCTGGATGGCCGTGGCAAGCGTTTCACGTGCGGTCTGCGGTTCGAAGCTCTCGAAATCCTTCAGGTAGCTCAGGTACAGCGGGTTGGCGTGCGCGCTCTGGACGCAGCAGATGCGCGGCAGACGGTCTATGAGACCCAGTTCGTGCATCATCTCGAACCCCAGTCCCAGCGCGCTGACGTTGCCCAGGTTCCCCCCGGGGATCACCACCCAGTCCGGCACCTCCCACCCCAACTGCTGGCATATTTCGACGGCGACCGTTTTCTGGCCTTCGATGCGCAGACTGTTCATCGAGTTGGCCAGGTAGATGTTGTTCTTGCTGCAGACCTGCTGGACCAGGTCCATGCAGCCGTCGAAGTCCGTGTCCAGCACAAGAGTCAGCGCCCCGTTGGCTACCGGCTGGACGAGCTGGGCCGGGCTGATCTTGCCGCGTGGCAGGAATACCACCGACCGGATGCCGGCGCGTGCGCAATAGGCGGCAACGGCGGCGGAGGTGTCGCCGGTCGAGGCGCAGGCCACCGCCGGCACATCCTTGCCTTCGGCGCGCATCTGCTGCACCATGCTGACCAGCACCGTGAGCCCGAGGTCCTTGAACGAGCCGGTGTGCGAGTTGCCGCACAGCTTCACGTGGACGTCCGGCACGCCGATACCCCGCCCGAAATTCGGAACGTGCAAAAGCGGCGTATGCCCTTCGCCGAGGCTTACGATGTTGGCATCGTCTACGCCCGGGCAGACCCATTCCTTCTTGCTCCAGACGCCGCTGCTAAAGGGGCCGGAAGGGCTACGCCAGCGCCGGGCGAACAGCTCCTTCCATTCCTGAGCCCCCCTTTGCCGGAGAGCGTCCACGTCGTGGCGCACCTCCAGCAGGCTGTCGCAGCGCCGGCAGCGGTAGATAATCTCGTCCAGCTCGTAGACCTCATCGCAGCCGGCGAAACACCGGAACCAGGCTCGGTATTTCGTTTCCATGGCGCTCCTCACGATACGGGCACGTTCGCCGATCGCCGTCCTCGTCCTCGGCGGTGAATCCTTTCTGTTAGAAGCCTTAAGCCTATGGCATCAGGGCTTTCTTGGCAAATCCACATTCGCCCCTTCAACCATGCCGCCAAGTCGGTTCGGACCGTGTCCAGCCGGCTTCTGCACGCTTTATTCTTCCGGCAGGCTGTGGTATATGTCAAGCCTTCCCTCGTGCTCGCTCTCGACCGGGAGGCCGGAGGCCAGGCACGAGCACCGGTGACGCGGAGGAGTTCCGATGGCTGAGAGAGTCCCCTTGCTGCTGGATACGGACATCGGCTCGGACATAGACGACGCGGTGTGTCTGACGTATCTGCTGGCCGAGCCGCGCTGTGAGTTGTTGGGGGTGACGACGGTCACCGGCCAGCCGCGCGAGCGTGCGATGCTTGCGGACGCAGTCTGCCGCGCCGCGGGGAGGGAGGACGTGCCCATACGGAGCGGGTGCGACGTGCCGCTGCTGTGCGAGCAGAAGCAGCCCCAGGCGCCGCAGGCCGAGGTGCTGCCGGACTGGCCGCACGCCGAAGCGTTCGAGCCCTACGAGGCGGTCGATTTCCTGCGCAGGACCATCCGGGGCCGACCCGGCGAGATCACCTTGCTGACCATCGGACCGCTCACCAATGTCGGCCTGCTCTTCGCCGTGGACCCTGAGGTGGCGGGGATGCTGAAGCGCCTGGTGATGATGGGCGGCTGCTACTTCGCCGGGGGCAGAACGGAATGGAACACTTCCGGGGATCCCATTGCCAGCGCCCTGGTGTTCGGCGCCGGGGTCCCCGAGCTTGTGGCGTACGGGCTGGACGTTACGCTGAAGTGCAAGTTGCCGGCCGAGGAGTGCCGCCGCCGATTCCGGGGAGGGCCGTTCGACGTGGTGCGGGGGATGGCCGAAGTCTGGTTCCGGCGCGCGCCGCACATCACGTTCCACGATCCCCTCGCGGGCGCCTGCATCTTCGAGCCCGAGACATGCACTTATCGCACGGGCCGCGTGGCGGTGGAACTGGAAGCGGGAGACACGTACGGTCTGACGCATTTCGAGCAAGACGAGGCGGGTCCGCATCGCGTTGCAGCCGACGTCAACGCCGACCGCTTCTTCGAGCGCTATTTCAAAGTGACGAGAGTCTTTGCGGAGTCGTAGGCGCGGCAGTGAGCTATTTTCTAACGCCCGTCGGCCCTGGTTGAGGCGGACATGACGCGCAGGCTGATGATCATGGTAGAGTACGACGGCACCGGTTTCTGCGGCTGGCAGCTTCAGGCCGAGGGGCGAACCGTCCAGGGCGTCCTCGAAGACGCCGTGTTGCGGACCACCGGCGAAGCCGCCCGCGTCACGGGCGCCAGCCGGACGGATGCCGGCGTGCATGCGGAGGGGCAGGTGGCGCATTTCGATACGGCATCTGCGTTGCCTCCGGGCCGGTTGCTCAGAGCGTTGAACCATTGGCTGCCGGACGACGTCGCGGTGCTCGACTGCCGTGAGGTCGCGCCGGATTTCGATGCCCGTTTCTCGGCGTCCTCCAAGCTCTATCGCTACCGCATACTGTGCAGCGCGGCGCGGCGCCCTCTGCGCGAGCGGTTCACGTTGCGACAGTGGCGCAGCCTGGACGTGGACGCCGTGCGCGAGTGTGCCGCCCTGCTCGTGGGGGAGCACGACTTTACCAGCTTTGCCAGCGAGCACACCGAAGCCGAGAGCAACGTCCGGCGCGTTATGCGCAGCGAATTGTTGGAGAGCGGGGACGAGCTGCACTACCTCGTCGAAGGCAATGGTTTCCTTTACAATATGGTGCGCATCATCGTGGGCACGCTGCTGGAGGTCGGGCGTGGTAGAATAGCGGCGTCGGATTTCGTTGACATCCTGAATGCCTGCGACCGCAAGGCCGCCGGGCCCACCGCGCCGCCCTGGGGCCTGACGCTTGTGCGCGTCAACTATCCGAACGACGCGCGGCCGGCCTCGTAAAGCGCAAAGTCAGCGCGAACGCAAGAGGTGGCTATTATGAAGCGGCACACCGGAGCGTTGTTCGTTGTCGTCGCCTTGGTGCTTCTGGCCCCCGCGCGTGCCAACGCGGACGGCAAGGCATACAGCGGCCTTGATTGGCTGTCCTTAGAGCCTGTGACGCAGGATGGCCAGGACTGCGGCCATTGCGCATCGCGACGGCGTGCAGAGGATGGTGATCGCCATTACTGTCAAACTCGCGGAAGAGGAGGGGGCTCTCTGGATCTTCCCCGTGCCAGGCAGTCCGGATCAGACGAAGCTGGATGTGGTGGACCGTTTTCCACAGTTCAGGGGCGTTGACCCGCGTACGCCCGCGTACAATGCGATCCGCACATTCTGGTCGGCCCTGCTGGCGACGCAGATTTATCCCGTGGTTGGGTTAATCGCTTTTGGGGGGGAGGCCGGGGCTTTCGTCGTGCACGAGGAGGTTGAGAAGTGGGGGATCCATGCCGAGACGGTCAGCGCCGGGTCCGCAGAAGCCTTTGCCGAGTACCTCGAGGGCAAAGGGATGGCGATGCCGGAGCAGGAGTTGGAGGCTTTCGCGCCGTACCTGTCGGATGAGTACGTCCTGATCGTGGCGTGGGTTGCTTCCCGGAACGAAGTCCTGCGCGAGTTCCCCGAGTATGAGAGTGGCCGGTATGACTCCGAGGAGCGATGGCCGTGCCTCTATGTGGAGTTCGCGACGGAAAAGCCCTTCTACCCGCTTCGACCGACGGCCACGTACGGTGATGTCCACATCCCCGTCCACTTGTGGATAGTCGGATACGTGAAACCCGAGACGGATGAGCGGCTGGCCGCGCTGCTGCAGGTGAGGTACTACGAACAGGCGAGCTTCCGAGAGAGGGCTCCGGAGCGGTTCATGGAGGGCCTGCCGGAGGGACCGATTCAGTATACGAGGGTCACGATCCGGGGGACGCCGGCACGGGCTTTCACAGACGACCTGTGGTTCTCGCCTGCCCGGCCGCCGGGCCTGAGGTACGCGCGCTGCATCGAGGCGTTGTCGCATCCGGTGCCGGCGGTTCTGACGTGTCTCCTTTTGCTGGCGGGTCTGTCGTATGTTTCGGGCGGGTTGTCGGGCCTGGTGCTCTACCGCCGCTGGCATCGCTACGCGAAGCTTGGCCTCTGGAACTTGCTAACTCTTGCCGGTTTCTATTTCTCCCTGCGTCACGCCAGAGACGATAATGGCGAGCCGTTGAAGAGCCCAGGCGACCTGGTGGTTGTGTTCACTGTCGTCTTCATGATCCTCACCGCGGCGGTGGCAGCGTTGTTGCGCGCGCCGTTGCGGTGAGTCGAGGCGAACAGAAAGGATCGAAATGGATTTCTTCGAAGTGATTGAGGGACGTGCTAGCGTGCGGTCGTTCGTCAAGTGCGAGGTCCCGGAAGAGGACCTGATGCGGATACTGGATGCCGCCAGGCGTGCGCCGTCTGGCCACAACTGCCAGCCCTGGGAGTTTATCCTCATACAGGATGCCGACACGCTGAAGCAACTGGGCAAGATTCAGGGCTGCATTGCCGAGGCTTCCGCCGCCATCGCGGTCGTCATGGACGAGTCGGCCAGCGAGTTCTGGAAGGAAGACGCCGGCGCCGCCATCGAGAACATGCTGCTGGCGACTGTGGCGCTCGGTTACGCCTCGCTCTGGGTCGAGGGATACGTGCTCAGGCACGAGGACTACGGCAAGGGGGTGCTCGACGTGCCGGAGGACCGCCGGCTGCTGGCCATCCTGCCCATCGGCAAGCCGGCCTCGCCGCCCTCGCAGGCCCAGAAGAAGCCGCTCTCCGAAATGCTCCACCGCGAGAAGTACGGCGGCGCATGAGGGGAACGCGAACGGACCTTACGGCTGAAGACAGGAAACTGGCAGGGCAGGCGTCGCAGGCTCGGGGTGTAGGGGCGGTTCGCGAACCGCCCTTACGAGAAGGGGATGGGAATGGCTTAGGCCCGTAGGGCAGGGATGGCGGCGTTGGGGTGTGGGGGCGGTTCGTTCCGCAGTCGCGGGACCCCTACGAGAACGGTCCCGCCACAACCGGTTTAGTCTCGCCCGACAGAGGCGGGCTCACAGCATTCCCATCCGCTTGCGCAGCAGCCATTCGGCTGCAAGTGCGGCCACAAGCGCTGCCAGCAGGTAAGGAGTGTCCCAGAGCGGCTTGAGCGGGCCGGGCTCGATGAGGGTTCGGCTCCGGTCGGGAATGGCGGCGGGCAGTTCCCCCAGCTCGGCAGGCCCGAAGTAGCGCCCTCCCGTCATCCGCGCCAGCCTCTGCATGACGGCAAGCGCCATCCGAGGATCGTCGAACTCGACGTCGGGCCGTTTGACTTCGAGCCGTTCTGTGACTTGTAGGCCGTCCGGCGCGCTGTAGGTCAACTCGAAGCGCCCGAACCCGTCGGGGTAGTAGATTCCCTCGTAGGCCGCCTCTTCGCCCGGCTTCTGCCGCATCCGGACGGCACCGGTCGGGATGCCCTCTCGCACTACGGCCAGTTCGACGACGTCATCCCGAATGGGCCTGAACGCGGCGTCCAGGAGCCGGGCTCGCAGCCTGACGGGTTCGCCCAGCTCGTAGACCGACTTGTCGAACTCGATGCGTGCGCGCCTCTGGCGCCCGCCGGGCCTGCCGGCCGCGCAGTAGCGCAGGGCCTGGAGCCAGAACCTTTCGTAGTGTTCGATCCCCCGGCGCCGCCACCGCCAGGTCTCGGGGGATCCGCAGTAGAAGACCCGGCCGAGTCCGTAGTTGTGCACTGCCGCCAGCACCGTCCCTCGCACGGCGCCGTCGTCGCGCTCGCGGGCCCCGTGCCACAGCAGGACCGTAGCGCCGGGTTTCGCTCGTTCGGCGGGCAGCACCCAGTAGAGCCCGGGCAGGGACCGCCAGAATTCGCGCGGCTCGATCCCCGGACCCGGGTCCGTTATCGCGTGCCCCCTTGCCTCCTCGGACAGCGCGGCCGGCCGGCTTTCCGTGAAGTAGCGCGATCGGCCGACGAGGGCCTGGTTTAGGGCGGCATCCACCGTTACGGGCAACAGGTCGCGCAGTTGCTGGAGCGCCGGGTCGGCCACAAGCTCCGGCGTGTGCGTCGGCCCGGCCGCGAACGCCAGGCCCACGCCTTCCCTGTCGATAACGTCCGCGAGCATTTCCAGCCAGCCCCCGCCCAAATCCTCCGGGGAGGGATCGCAGACGAGAACGACGTCGTATGCCAGCAGTCCTTCGCGGTCGCGCGGCAGCTCCGCGCCGCTGTCGCCGGTCGCTGTTGCTCCGTGCAATCGGACCGCCGCCTCAAATGCCGGGTCGCGCTCTATCAACGACTTCAGAAACCGATACTCCCTGGAAGGCGGCCCGGCGATGAGGAGAACGTTGATCTTCTCCTCGGTGACGACGACCTCGGCGGAAGCACTGTTGTCGTCGGTGCGGGATTCGCCTTCCAGCGATGCGATGCGTGCCGTGTACCGGACCGTGCCGGCGTGCTGCGGCACGTGCGTCAGGTCGGCGACCTGGCGTCGCCCGTCGCCTTCGAGGACGACGGATTTGCTGAGGATCTGCACGGGGCCGTCGCCTTGCACGTCCGTTGCAGTCAGCACCAGGCGAACGGTCTGTCCGGCGTAGCCGTCCGACCTGATGACGGCCCCCATCTTCAGCGGCAACCCCTTCAGGGCGCGGTCGCCGGCCGAGAGTTCGGCTACGGCGATGTTTCGGGCCATCAACGGACTGCCGATACCTACGAAGTGCAGCGGAATGCCCGCATCTGCGGCCTCCCGGGCCACTGCGTCCAGGTCGCCGCCCTCCGTGTCGTGCCCGTCCGTCAGTGCGACCACGCCCGCCATCCGCTCCGTGCCGGGCTGCTGGATTGCGGCTCGCAGCGCGCCGGCCAGGTCCGTGCGCGCCCCGACGGAATCCCACTCCGGAATGACGACGACCTCGGTCGGGGAAGGAGGCGCGTCGGTCAGCCCTTCGTGGCGTGGGACCTTCAGCACCGTTCGCGCATCATCGGCGAACGTCATCAACTCCACCTGGTTCATGCGGCTGGCTTCTCTCACCAGCCGGGCGCCGCTGCGTTCGAGCATTGCTCGCAGGATGTCGTGTCGGCTCAGCTGCGTCACCTCTTCTTGCTCGGGCAGGGCCAGGGCCTCCGCCCAACTGCGCTTGGATTCGTCGGACAGGTGCGCGTCGCGGATGGACATGCTGGCCGACCGGTCGGCCAGGATCAGCAGCCGTCCCGGCACGAGGCGTTCGAGGTCCCGGGCGACCGAAGGACGCAGCAGTATCGCTCCCAGGACGCCCAGACACAGGACACGGAGGCCGAAGCATACCCAGCGCATCCAGGGCGTGCCCTGACCCGGCCCGGCCCGCTCCCGCCGGTAGAGCGTGAGAACAAGAAGGACGACGGCGGCCGCCAGAACGAACATGGTCAGAGCGGCCGCTCCCTGGGGCATGCCCGCCCATTCGAAGCGCACGTGGACGCGCTCGGCGGAAGCAGAGGGTTCGACAACGCTCAGCACAGCGGCAAACCCAGCCGTCATCGTGCCTTCCTCCTATCGGCCGGATTCCCAAACACGTGTGCCAGCACGCTCTCAACGACGAGCACAAGGATCAAGGCGGCGGCCAGGATGGGCCAGTAGCGGCCGGGTGCCGCAGAGCCCGCCAACGCCGATTCCAGCACCCGGTCGTCGTAACCCAGGACTTCCAGGCGGCCGGGCGACACCGCAGCCCCCAGCAGCAACTCGGGCTCGGCCTGCGCCAGCAGCCGCTCCCGCTCGGGTATGTTCACCGCGAACCAGACGCTCGTCTCGCCGCCGTCGTGACCTGTGAGGCGCAGCTCCCATATGCCCGCCTGGGTGAGGCCGTCGCTGATGAACCAGAGCCCGTCCTCACGCTCGTGCTCCCGGGCTTGCAAGACTTGCTCCACGGAGAAGGGATGCGGCTCGCGGCGGAACTCGTCCGCGCGGCGCAGTGTCGCTTCCGGCCTGAACCTGGCGGGGTCCAGCGGATACTCGAGCGGCGACCCGCCGACCAGGTTGAGCCTCGGTTGCCCGGCAGCCGCTGCGGACTCGGCCAGCCACTGCATCAACGCCACGTACGCAATGCGGCCGGCCTCAGAGCGGGGCCAGTCGGTCCAGTCGTCGTCGGCGCTGCTGGCAAACAGCACGACGGACCCGTCGCCGACCGGCCGGGCGAGCATCGCGGGTGAGGAGCCCTGGTCGTTGAACCGGGCCAGCACTGCGGCGTCGCCGGGCGCCCCGATGCGATAGTAGGCACTGAATCGAGGGATGGCGAAAAGGGACCCCCAGTCGGCGAAGGGGTTCAGCAGCGGATGCTGGAAATCAAGTTGCGCAAGGTGGACCGGTTCTGCCGGGTCAGCGCGGACACGCTCCTCCAGCCGGCACGGCAGCAAGCCGTCCTGTTCGGCCAGGAGGGAGTGGTTCCACGCCGCCGCATCCACGCGCTCCCCGAGGAAAAGGACGACGCGCCCGCCCGCCTCCGCGTAGCGTTTCAGGGCATCCTGCCAGAGCGCCGGCGAAGCGACGTTGCACAGGAAGACGGCGGCGTAGTTGCGCAGGTCCGCCGGCACGGCCGAGCCGGCATAATGCACCTCCGGGCGGATGCCGGCGCGCGGCGCAGTCCCGGGCTGAAGGGCGGTCCTGAGATAGTAGGCCGAACCCTCCGCCGGAGCGGTGCCCGGGTCGCCTTCGACAACCAGGACCGGCATGCTCTCCACGGCTTCGAAGGCAGCGAATCGCCGGTCGTCGGGCGGGAACGCATCGCCGCCGGGAAGCGATACTTCCACGGCGTGGCGGCCGGGTGCGTCAAGGTAGACTTCCAGCGGGACCTCGCGGCGCTCGCCGCCCGGGATGGTGGGCGCCACAGCGGGCGGCAGTGTGCCGCCGTCCAGCCGCACCTCGACGCGCGGAGGAGTCCATGCTTGCGCCCCGTCGTTCGCCACTACCGCGCGCAGGACCGAGGCGCACTGCGCGTACGTCGGCCCGTCCGTCCCCAGCACGTCCGTAATGCCGGCATTCGGGCCGGGCAGCGAGCCGACGTTGATCAGGCAGACCGTCCCGTATTCCTGAAGCGCTTCCAGCCCACGCCGGGCTCCCGCATCCAGTTTCTCCTTGCCCCAGTCCGCGGCTCGGAGGTCCGTGATGACGTAGAAGTGAAGGTCCTCGGTCTGCTTCGGCGCCTGGGCGCCCAACCGCGGCAGCCGCTCTGCGGGGTCGAAGGCCGAAGCACCGGGGCGCAGCCGTTGCAGTGCTTCTT
>SDBU01006026.1_pt1 | contig 14348 bp, 11 predicted proteins | sample 2277071 | NCBI WGS metagenome assembly SDBU01 (sample SAMN10397929, study PRJNA504765) | marine sediment metagenome | isolation source: marine sediment core GS08_GC12, 126 cmbsf | place: Arctic Ocean: Gakkel Ridge, Loki's castle | collected 2008
ATCATAAGCAAACCATAAGTCAAGCGAAAATTACAATTTTTTAAAAGAAACTATATTTTACATGAATTTTGCCTTCCACTATTCCAACCTTCGAACGCAGAAAAATTGAGAGAGCGTGCGATTGCGCGCGCCAAAGCTACCGCTAATCAAATTTTCTCATTTTCCGACAATCGTTTTGTCATATAACCTGATGTAGTAACGTATACCCCATAAGTTGCGTTTTCATTAGGATACGTGTAGGTTGCAGAGCCATAAACTGCTTCGACAAACGGAAAGCCTTGTCCGCTTCGGTGCAATGTTTTCCATAACAAGTCCGTTCCGTCGTTGAGTTCATACGGAGTACGCGGTAGCGTTTTTTCATCTTCCACATCAAGATAACGGCCGCCGATGCGAGTAGTTTTGTAACACGTGTGAATTCCCAGAAAATTGACCCAGCTATCCCACTTCAAAATATCGCCATCCACCATCCACTGGTCGCCTTTCAAAGTATATTGTTTTGTTAGCTGTCGATTGTCCTTGATGACTTCGGTATAATCTAAAATGAGAGTTTTTTCCTCTTTTGCTGGGACACATTTGATAATTGCCACCAGTTCCTCTTTCGTAAATGTGTGATACGCTCGCAATGCCATCATGAAAAAAAAGATAGCTAACCCTATTGCTATCAGCAATAGAGATACAAGCGTCAAAATAATAGTATTTTGCAAGCTAGCTCTGCGAACAGGTGTCTCACCACCCGAACGTCGCGCTCTGGCGCGGTAGATACGCTGGAATAAAAAGAGCCCACCGGCGAAGCAGATAATCGAAATTATAATTAGTAACATAGAATCCTCCTTTTCCGGGTTTACTCACTCACTCATCATTTTTATATCCCCAATCCAACAGTTCGGGGAACCGTTGCGATGCTTCCACACAAACACATGCTTCAATCTCCCAGGCTGTCGTCAGTGACATAACCTTCCGAGTTAATTCCTGAGCTTCGGTCAGTGTGATAGAACGAATAATACTTTTGACCTCTGGGATAACTTGTGGACTCATGCTAAACTCATCTAAACCCATGCCCAGAAGAATAAGGGTGAATATAGGGTCACCTGCCATTTCACCGCACAAACCTACCCAGATGCCCTGTTCATGGGCAGTTGTGATGATATGCCGAACAAAGCGAAGTACGGCGGGATGAAATGGCTCGAATAGTTCCGCAATTTCTTCATTCGACCTATCTACTGCCAAAGAATATTGAATTAGGTCGTTGGTACCAATAGAGAAGAAGTCAACCTCCGCGGCAAGGATGTCCGCGGTCATTGCGGCAGAAGGTATTTCAATCATCGCACCGATTTCCATGTTGGGGTCAAAAGGTATGTCCGCGTCAAGTAATTGCTGTCTAACGGTATCAAGGACAGCTTTGGCTTGCCGTAATTCCTCAATCCCGGAAATCATGGGGAACATGATTTTGATATTGCCATACGCGCTGGCGCGCAGAATGGCTCTCAATTGCGGTATAAAAATCTCCTGATATTTCAGGCACAGACGAATTGCGCGCAGACCCATCAGAGAACTGACCGCGTGTGAAATACCTAAATGCGTGGCGAATTTCTCCCCTCCGAGGTCCAACGTGCGGATGACGACGCTGCCGGGTGCCATTTGTTGTGCCACATGCTTGTAATCTTCAAACAGTTCATCCTCTGTCGGAAGGGTGTCTCGTCCGATATAAAAATATTCCGTCCGATACAAACCAATCCCCCGCGCGCCATGTTCTTTTGCAGCGGCGATTTCATCGGGAAATTCGATGTTTGCCGCGAGTTCTACTTCATGTCCATCTAAAGTAATTGCTGGCAAATCCCTGAATAAAGCGTCCAGATTTGCTTCAAATTCGATGAAGCGTTCGTGTTCGACCTGATATTTTCGAATGGTATCCTCATCTGGATGGAGGATAATCCGTCCGTGAGTGCCATCCAAAATAACGGCGTCTCCGGTCTCTATCTGTTCGGTAATATTCCGTAGCCCTACCACAGCCGGAATTGCCAGCGAGCGCGCTAAAATAGCGGTGTGCGAAATACGGCTGCCGACATCGGTGGCAAACGCAATAATTCTCTCTTTGCGCATCAAAACCGTATCCGAGGGTGTGAGATTATGAGCAACAACGATAACGTCATTCTCTAAATTTGATAAGTCCATCCGCTCGCGCCCCGTCATACTTGATATAAGATGCCCGACGATGTCACGAATATCGGTTGCTTTTTCATGGAAGTAGATGTCATCGGCTGCGTTGAATACTTTGATGAATTCTTCGCTGGTGTTCATGACTGCCGCTTCTGCATTTACCAACCTGCTCTCAATCTCATGTGTGATGCGATTGATGAATGTGTTATCTTCAAGTATCATCAAATGTGCTTGGAATATACTCGCGCTAGAAGGTTCTGATTCATCAGCTAATTGAATGGCGATTTCACCGAGTTTTGCCTTTGTTTGTTCAACGGCAGTGATAAATCGTTCGACTTCCGTTTCAACTTCTCCCTCGGCAATGGTATTTCTGGGCACATGCAATTCATCATGGATGATGAATACAGTCCCAATAACAACACCTGGAGAAGCCGGCGTGCCAGCTAATATGGTTTCATTGTGGGAATTCATAAGTTCATTTATCATTATTCAACGCCAAATTTTTCTAACACCAATTGTTCTAGATGTGCTAACGCCTCTTCGGCGCACTCACCTTCAGCGATGATTGTAAGTTTAGTTCCTTTTCCAGCGACCAGAGTCAGGACACTCATAATACTCTTGGCATTCACTTTCATATTATCTTTAACAACGAAAATATCACACGGGTATTGGCTCGCGGCAAAAACGAAATTTTGCGCAGGAACCATATGCAATCCTAGTTCATTGCGAATTTGTACCTGTTTCTTTGGCAAATTAACTCTCCCTGGAAAGGTAATTTGGTAACTTGGTAAAGTGGTAAAGTTTAATCTTAATAATAAATTGTATCACAGAACAGATTGATGTCAAGAAAAAATTTGCACTTTTTGCATACGTTGACAAATCAAGCCGTTTGTGATATACTTTAGATAAAAATAATTAATAGGATATTTAACATGAATACTGAAAATAAAATCCCAACTATTGAAGAGTTACAAAAAGATTTCGAAAATCTAAAGCGCAAATACGGTGACCGTATGGATATTAAGTTTGGAATGCCACAGGAGGAACAAGCAGGCAAACAACAGGGAGAAGAGCCGTCCGAAGATAAGCACTTGGAGTTGAATTTTGATTATAAACCGAAGGATATCAAAACATACCTTGACCAATATGTGATTAAGCAGGATGCTGCAAAAAAGGCGTTGGCGATTGCTATCTGCGACCACTATAATCATATTATAGAATGCGAACGGAATCCCAAAGCGCGTGAGGCTGAATATACCAAACAAAATATCATAATGATTGGCCCAACGGGAGTGGGCAAAACATATCTTGTCCGCACGCTAGCGAAGTTAATTGGTGTACCTTTCGTCAAAGCGGATGCAACGAAATTCAGCGAGACAGGATATGTCGGCGGCAACGTCGAAGACCTGGTGCGCGACTTGGTTACGCAAGCAGATGGAAACATACAACTCGCGCAATATGGCATCATTTATCTTGATGAAGTGGATAAAATCGCGACACCATCCAATATCATCGGCAGAGATGTGAGCGGGAGAGGTGTGCAGATGGGACTGCTGAAGTTGATGGAGGAAACGGAGGTTGACATTCGTGCAACCTATGACATCACATCACAAATGCAAGCAGTGATGGAATTCCAACAGAAGGGCAAAGTGGAACAACAGATTATCAACACCCAGCATATTCTCTTCATTGTCAGCGGCGCTTTCAACGGCTTGAAAGACATCATCAAAAAGCGGTTGAATAAAACTCGTTTAGGATTCGGAGCCGAAATTCAATCGCAAGAACAGGCGGAAGATGAACTTCAGTCTGTCACCTCAAAAGACTTTATGGATTTCGGTTTTGAACCCGAATTCATCGGACGTTTGCCCGTGCATGTCGTTTGTCAGGAACTCACCGTAGACGATTTATACGAAATTCTGAAACATTCCAAAGGGTCTATCATCAATCAATATGAGAATTCTTTTAATGCTTACAGTATCGAAGCGATGTTTTCTGACCCCGGATTGCATCGCATCGCGGAAGAGGCTTACGCAGAACATACCGGTGCCCGTGGATTAGTAACTGTTTGCGAGCGTGTGCTGCGGGAATTTAAATATGAACTGCCGTCGTCATCGGTCAATCGATTCGTGGTGACGGAAGATGTTGTCAATAATTCCATCGGTGAATTGCACAAATTGCTTGAAACGCCCGATTACAATCAAAAGCTGATTATTCAAGAACAGCTTCGACGCTACGAGGCGGCTTTCTACAGCAAATACGGCATTACCATTAAGTTTGACTCAGACGCGATGATGCACATCACTCAGCAAGCGATGGATAATGGGACATCCCCCAAAGCACTATGTGATGAAATGTTCAAAAGCTATGAACATGGATTAAATTTGATTAAGAAGAATACGGGGCGAGATGAGTTTATCATCACACAAGAAGTTATTGATGATGCCGATAAAGTTTTAGAACAGTGGATTCGAGAGTCCTATTCCGAAAAATCCAAAGAGCAATTGTCTGAGTGACAAGTGACTCGTGAGCGTGGAGCGCAGGGTTGTATTGCAAAATACGTTTTTTGCTATACTCCCTGCTTTCCGCTCTACGACAATCCTCCTTCACGTCTCAAGTTTTAAATAATCAAAACCATGGGTCCTGAATAATGAAAAGCAGACATCGGATAATTTATATTGTCTCTGTGTTACTTTTTTTTACTCTCGTATATTCAGTTTTTGCAGTAGATGAATCAAACCCCCTAATTCGGATAGACGATAGAATCTTTGACGCAATTTATGATACCCCACCAAAAGCTCCATTCTTGGGACATGCGATGGAAACCATCACCGAACTTGGCAATAATAAGACAATGATGGGAATATCGCTGTTGCTGCTTGCATTTGGTGACGACCAACAATTTGAGACCGGCAAATTGATGACATCGGCGTTTATCGGCACAGGCGTAACTGTTTATATACTCAAGCATGCAGTGCAGCGCGCACGCCCTTTAGAAGAAGTCAGTGGGGACCCATCATTCCCTTCCGGACACACAGGGTTTGCGTTTGCGACGGCGACAATATTGGGGCACAAATATCCTCAAGCCAAAATTCCTCTGTATCTCGGCGCGACATTGGTCGGCATTTCCCGTATTTATCTTGGACGCCATTATCCTTCAGATGTTCTCACTGGCGCTGCTATCGGCACGCTAACCGCCGCTACAGTTGTACGACATGAAAAATTTATTGTGAAATGGCATTTTTAAAAGATTGAAGATTGTCTATTGAAGATTGTTGGTCTTCTCAATATTCAATCTTCATTCCATATTGAAGCCGGTTACTTCGATAATGAGTGGAAATTTGCAGGAGGAGGTGAGAACAATTAATGCTCGGAACGAAGTGGAGAGGCGAAGCGGCTTTTCCCATAGCGAAGCGGAGGGGCGAAGCGGTAGTTCACAGTTAGCTCCACTGGCATTGGTAAACATCTCTGGGCTAGGCGTCAAGGGTATCGCCAACGTCTGGACTCGTAATGCGACATCAGGACGGACGCTAGTCGATTTCTTTCATCTCGACGCAGACACCTGGAGGAAGGAATATCTACTGACGCCGAGCGCAGTTGACGCACTTTGTGACCAAAAGTCGCTCGAAGCGAATGCGCGAGCCTTGCAGCAAACACTTGCTGACCGCGGCATTACATAGCTCATCCGCGATGACGTTGATTTTCCGCTGCTTTTTATGTTTGGCAACAACGTGCTGCTGGAAGAATCCACAGCGGCATTGCTGAACTCACGGACATCAGACGTAGAAGGTTCTGCGTTGGAAATTACCTGCTTGCTCACACAGCAACTAATACAACGTAATTTTACATTGGTGACGAGTCTGCATCAATTCGGCTATGTAATCGCTGCGTATAAAGCCAGGAAGTTGAACGCACCGCTCATTTTTGTGCTTGACCGCGGCATAGTTCCTGTTGTTGATAAAATTCAAAAAAGCGGTTCGCTCTTTGGCAAAAGTGAAGCCTTTGATTTTGACCCTTCTCGACACCTGCTCGTTTCGCCTTTCAAGCCGCTGGAAAAAGGTGCAAAGGGGCATGGCGCGTGGCGCGACCGATGTGTTATCGCCCTTGCACAGCGCTCTATCGCCGTTCATATTCGCAGCAAAGGAAATATGGAAGCGACGCTACTCGAAGCCCATCGACGCGGAAAATCCATTTGGGTATGCCGATTCCCCGCATCGGATGACTCTTATGGCGGCAATCAAGCGCTGATTGAAGCAGGTTGTACGCCATTGACGCCTGACCTTTCTGGCTCACACTTGAATGCACTGATTTTGGATGGAACAAAAGCAACCCTCGTTCATGAAAAGGAAACACAGATGCGAAGCAGACGTAAATCTGAACTTTCCAGCCGTCAACGCCTCGGGCAGTTCTTCACGCCGCGAAATGTTGCTGATTTTATGTGGGATACGCTTGTGCATTTCGCGGGTGGTTCACTTCCAGACAATGCTTGCGCAATTGACCCCGCAGTTGGACAAGGCGTATTCCTGTGGACAGCGCTTAAAGGAAAATACCTGCCGGCGAAACGGCTTTATGGCGTGGACATCGACGAAACATTGCTAACGGATTGGCAGGTCAATTTCAAAAATCACCCGCAAGTCAATTTGTTTTTAGCGAATGGGCTGCTGGACAACCCGTGGATTGGTTTGCAAGCGAATTCGTTTGATGTCGTAATCGGCAACCCACCCTATGGCGGCGATGGGCTAAAGGCGCTATCCGCCCTGTTGTTGGCGGACAAAGAAGCATCACGCGTTTCTGAACAACTCTCATTTATTCTTGATGAATCGGAGGAATCGCTCCAACTTCCGGAACTTCCATCCGAAGCGGAACTTGCTGAACTGCGGCGTTTGGCGCGATTTCTTGTTCAATACTATGAAGCTTGGCGTTTGCAAAACGATATAGAAAACTTTGAAATACCACCAGAAACACCTGCCAATGACGACTTGCCCTGTCTTTTTTGCGATGCGCCATCCGGTCCAACCGCTCAACGCGCTGTGAAAGCGGTCGATGGATTCGATGCTCGCGCTTTTTCCCCCTTTGAAAAAGGGGGGCAGGGGGGATTTCGATTTGAAAATGCCTCCTTGACCGCAAAAGAGAAAGATGCCATCCGCCGGTTGGCGAAATTTCCGATAGAGTTGCTCTTTGTCGAACGCTTTATTCAGTTGTGCAAACCGGGCGGGTGGATTGCAATCATCCTGCCCGATGGCGTCTTAGCAAACTCGCAAACGCAGTCTATTCGCAATTGGCTCCTCCTACAAGGACAAGTCAAAGCTGTTGTTTCTCTGCCACGACATGTCTTTACGGGTGCTGGGGCAAATGCAAAAACCGGCGTTCTCTTTCTGCGCAAATATACACTTGAAGAAAGAGCGGAAGTTGTCAAAACAGGTAACATGCCTGAAGCGATGCAAACCGGACTTATCTGGATGGCATCGGTGGATGGTGACAAATTCGATGATAAAGAACTCAGCGAACATTTGGAACACATCCTGAATACAATAAAAGAAGGAAAACCAATGTTTCACAAAATATCAAACCCGATGGCGTCAATGGTCACTACAGTGTCACAACCAAAATTTGAAGGCCAACGATGGACCCCTGATTTGTGGAATCCCGAATTTCTGATGTACATTGAGCAAATCAAAAATTATCACGATGGGTACACTACCCTTGAGAAGTTGCTTAAACCCAATGGATTGATGTTTCCGAATCATGTTAGAAAATCTAAGGGTGAATCGTTCGGGAAGCATTTCAAAACTTGTTACTATTCCGTTTCAGGAATTCTTGAAACGGGATTTGACCTCACTGCCATTCAGCGATGCTCAGATAATGCTTATGAACGTCTTTCACATACACAACTTCATGAAAACGATATTTTGATTGCTTGCTCTGGAGCCGGCTCCGTTGGTAAGGTGTCAATTGTCAATTTCGACCCGGGACAATCATGCACCGGTGACCTGTTTGTGTTGCAAATAAAAGGATATGAACCCGAAGCCTTGTTTGTCTTTCTGAAGTCAAATCATGCACAGAAGCAATTTGCCAGGCAAATTCACGGAACAACGGGAATGGTTAAATTAAACACAACTGACATCAAGCAAACTCTTGTTCCACTATTTTTTAATTCTTTGCAGATAGAAATTCGAGAACATTTTAAAGCTATCAGTAAACTCCATTTTGATGCTCTTGAGCACAAGCGGAAGGGAAATCAGAGTGAGTTTGAACGAATAATCCGCATAGCCGAATCCGAACTTGAAAAGCTCAAACATCGTGTCGAATTAACTATCGCCAAAGATTCGGATATATTACTGAATGAATAACTGCCTAAAATGAAAACCCATTCAGACATCACTCATCTATTGAATAAACCAATTCGCAACGAACATGACTACTACCACAAAGTAGTCTACCCGCTGCTTGATATTTTGGGTGTGCCAGAGGAATTTCGCTGGCCTCAATTTCCGATTAGAAATCCTTTCGGCAGCGGGGATTTGCGTCTGGACTATCTGCTGTATGTTCAAGATGTCCCAATGGTCATCGTTGAAGCAACACTCGCTAAAGAGGCTTTTGCAGATGGTTTTCGGCAGGCGCGCAACTACGCACGTAATTTTGAAACGAAAATAGATGAAATCCGCGACATGACTGTTCCTTTCATTCTTGTCGCGGCAGATGGTGACATCAGGATGTTTCGCGCTACTCCCAAAGGTATCAACATCGAATACGAACCGTTGGATGGGTTTTTGGCGTGGGAAGAGATAATGTCAGAAGCGCAGCTTTTTGAACCACGCGACATGGCGCAATTAGACTTTCTCCGACCTGCCGTTGCACCGCCGACCAAACCAATTGCCCGTCCTGAAATTTTGCAAGCCAAACTCGCCGAACAATTTTTCTTTGAACTTTCTATGGCGCTTAAAACTGTGGATAGCCTTAAAGATGCCAGCGGACGGGACAAAGACGATGCGCAAATTATGCTGATGAATCGGATTATCCGTGCGGCGCGCATCCACGATGAGGCGGCAATCGACCGCGCCTGTCAGGAAGCAGGCCTGGATAAAATGATGCTGGAGATTGTCGAAGCAGCGTTGAAACGGTATCAGCAGAAGTTTACAACGCGCCAATTTGACGGACCGGCCGTTGCCCGCGCGTATCGGGAATTTGTATCGAAAGCGTTCACGGGAGAAAGCCGCAGCCTCCCCATCCGCTGGGGCAAGCAGGTACGCTACGAAAATACTGCCCGCTATTTCACACCGACTGAGATTATTCAGCAGATGGTGCGTCTGTGTCACATTCAGCCGACGGATAAGGTTATCGACTTCACCTGTGGTTCGGGCGGTTTCCTCGCGGAGGCGGCGATGAGCGTGCCTGACGAGATTGCCGGCGATTTTCTGGTGAATAACGTCGTCGGTGTAGACATTGACCCATTCTGCGTAGAAACAACGCGAACGCTGTTGGGTTTTCTCTTTCCCGACCGGGCAGACGAGGTGAAGGTATTCTTACACAACGGACTGTATGCCAAACCGCATTACAAACGTTATTCGGATGACAAAAAAGCTGAACCTTACCTCGTCGCAGGACAGTACGACGTTGTCATCGGAAATCCGCGAGCAACATTTTATTCAGGAGGCAATGAACAGCGTGTGTTCAAACTGTGGGAAGAACGCTATGGCGCAATACAGCATACGTGGGACCATCTGTTTTTTGTGCGGCGCGCTATTGAGTTAGCTAAACCGGGCGGGCGCATCTGCCTGCTTGTCCCTGATGGATTTCTGGCCAACAGTCAGTTTCAAGATTTGCGAAATGAAATCTGGTGTCAATGCGAGATGCGAACTGTCATCTCGCTGCCCCGCGTTTTTAAGAACAACAACGCAAAAATGTCCATTCTGTACATGGCAAAAAATCCGCGCTGGCATCCTCTATGGCAAGTTATGATGGCGTCCGTGCCCGCGCGTTTGGAGCACCCAAGCGAAGACGGCGGCATTGAATGGGTGCCGACGAATATTTTCGCTGAACTGGAGGGCGTCGGCGAACTGTTTGAGGTGGTTACAGCGGAAAACGCTGAATTGCCCGCAAGCAATGATAGATAGAGTAATAGGCAGATAAAAAATCAACCACCGGAGAGAATAGAACAGATGATACCGAAACAAAATGTTGACACTAAGCCTGTATTCCGCAGTAAATTTTCGATACCCATGAATACTGGGTTTGTTGGCACTTAACCTACATTAAGTATGCATATTCAAAATTCCGAACCCGCATGAATACTGAATTTATTCAATAGGATTTTCAAAAGTGCGGAAAACAGGCTAAGAAGGAGAATCAAATGATGAGCAATTGTCAACCAATCGAGTTTAAACATATAACCATTGACCCTGAAGGTCCGGAAAATCCACACATCAAAGCCGTCGGCGATATTAACGGAGATGGTTTTGTAGATGTGGTGGTTGCCAGCAGCAACGGCGGGCCTTTGGTCTGGTACGAATACCCAAACTGGAAAAAGCACATGATAGCTCCATCGGGAAAATGGAGCTGCGATGCAAAACTTGCCGATATGGACGGCGACGGCGACTTGGATATTATCATCTCGGAGTGGTATACCCACAACCGAATGGAATGGTACGAGAATCCAGGACCAGAGGGGAACCCAGCCACCGACCCGTGGAAGCGACATATCATCGGAAGCCCACGCGCTCATGACATCAAGGTTGGCGATATTGACGGAGATGGGCATCTCGAAATCGTTACACGCTCACAAGGGAAAGAGGGAGATGCTATAATTATCTGGAAACAACTTAACGCAACTTCATGGACGAAGCATGTTATTCCTTGCCCGTCTGGCGAAGGACTCGCCCTTGGTGATATTAATAGAAATGGGCATCTCGACGTGGTTATCGGTGGACGTTGGTATGAAGCGCCAAAGGACATTTTGCAGGGACTCTGGGAGGAACATGTCTTTGCTGATTGGCCTCCAGACGCCGTGGTGAGAGTAGCTGACATGAATAAGGATGGACGCCTAGATGTGGTTCTCACGCGGTCGGAAGGACATCACAAGCTATCGTGGTTTGAAGCACCGCCTGAACCCAAAAGCGGTAGGTGGATAGAACATGTAATTGATGACTCCGTTGATTTCGCTCACAGCTTAGTGATTTGCGATATGAATAATGACGGTGAGCTAGATATCGTAACGGCGGAAATGCATCAATCGCCTCATAAGCGTGTTATGGCATACCTCAACGAGGGAAATGCCACAAAGTGGAGACGACAAGTTATTGCAGTCACAGGTTCTCATAACCTCTGTGTTGCAGATATTGGCAACAACGGCACTTTGGACATTATCGGAGCAAACTGGAGCGGCGATTACCAACCCATTGAGATGTGGGAGCAGAACACTCTTAGAGGGTGTGTGAAAAGTCCAGAGACCAGAAATTTAGGCGAACAGTGACCGGGCATTGGGGCAATGGAGAGATGGAGCAATGGGGCAAATGCTCCATTGCTCCAATGCTCCAACGCCCCCAATACCTTGTTACCGGCCGCCGTCATGAAGGCTCATAATCATGCCAATTTGCTACACTCTTCGATAAATAGAGCGAAGTTTATATGAATTTTGTCGCTACTTCTCCAACTGATATATGCGCGCCAGATTTCCTCCGAAAATCAATCCTTCTGCTTCGTCACCGAGCTCCAGCCGCTGGATAGCTCGCACGACCTGAATAGGACGATATTCCGGGAAATTTGAGCCAAAAACGACCCTTTCTGGCCCAAGTCGCTCTACCGCTTCTTTTACTTCGATAGGTATCGCTTCGTCAGGATTGTCCGCCCATCGACGATGGAAGCGCAAGATGGTCGTTCCCAGGTAAATGTTGCTATTTTGCTCTGCGGCTTCTATCGCATCATAGACGTTATCGGGAAAACCCATGTGGTCCATGACGATGGGAACTTCGGGAAACTGGCGGGCAATATTGGCAATCCGGGCAGGCTGGCAATTGTCCGGGCCGGAATGTATTGATACAATGATGCCGAGTTCCCGCGCTGTTCGCATGAGTGGGAGTGTGATTTCGTCATCAACGTTGAATTCGTGGATAGCGCCCATCAACTTCATGCCATTCAACCCCCACTCCGTGATAGCGGCTTTCAATTCCGCCACAGCCGCCGCGCCTTTGTGCGGATTTATCATCGCGCACCCGATTGTACGCGGATTGCCGCGGAGTATTTCTCCGAGTTCCTTATTTTTAGCCTCCAGTTCGGCTTTAGGCATCACGACTACAACGTCCATATCCGCTTCGTCTTCTACCTCTAAAATGTCTTCGAGACTTGTCGTTAAATATGCTTCAAAATCGCCACGCATATGTAATCTCCTTATATTTTATACTTATGCTGTTTCCCAACCAAAGATTATTTTTATCTGTTTGAATGTATCATTCTTTTCCGGAAACGGCATATTTTATACTGAGCGCGATTGGGGTTTGTAAATTTGGGAGTTATTACTCTCACGCAAACTCACAGAATTGATTTGCGCTTAGTATATCTTTTTTGGTACTTTTGCATTTCGCGTTGATATTTTACCAATTGGTATGCAGTAGGTCAAGAAAAAAGGTAAAAGGGCAAAGGGGCTATTGGGCTAAGGGGTAATTACCCTCTTGCCTCCTTGCCCCCTTACCATTTTGCGGTTTGAAAATTATGTCAGACAGGAAAAGTCTCCAATTTACAAGCATACGTTAAGGAGAAATATAATGTATCGGATTGGTATTTTAGGAAATTGTTGTACACATGGAGCAGGCGTCGTGAATGCATTGAAAGCGCGGGAGGATGTCCAAATTATCGCAGGATATGAAGCGAATCCTCGCAGAGCGGAGGAACTCAAAAGAGCGCTGGGTTTTTCACTGGCAGGAAGCTACGAGGAAATTTGCGCACATCCCGATGTCGATATTGTAGTGATTACAATGAACCCGTGCGATAAAGCTGAAATGGTGGAGAAGGCGTCATCTGCGGGAAAGCATATATTTCTTAATAAACCCTTCTGCCATACTCTAACAGACGCCCATCGCATCGCTAGCGCAGTTAAAGTCAACGATGTCAAACTTGCCTTCGACATTCCAATGGTCAAATTTCTCCCGCCATTGAGCAAGCTGAAAGATGAAGTTTTGGCGGGCAAGCACGGGCAATGTATCAGTTACTACCACGCCTTTGGTATGACATTTCCGATGGATTTCCCCATACGGGAATTATGGCCAGAGCGGTTTGACCCGCCGGAAAACTCGGGTGGCGGCGAGATGACTAATATGGGCTGTTACGCTATAGATTTCGCTGTAACGCTGCTGGGCACACCTCGCTCAGTGCAGGCGAAGTGGATGAAATTCTGGCAAGAATATCGGGAGGCGGATGTGGAGAATTTCGGACAGATTATCCTGGATTATGGCAACTTCTACGCTATGCTGGCGGTTGGTAAGCAGAAATTGCGCGATGAGCCAAAACGCGGGAACAACTGTTTGAACCTTCTTTTTGAAAACACCAACATCCTTATTGACCCCTATTCGGAGACGTTGATGATTAACGGAATGCCACAGAATTTTCAGGCATATCTGGCGGACTACAAGGCGGAATCTTCTTTTAACCAACTTCTCCGATGCATAGCAGACGATACCGAACCTGAAAGCAATGTTGCAATCGGTGTAATGGGAGTCGAGGTCACAATGGCAGCTTATCGCTCTATTCTCGAAGACGGTGCAATAATCACATTGCCATTGAAAGAGAAACAGAAGGGCAAAGGGGTTAAAGGGCAAGAGGGTTAGGGGGCGTTTACCCTTCACAAGTTGCGGGATGGCTTTGCGCATTTGCCATTCTGCCATCCACACATCTTTCCGTTCACTGAAATTTAGCATGTTCAGCGAAGAATTTTCGATTGCCAAAGCACTAATTGTATGCTATACTTTGTGCATTAATTCCCGTTGAATAAGATAAAGGTAGCTCTAAAGGCTTATCATTATGAGTACAATTACTATCACACAACAAAACGCATTACGTAAAATTCCCGCATTAGAAAATCTCTTGAACGGCGAACAATTCGTTCCATTAATCAACGATTATGGTCACAGCACCGTTGTGGAACATTTACGTGTAGTTATTGACCAGATAAGACAAGAAATTCTCAACAGACAGGTTGATTTTGA
>SDBU01006027.1_pt1 | contig 14347 bp, 15 predicted proteins | sample 2277071 | NCBI WGS metagenome assembly SDBU01 (sample SAMN10397929, study PRJNA504765) | marine sediment metagenome | isolation source: marine sediment core GS08_GC12, 126 cmbsf | place: Arctic Ocean: Gakkel Ridge, Loki's castle | collected 2008
GGATTATTAGACTGGAAAGACCAAGAAAAAATGGATTCTTTAGCAGGGGTCCTGCAGGGAGGATTTAGTTACGCTTTTAGTGTCTTTACTGGAGTTCCAAAAGAAGCCGCGCAATCATTCTTAGGAAATATCATAAATTGGAGGAGAATGGCAAAACAAATGGGCTATTTTATGACACCAGCTTATGCGGAAGGATTAAAGGCCGGCCAAGTTCCAGAAGAAATGTTTGGAAAAGGAGTAGAAATAAGTATAAGCCATGACTTGGAAAACTCTCGAGGCTGGACAGATCAAGGTTGGTCTTCTGATGGTGAAAGTCCGGATTTAGGACCAGTAAATGGACCACTGCCATTACAAGAATTAGTGCGGGCTTTATATCTTTCCAGTGGATTTATGGTGGCACTATATCAGAAGAAAGCTCATTAGCCCATACTAACGAATTGAGATTTGACTCTTCTGGGTTGTCCCAAGATTTAGAAAGACTGGAAAGGTCTTTGCATACTGCATTTCAAGAATTCACAAAAAAGGGAAATGATATTTTACAAAGATCCCGCTATTTTGGCCCAACTTCAAGAAGCCTAGCAAAACTTGACCTTTTGCCAGCTCTTAAGGCAGACAAAAATATAACGGATTATAAAAAAGCAAAAAAAGCTGAATTATGTCGTATTATAAGGGAATCAGGCCCAGATGTGGCAAAGGAAGTTTATAGGCATGTACGTGAATACCGCGATAAAATGTACAGACTCATTTTTGATGCTCTCGGAATTTCTTCTGACCAAACTGACATAAATATATTGTTAGAGCAATACTATCAGTGGCGCAAAGAGAAAATGATGAGTTTTATTTAATCTTTGAAACCTCGAACAAATAATCCCCCTATGCTATAATCGTCTCTGTGAAACTTTCTCAACTTGGTGAATTTGGGCTTATTGAACTTTTAGCTAAAGAGATTGGCAAGCCGTCCAAAAAGGTAGTCGTTGGGATCGGCGACGATACAGCAGTTATCCAATTCCCAGCTTGCCCCGAGAGAATTCGAGGGGTTCCCAGCTTGCCCCGAGAGAATTCGAGGGGTTCCCAATTCCCAGTCAAATACCAATTAATAACTACTGATACTCTAATCGAAAACATCCACTTCAAATTAAAAACCACTTCATTTGTAAATCTCGGATATAAAGCATTAGCGATTAACATTTCAGACATTGCTGCCATGGGGGGGATTCCCACCTATGCGTTGGTCACGATTGGGGCGAATAGGAATTTCTCCGTTAAAAAGATTGAAGACCTATATAAGGGAATTAGAAAGTTAGCCAAAAAGCACAAGATTCAGATCATTGGCGGAGATACTGTTTCCTCACCAAAAGAATTGGTTATAAGTATTACTTTACTAGGAGAAGTTGAGAAGGAGTATTTATTAACCAGGTCAGGAGCTAAGGTGGGAGATGCTATTTTGGTGACAGGGGAGTTTGGGGGACCAGCTGCGGAAAAATTCCGAATGACGAATGCCGAATGCTTCGCACTGAAGTGCTTCAGCACGAAGTGCCGAATTAAGGAAGCGAAAATTATTTCAAGATTTGGGTCAGCTAATTCCATGATTGATTCAAGTGATGGCTTAGTACGGTCAGTTCTTGAAGTTGCTAAAGCCAGTAAGGTTGGTGCTCGAATCTGGCTAGATTCAGTGTCGATTGCTAAAAAAGCGAATCTTGAGCAAGCTTTGTATGGGGGAGAAGAATATGAATTGGTGTTTACTGTTCCACGAAAGAAAGCAGTTGAACTAAAGAAGTTAGTTGAAAAGAAAACCAAGACAAAAGTTTCTATAGTTGGAGAAATTGTGGCAAAGAAATACGGAATTAAGTTGGTTGATTTGCATGGCAAAGCTTCTTTGTTAAAAAAGAAAGGATATGAGCATTTTAAATGACGAATGACGAATGACGAATGACGAATTATTCAATGCTTCGCACCGAGGTGCTTCAGCACGAGGTGACGAATTAAATCACAATTCCCAATCTCCCAACTTGGGAATTGGTGTTTGGAAATTCATTTGTCATTCTGGCTTCGTCATTCGGATTTAAAAAAAATGATTAATAAACGCCGATTAATAAAAACATTTAAAAAATTAGTCCAAACTGATAGTCCTTCTCTTAAAGAAGGTAAGCTGGTTGCGTTTTTACAGAAAGAACTTAAATTTTTGGGGCATAAAGCTTCAATAGTTGGTAGGCCAGCTGAAGGTGAGGTTGGCAGTTTAATTGTTAATATTTCTGGCAAGGGGCCTCAAGTTTTGTTAAATAGTCATATAGATACGGTTGCGCATCATAAACCAATTAAGCCGATTAAAAGAAGAGGTTTCCTTGTATCTGGCAGCGGAACGATTCTAGGAGCAGATGATAAAGCTGGGGTTGCAGCTATTCTTGAGATATTAAAAATATTGAAAGAAAAGAAACTCCCACATCCGCCTTTGCAAATTGTTTTTACTGTTGCTGAGGAAATTGGTTTGGTAGGAGCCAAGCTTTTGCCAAAAAGATACTTAAAAGCTGATTTTGGGCTTGTTGTTGATGGCGGGGATATTAACGAAATTGTTTATAAAGCACCATCGCAGAAAAATATTACTGCTACCATAATTGGCAAAGCTGCCCATGCGGGCATTCATCCGGAAGACGGGATAAATGCTATTAAAGTAGCTGCAGAAGCTATTGATAAGATGAATATTGGCAGAATTGATAAAGAAACTACTGCTAATATTGGTACTATCGAAGGTGGTAGGGCCACAAATATTATTCCAGATAGAGTCCAGTTAAAGGGTGAAGCCCGCAGTCATAGCCCTAAGAAGTTAAAGAAACAGATTAATTACATGAAAAAGGTAATCGAGCGTGCCTGTCGAAAACATAAAGCAAAAAGCAAGGTTGTTATTAAAGATGTTTATCCTTCTTTTGAAGTGAAGCGGTCTGCTAAGGTTTTAAAGCTGGCAGTTGCTCAAGTCAAGAAAGCTAAGATTAAACCGGTGGTGAAAATGACTGGCGGCGGATCAGATGCAAATATTTTTAATGCTGCGGGCATTCCCTGTGTTATCATGGGAGTAGGGGCAGATCATGTTCATACCAGTGCGGAGCGGTTGCCAATTAAGGATTTTGTAAAAGGAACTGAGATAATATTGGGTTTGATAGTAGGTATGAGTTCGTGACCCCTTCATAATGGGGTTGCCGAGAAAAAAAAGGAAAAATGAGTAAGCTGGAAGAAAAACACATTAAGAGTGAAAGAATTTATAAGGGGAGTCTTTTAGGTTTAAGGAAAGACTATGTTGAATTGCCCTCAGGGAAACAAGCAACTCGTGAAATTGTTGAGCATCCAGGCGCCGTAGCAATAGTAGCGATAACTAAAGATAATGAGCTAGTTATGGTTAGACAATTTCGCAAACCAGCGGAACAGGTTTTGTTGGAGATCCCAGCGGGTGTTCCTAAAAAGAAGGAAAAAGGAGAAGCAACAGCTCGCCGAGAGTTGGAAGAAGAAACAGGATATTATGCTAAGAAAATAAGAAAAATTTGGCAGGGTTATGCTTCACCTGGCTGTTCAAATGAAGTAATTAAATTTTACCTGGCTCAAGATATGTACCGGCTCAAGCAAAATACCGATGAGGATGAGTTTGTTGAGGTTGATTTGGTTGATATTGATGCTTGCTCCGATATGCTCAAAAACGGCAAGATAAATGATAATAAGACAATGATCGGGATTGTTATTGCAGAAAAAGTTCTCAAGGGTGAGCTTTAGGTGAAAAACCAAATTGAAGATTTTTTAAGTTTTGTTCAGGTTGAAAGAGGGTATTCGGAAAATACTGTTAAATCATACCTCAAGGATTTGAATCAATTTCTAAGTTATACGAAAGCGGATAAGCCTAAACAAATTGATCGTGATAGGATTAAAAATTATCTAGAATATTTGTATGATAAAGGTTATGCTGTTTCGTCAACAGAGCGAAAGTTAGCCTGCTTAAAATCTTTTTTTCATTATATGCTGCGCGAGGGCAGGATTGAGATCGATCCAACCAGTGATATTAAATTGCCTAAAAAAGCCAAGCGCCTGCCCAAAGCCTTAAGTATTAGTGAAACCATAAAATTAGTTTCTTCCCCGCGGCAAAAAACCCACCTTGCTGTGCGCGATTCTGCTTTGCTGGAAATGCTTTATGCCAGCGGTATGCGCGCTTCAGAAATGGTTGGGTTAAACATCAAGGACATTAATTTTGAGGTTTCGTTCGTAAAATGTTTTGGCAAGGGTTCAAAAGAGCGCATTGTGCCGATTAACAAATTAGCTATGACTGCTTTAAAAACATATCTTGACCAGTCAAGACAGCAATTCCCCAAAAAGGATAAGGAAGCCTTGTTTGTTGATAAGAATGGTGAGAGGCTGCGGCGCCAGGGCTTATGGCTGATCATAAAAAAATATGTTAAAATAACCGGGGTAAAAGGCAATACATCACCGCATACCCTGCGGCATTCTTTTGCCACCCATTTACTTGAAAAGGGTGCTGATTTGCGTTCTGTTCAGGAAATGCTGGGGCACGCGGATATAGCAACGACACAAATTTATACGTCAGTTTCGCGTGAGCGGTTAAAGCGGATGTATAAGAAGGCGCATCCTAGAGCATGATTATGTACTATATATTAATAGCATTTATACTCTTGTATTCGATCATCCTCCATGAATTAGCTCATGGTTGGGTAGCGGAGAAAATGGGGGATGGTACAGCACGGATGCACGGCCGGATCACTTTGAATCCTATCCCGCATTTGGATTTATTTGGTACTTTGCTGCCGATACTTTTGTTGTTAGGCGGCTCTCCTATAGTTTTTGGCTGGGCAAAGCCTGTGCCAATCAACCCTTATAATTTTCGCGATTATAAAAGGGCTACTATATATGTCAGCGCGGCCGGGATAGTAACTAATTTATTTGTGGCCTGGATTTTAGCCACTATCCTTAAGCTCATGCCGGCGCCAAATAATAGTTTATATTTCGCGCTTTACCACGCGATAAATTTTGGTGTAAGAATTAATATTGTTTTGGCGATTTTTAATTTGATCCCAATTCCTCCGCTTGATGGATCGCGTATCCTGTCCATTCTGCTGCCTTATAAGTATTCCCAGTATATCGAGCGCTTGGAATCAGTTGGTTTTTTTATTTTAATTATGGTCTTAATGTTTCCCCCAACCCAGGCAATCCTTTGGGCAGTTATCAGTTTTGTTTACAACATAATGATGATGCCGCTATTTTAGTGTTTGATGAATTACAGAAAGTTTTTATCTTCTCTTGAAAGATTTGGTATAAATCTAGGTTTAGACAGGATTCAATTTCTGCTTGATCAATTAGGTAACCCACAGAATAAATTCAAATCAATCCACATTGCTGGAACTAATGGCAAGGGATCAACCGCTGCGATGACTGCTTCAATTCTTAAAGAAGCGGGCTACAAGGTTGGTCTCTACACTTCACCGCATCTTTTTGATTTTACCGAACGCATTAAAATTAATGGCAAAGATATTTCAAAAGAAGATTTTTCTGCTGGACTAAAACAAATCAAAAAAATATCTGACCATCCCTCCATCTCTCCATCTTCCCAGCCCACAGTATTTGAGGTGCTAACCGCGCTTGCCTTCTGGTACTTTGCTAAAAAGAAAGTTGATTATGCAATAGTTGAAGTTGGTATGGGAGGGCGGCTTGATGCGACCAATGTTTTAGTGCCACAAGTTTCAGTTATTACTAATATTGATTATGAACACACCGATGTTTTGGGTAAAACGTTATCCAGGATAGCAAAAGAAAAATCCGCTATTATTAAGCCAGGCATTCCTGTTGTTACCGCTGAGACAAAAGTTGAACCGTTAAAGGTGATAAGAAATGTTTCCAGGATAAATGGGTCTCAATTATTTGAAACTAGAAGTTTGGTTAAGGGTGAGGAAGCCGGTTTGGATGTTGGAAGTGGAAGCCGGATGATGGGCAAACATCAAAAATTAAATGCTGCATGTGCAGTTTTAGCTTTGCGAGCTGTGGGAATAAAGATTAAAAAATCTGTAATTAAGAAAGGGCTGAGCAAAACTAAATGGCCAGGGCGGTTTCAGATCATTTCTAAGCGACCGTTAATAATTGTTGACGGCGCGCATAATCCCGCAGGCGCGAAAAATTTAAGGGTGACGATTCAGGAGATGTTTAGGCAAAAGTTTAATGTCATCTTTGGCTGTCAGCAAGATAAAGATTATCAAAAAGTTTTGCAAGAACTTTTGCCGGTTGCTTCACAAATAATCTTAACCAGGTCATCTCATAAATTTGCGCAGAAAATAAAACCGTTGGCTGACTATTTAAAAGGGCAAAATGTTCCTGTTAAAACTGCTGTTTCTCCTCGAAAAGCAATTAGATCTTGGGATGGCGAATCCCCTTTGTTAATTACTGGTTCTTTATTCTTGGCAGCTGATATATTGAAAAAACTTGACGCGTATGACCGGACATAGTAAAATAAGCGCACCATGGCAGAATTTGATAACAACATTATTGATGAGCCCGTGGACCAGGAAGAGCAGGAAATGATCCCACCAAGAGGCAGTGGTTTTTTTGGCGCTTTAAAAAACCTTGTCCTGTTTGTTGTCTTGGTGGCAATAATCGGCGCCAGTTTTTGGGTCAGTTTTTTACTGGGCAAAAGGATCCTTGTCCCGGTCAAAAATATTCCTGATCAAAAAATCCAGGTTGATATTCCTGAGCCGCCGCCATCAATTGCCGCGTTGCAGGATGTTGAAGAATTAGGTTTGGATGATGAAGAATTTAGTAAAACCACCCCAACTACAATTAAGAAGGCGCCTGTTAAAAAAACAATTTCAACTCGAACTTATCCCGTTTCAAGCGGCGGTACCAGGTATTACAAGGTCCAAGCAGGTTATTTTAGCAGCAGGAGCAGCGCTTTAAGTCTTGCCAGCAAACTTCGGGCCAGTGGTTTTTCCACTTACGTAAGAAAGATTGGCAGCGGTTGGCGGGTGCAGGCCGGGGCGTATTACACAAAAACTTACGCGCAAAATCTCCAGCGGTCTTTAAAAAAGAAGGGATTTAATTCTACTCTTATCTACGAGTAGTTACTTTTCTTTAAATTATAAGGAGGAAAATCAATTATGGGAGTCTATGATTATATTTTTGGGCACTTTTCAAGAGACCTGGGCATCGACCTGGGCACAGCAACTACTCTGGTCTTTGTCAGGGGAGAGGGGATTATCCTTTGTGAACCTTCAGTTGTGGCGATCAATAAGGATAATGGCAAGGCTTTAGCGATTGGGAACGAAGCTAAGGGCATGCTTGGCCGCACTCCGGCTAATATAGTAGCTGTCAGACCAATGCGCGATGGTGTTATTGCTGATTTTGAAATTACAGAAATGATGCTGCGCCATTTTATTACTAAGAGCCATAATAGGTCAGCTTTTGTCAGACCAAGAATTGTTATTGGCGTACCTTCCGGCATCACTGGGGTTGAAAAAAGGGCAGTGCTTGACGCTGCTATGCATGCAGGAGCCCGGGAAGCTTATTTAGTTGAAGAACCTATGGCTGCGGCTATTGGAGCTAACTTGCCTGTGTCTGAAGCCCAGGGCAGTATGATCGTTGATATTGGCGGCGGTACTACCGAAGTTGCGGTTTTAGCCTTAGGCGGTATTGTTGTTTCCCGTTCTATCCGAGTTGCCGGCGATGAAATGGATGAAGCAATTGTGGCCCATTGCCGCAAGAATTACAACCTGCTGATTGGTGAGCGCACTGCTGAACAGATTAAGATTGATATTGGTTCCGCTTATCCTCTTTCCGAAGAGAAAACCATTGAGGTCAGGGGCCGTGATTTAGTTACAGGCTTGCCAAAAACTTTGACCTTAACTTCTTCTGAAATTCGCGATGCCTTATCTGACCCAGTTTCAACTGTGGTTGACGCTGTTAGGATGACTTTGGAGCAGACCCCGCCTGAGCTGGCGGCTGATATCATGGACCGCGGTATTGTTATGGCTGGCGGCGGTTCGCTGCTGCGTGGTTTAGATAAATATTTAGCCCAAGAAACTGACATGTCGGTTTATGTTGTTGATGATCCTATTTCTTGTGTGGCTTATGGAACAGGTAAGATCTTAGAAGAAATTGATACCCTGAAAAAAGTTCTAATAATGCCCAAACGTTCGTCTCAGTGATTGATTATCAACCATATCGTAAAAAGAAAAATCAATTTGGTCGATCAATACTTTTTATCTTACTAGCTATCCTGCTGGTCTTTTTGGTCTCCAGTAACTTCTTTGCCATTCGCAGTGTTGTCCAATCTATTGTTTATCCATTTCAATACGCGGCTGTGACAAGTTGGAAAGCAGTTACTGGTTTTCCGTCAGCAGTTTCTAATATCCGTAGCCTCTCCAATGAAAATGGTGTGCTTAAGCAGGAAGTCAAACTTTTACAAGCCCAGTTATTGATCCTCAACGAGAAACTGGTTGAAAATGAACGCCTCAATCAAGTTTTACGTTTCAAACAAAAATATCCTAGAGGCTTAAGGCTTCTTCCAGCGAAAATAATAGGCAAAAGTCCAGCTCCCTGGTTTCCTACCTTAATTATTGATCAGGGTTCCAGGGCCGGGGTTATAAAAGATATGCCAGCTATTGTGGAAAGCGGTCTGGTTGGCAGGGTAGTAGAGGTTTCCCTTTTAAGTTCAAAGGTGATGCTGATTTCTGACATAGAAAGTTCAGTGGCGGCGGTTAACAGCCGCAGCCGCGATTTTGGGCTGGTTTCCGGTGGGGTAATTGATAAGCTATTCATGAAATATGTAAGCGCTGGAGTTGACATAAGGGTAGGCGATAAAATTGTTACTTCCCGGATTTCCACGGTTTTTCCGACTGGAATTCCCATTGGTACAATTAACCTGGCCAATAAAAGGGAGCACGACCTTTTTTACCACATAGAAATTACACCCGCGGTTGATTTTTCTAAACTTGAGGAAATCTTTTTAGTATTATAAGATGCGTTTTTTGTTATTAACCGTATATGTTTTATTAATTACCGTTTTACAGACGGTTGTTTTTTCTCGTCTGCAAATTTTTGGCGTAAGCCCGGATTTATTTTTGGTTTCCGTGATAATTTACGCTGTTTTTGAAACAGGCAGCCGCAGTTTAGGAGTTGCCCTGTTATTTGGCTTGATCAAGGACCTTTTGTCTTTTGGCAGCTATTTTAATGCGTTTACAAAAGTATTGGTTGCGCTTGTTATTAACTTGTCAAAAGAAAAATTTGTTTGGAATAAACTTTTACTCTGCTTAAGCTTTGTGTTAATTATTAGCCCGGTCCTTTTTGTTTTTCAGGGAATATTATCTTTTAATGATCAAATTAACGAAATAATTTGGGCGCAGTTTATTCTTAAGACATCGATTGCCACAGTATATAATTTACTGTCAGTTTTTATGCTTTATCCAATAGTCAAAAAGGTTTGTCATGGTTAAGAAAAATCAAGTACTGCTCATTGTTTTCGTGATCATTTTTACCCTGCTTTCTTTGCGCCTTATGCAATTGCAGCTGGCCCAATATAGTAAATATAGTTCATTAGCGGTTGAAAACGCGGCCAAGACTGTGCCGGAAAGGGCGCCGCGCGGTATTATTTATGACCGGTTTGGTAAGGTTATCGTCGAAAATCGGCCGGTTTTCTCTGTCCGCGTCCTGCCTTATGTTTTAGCCGCGAAGAGTGAAATAGAGCGCGATCGTATTTTATCCAAGCTTGAGAGTTTATTGGGTGAAAAAATTGATATTAAGGTTTCAGCCACAGAACCCCTGGTGGTCAAAAACAATGTTCCTTTGAAAATAGCCATTCAGATCGAAGAGAAAAAACAAGAACTGCCAGGTGTAGTTGTGACCAGCCGGCCTGTCAGGTTGTATCCTTTTGAAAATCTTGCTTCCCACCTTTTGGGTTTTGTCGGAGAGATTGAGGCAAAGGAATTAAAAACGATGCGTCGGGAAGGTTATCGCATGGGCGATATTGTTGGCAAAGATGGTGTTGAGCGTATTTATGATAAATTGATCCGCGGTCGTGACGGCGGAAAAAAGGTTGAAGTTGATGTGAAAGGTACACCGATTCGTATTATTGAATCAATTGATCCGGAATCCGGGGCCGATATGAGACTGACCATTGATCTGGAAATGCAAAAGGTTGCTGAGGCAGCTTTGCGTCCGTATAAAGAAGGCGCGGTAGTTGTAATGAACGTTAAAACGGGCGAAATCCTCGCCTTAGCAAGTTATCCAAATTTTGATCCCAATGTATTTGCAGATCCTTTTAGTAATTGGAAATGGAAAAATGTTGAGAGGGGAAACCATCCCTTTATGAATCGCGCTCTGGGTATTTATCCGCCAGGGTCAATTTTTAAAGTCATAACCTTGATTGCTGCGCTTGAGGAAGGTAAAGCAAAACCTGATGAGGTGATGAATTGCCCTGGGTATTATCGAGTGCTTAATAGGTATGCCAAGTGTTGGCTGGAAGGCGGACATGGCCCGGTAACTGTCAAAGAAGGCTTAACCTGGTCTTGCGATATTGTTTTTTACGAACTGGGTAAAAGGTTGGGGCCTGACCTGATAGCGAAGTATGCTAAAAAGTTTGGCCTGGGATCTTATTCCGGCATAGATTTACCGCAGGAGAAAATGGGCAGTGTCCCGACGTCAAAATGGAAAAAGAAATACTTAAAAGAACCTTGGTATGCTGGTGATTCAATTAACTATGGTATTGGCCAGGGCTTTCTTCAGGTTACCCCATTACAGATGGCCGTACTTTATGCTTCAATTGCTACAGGAAGAATTGTTAAGCCATATGTTGTTGATGAAATAAAAGACAAAAAGGGAAAAATTCTGTACGAATCAACCATTGAGATTTTGGATGACATTCCAGTTTCAAAAGAAAATTTAAAAATTGTCAGGGAAGCCTTATTTGATGTGATTGACCGAGCTACAGGAGTTGCGGTTAGATTTTCTGGTGTGCCGGCTGCTGGTAAAACAGGGACAGCAGAAAATCCAGGTAAAGCCCATGCCTGGTTTATTTGTTATGCTCCGTTTGATAATCCAGAAATTGTTATTGCCTCTTTTGTTGCCCATGGTGAACATGGGGATAGGGCTTCTGCTTATGTTGCCAGGGATATTCTAAAATGGTATAAGGAGCATCGATTAGCACGGAAAGTTGAAGTTAAGCCATACGCAGGGCAATATATTTGGCATGGTAGTAGGAAGGTCCCATATCATACTCTCCGACGACCAGCCCCGTACCGTACGGTGCCGGGGCCAGCCCCGTACCGTACGGTGCCGGGGCCAGCTGCTGCTGTTTCGCCAAAAGAAAAGAAAAACACAGAAGAATAGACTTGAAAATTAATTAAATTTATGTTAGTATTTTCCTTTCAAGGTGGTAAAAAATGGCAACTAAAGAATTAGAATTTAAAGCTGATAAACGCGAGTTAGTAGGAAAAAAAGTTAAGCAATTAAGACAGCAGGGACTTGTTCCAGCGGTTATATATGGGCGTAAGCTCAAACCTATTTCTTTAGTTATTGATTTAAAAGAATTTAGAAAAAAGATTCTTAAATCTGAGCATGGCTTAAACCAGATTTTTTCTCTCAAGGTTACCCAGGATGGTAAGGTAAAAGCAATTCATGCTATTACTCAATCCCTTCAAATTGATCCTTTAACGGATAATCTTCTCCATGTTGATTTTAAACAGGTTGTCATGGATGAAAAGATGAAAACAAAAGTGCCGGTTGAATTAACTGGTCTTGCTATTGGCGTCAAAGAAGAAGAAGGAGTATTGGTCCATGGTTTGCGCGAAATCGAAGTAAGATGTTTGCCTGCTGATATTCCTGATAAATTTGTTGTTGATGTTAAAGAATTGAAAATTAATGAATCAATCCACGTTTCAGACCTAAAGGTCTCTGCTAAGGTGGAATTTTTGGTAGAACCCACAGAAATGATAGCCACTGTATCTCCGCCAACTAAAGAAGAAGAAATTGTTCCTGCTGTACCTGTGTTTGAAGAAGGTGTGGAAGGAGCTGTCCCACCTGCTGAAGGCGCTGTGCCTGCTGAGGGAGCAGAAGCTGCTAAAGAGGGAGCTAAAGAAGGGGTCAAAGAGGGTGCTCCAGCTGCTCCAGCTGCTGCAGCTGATAAGGGAAAACCTGCCCGCGCACCGGCCGGTGCGGGGCCGGCTAAAGAAGCCAAAAAATAAGCTTGCAAATACGCAAGATTTTCCCTATAATTTCCGATAATATATATAGATAGAAGACAGCATTAGGCTGTCTTTTAATTTATCCCCACACCAAAGATTTTGGTGTGGGGATGTACTAATTAATTTTAGGAGGTTTTAATGCCGGGACAATTTGGTACAGAAGGCGGTGGCCTCCATCCAGGCAAACCAATTATTTGGCCGACTGGCAAACCGACTAGCAGTGCAACCAGTAGTTCTGCTAGTAGTTCAGCCAGCTCATCTGTTAATACTTCACAGCAATCCCAGACAACTGGAGGAACTCGCGGCGTGCCGACCCAAACAGCCCCAGCCAGACCTGGTGAAGTTGCGCCAACGCAGGCGGCGCAAACAGCTGCTCCCGCTGCTGCCCCTGCAAAAGCCGCTCCTTCTATAGCCAGGGCATTAACTGTCCAGGATATTCGCGCCCACCTCTTAAACATTCAAATGAACCCAACAGAAGCTAATACTAAATTAGCTTCATTAATGCTGCGCAATGGGGTGGAGCTTTCGCGCACTAATTTTGTCAAGATAATGAATATGCTTCAAGGCACGAATAAATCTCAAGCTATGCAGGAAGCTTCTGTTCTCTTGCTGATGAAAGGCATTGATTCCCCCCAGGCGGCCAAAGTTCTTGGTCAATATTTTTCACAGAATCCCGGTATGGCGGCCCAACTTATGGGCGCCCAGGAATCAATTGGCAATTTAATTTCTGCTTTAGGCATGGGTAAAGGTCTTTTAGATGCCACTTTAGTTTCTCAGTTGACTGCGCTACTTTCGCAGTTTGATGAAAAATTTCAGAATTTGCTTCAGAAAGCCGCGGGACAAAAGGGTATTAATCAGGAAGCCTTGCTCAATGATGTTAGGGCCTTAAAAGCCTTGATGCAGGGGCTTCAAGCCAAAGCTCCGACATCTGGTAAGGCTGAGGCGCAAGCACAGGCCCAGGCATTATCTTCTGCTTTAATGGAGTTCCAGGGTAAGATGGATGGGGTGATCCAACATTTATTAGCTCAAGTACTTCTCTCACAAGGCGGTCGTCAAGAGGTTAATTACCTTTATCATCAAATTCCTAACGCCATGACTGACCCGCCTAAGAATTTTGAAATTATGGTCAAGCGGGAAGGCGAGGGCAAAGATTCCAAAGTTGACCCGCGCAACACCCAGGTTGTTATGTCCATGGAAACCCAAAACATGGGCAAGATGGTTGTGACCATGATTGTTAAAGATGGTAAGGTCTATGTTATTTTTGTGTTTTCAGAAAAAGAGTATGGAGATCAGGGCCGGACAATGATCGCTAAAGAATTTGGCGATCTGCAGCAAAAATTAGCCGAAAAGAACTATATGATTACTGGTTATCAAGTTAAGGTTGACGCGGCTATGTGTAATATAAAACCTTACTTAATACCATTGCTGCCCGGTTTGGAAAATCTCTTAAAAAAGATTGATATTGAGGCTTAAAGGAGAATTTTGTGGCAGAGGAAAAGCGCAAAATAGAAGATCAAACACCAGAGGATAAAGAAAAATCACAGGATAGGGTCGATGCTAATAAGCCCGCAGGTGGTGCGCCAAAAACGGTTGTTGCCTTGCGTTATGATATGGATCGTGATCGGGCGCCGCTAATCCTGGCTACTGGTCGCGGTGCAGTTGCCGACGAAATTTTGCGTATTGCTGATGATAACCAGATCCCACTTTATGAAGATCCAGAGCTGGCTAAACTTTTGGCAAAGTTAGAGATGGACACAGAAATTCCTCCTGAACTTTATACCCTGGTTGCTGAGGTTCTTTTCTTTGTTTACAAGCTTGACCGCATGGCGAAGAAGCGTGAAGCTGTGGTCAGGCGGCTTAAAGAGGAAGATAAAGAAAAGAGACGACCGTAATCATCACTTCCTATCCTCAAAATTTTTAGTTTTTTCTGAAATTTATCCTCATTCTACCCGATAAATATTTGTATGAGCGAACCAACAATTACCTGTATACCAAATTATGAAACCGGGATCTTTTCCTGCGCTGGGAAAACTGTCCATCCCATGTCTAGAAACGTAGCTGGCAAACCGCGTGCCAAACTTGCCTCTCTTCTTCCCCAAAATCATCCATTTGCCTCTATAGAGGTTGATTGTCGA
>SDBU01006028.1_pt1 | contig 14346 bp, 13 predicted proteins | sample 2277071 | NCBI WGS metagenome assembly SDBU01 (sample SAMN10397929, study PRJNA504765) | marine sediment metagenome | isolation source: marine sediment core GS08_GC12, 126 cmbsf | place: Arctic Ocean: Gakkel Ridge, Loki's castle | collected 2008
CTCCTGTATCGGTAAAAATAGCTGCCAAAAAATTAAAACTCAAAATCAAGCAATCGGAAAAAATCGCCGATCTTGCTTGCCAAATTAAAAAAATCGCCCCAGATTTGTTAGTTGTCGCCGCTTTTGGCCAGATCATCCCCGAAAATATTCTCAAAATCCCTAAAAAAGGGATTATCAATGTTCATCCTTCGCTACTGCCAAAATTCAGAGGCCCCTCGCCAATCCAAGCCGCACTTTTGAAAGACAAAAATATTACTGGCACGACGATAATGTTGATGGACAAAGGTATGGATACCGGTCCAATCTTGGCCCAAAAAAAACTCGAAATCTCGCCTGATGATGATTTTATCACTCTATCTCGGAAATTAGCCAAAATCTCGGCTGACTTGTTGATAAAAACTATCCCAGCTTTTGTCAAAGGAAAAATAAAACCCATCCCCCAAAATGACTCTCAGGCCACCTATTGCTCTTTAATTAAAAAACAAGATGGCGCTTTGGATTTTACGAAAACTGCTAGCCAATTAGAAAAACAAATTAAAACTTTCCGTGTATGGCCTAAGAGTTTTTGTTTTTGGAAGAAGAAAAGAATGATTATCCATCAGGCTAAAGCAACGAATATCGAACCTGAACCTCCGGCAGTAGCGGGTTTAGTTTTCCAAGACAAAAAATCTAAAAAATTAGCCATTTTCACTGGCGCTGGCAGCCTAATCTGCGAAAACTTTCAATTAGAGAGCAAAAAAGCATTATCTAGCGCAGAATTTCTAAACGGCTATCCGCAAATTTTAGGAGACGTTTTAAAAAGTCAAAACTAAAAAGCGAAAAAGTAAAAACTACCTTTTGACTTTTAAAGATTTTTACCTTATAATACTTTACTGAGGATAAAATGTTAGTTATTAGACTACAAAGAAAAGGAAAAAAGAAACAACCATTTTACAGATTGGTGGTTTGTCAAAAAACATCCCCCCCACAAGGGAAGTTCATTGAAATTTTAGGCAATTACAACCCAAGATCTAAAGACAAAAAAATAATAATAAAAGAAGAACGGGTGAAATATTGGATCGATAATGGCGCCCAACTCTCTGATACAGTCAACAATCTTTTATGCAAAATAGAGTTTTTGCCAAAATCTGCGATTATCAAAAAAACAACTTTCAAAAAGAAGAAAAAGAAAGAAGAGCCTAAACCAGAAAAACCCGAACATATTGAAGCGCCTAAAAAAACTGAAGTTGAGGCTGGCGGTCTATTAGAAGAAGCCGTGCCTACCGGCAGGCAGACTGGAAAAGAAATAAAAGAAGAAGAAATAAAAGAAAAGGCAGAGGAAAAACCAGAAGAGAAAAAAGAAAAAGTTAAAACCCCAGAAGAAGAAAAACCCAAACAAGAAAAAGCTTGACAAACCCAAATCTATTTACTATTATGAAAATGTAATTTGAGGAAATGGTCGAATTAACAGATATATCAAAAAATCAAGTATGGAGCGAAAAATGGCAGACAAAGATCAGGAATTCATAGAGTTTGTAGTTAAATGTCTTGTCAGTAATCCCGATGATGTCTCAACCAAAAGAGACGTTGACGAAATGGGTGTTTTGATCGAATTAACGGTCAACCCCGAGGATATGGGACAAGTGATTGGGAAAGACGGAAGAACTGCAAAAGCTCTAAGAACTCTTTTGAGAGTTATGGGAGCTAAAAACAACGCCAGAATCAACCTAAAAATTATTGAGCCTGCTGGCGGAAAAAGAGCACCTGCTGAAGAAAAACCAGCTACTGACGAAAAACCGGCCACTGACGAAAAACCGGCCGCTACCGAATAAAAACAGGCTGTAAAACAAAAAGATAGAAAGGGTCGTGACCGCGATTTTTGGGTTACGATCTTTTTTTCAAAAATAGTCTACGAATTACAAATCATTACAAATGTACAAATTCGTTATTCGTACATTCGAGATATTCGTAATTAGTAAAGAATGCCATGAGAATTGATATTTTAACTTTATTTCCTAAAATGTTCGAAGGCTTTTTATCAGAAAGTCTAATTTTGCGTGCCCAAAAGAAAAAGATTCTAAGAATCAAAGTTTGGGATTTGAGAAAATTTACTACTGACAAACATAGAACAGTAGATGATTCCCCTTACGGCGGCGGTCCTGGAATGGTGATGAAAGTTGATGTAATCGACCGGGCATTGGAAAAAATTAAATCTAAAAACCTAAAAGCTAAACCCTATACCTTACTTTTAACCCCTCAAGGGAAAAAATTTGACCAAAAATCGACTAAAAAGTTATCTAAAGAAAAATACTTAATTTTAATTTGTGGTCATTACGAAGGCTATGATGAAAGAATCCGCCAGCTGGTGGATTTAGAAATCTCAATTGGTGATTATATTTTAACTGGCGGTGAAATTCCTGCCCAAGTTGTCATAGATGCTGTTACCAGATTAATCCCAGGCGTAGTTGGAAAAGAGGAATCGCTAAAAGAGGAATCCTTTTCTCAAAGATTATTAGAATATCCTCAATATACACGACCTAAAGAATATAAAGAAATGAAGGTGCCAAAAGTTCTACTCTCTGGCAATCATCAAAAAATCGCCAAATGGCGAAAACAACAGGCTCTCAAAAAAACTAAAAAACAGAGACCTGATTTGTTAAAATAATAAAAAATAGGACGACCTGTGTATTTATATATATAAGCCGTCCCATTGGACGAAGATTAACCAGCTAACAATCCTTCTGCCCTTAAGGCATCAATAGCCACTCGTGGTAGGGGCTCTCCTTCAGGAAATTGTGAAAGAGGCGTAGGCCTGCTTTTAACTGTTATCCTTTTTCGAACATAATCCCATATTCCATCATCCCATTCTTCAACCCAACGACCACTCGTCTCTAGCATTCTATCTGGAACTTGGGCTCTATGAACTAGTTGTAGAATTTCATCGGGGTTCAATCGTCTAGCCAATCTTATTATCGAATCTATGAACTGCCTTGCTCTTTCAGCTTTTTTTCTCCTGCATTTTCCTCCCATCCAACCTCTGGGTGGAATACCTCCACTATGCGATTGCTTAACTTGAACTCTTAGTGAACTTCTTTGAGGGATATAAGGATTCCTTGTCCTACGTCCGCCTCGTTTCTTCCTCGCTCTAACTGTTCTTCTTCTTGTTGCGCATGGCGTTGTTACGCCCAATTCTCTCACCTCCTATTGGATAAACCTGTATGCACCAGCCGATGAGTTGAAAAGAAGTAACAGCCCCGACCATTCTTTAATCAGCTTATGAATCAGTCATTGCTTCTTCCACTTGCTTCCCGATCCACAATTTCTTTCCGATTTCTTTCAGATTTTCCTGCTCTTCCTCAGTAAGCCCCAGTTTATGGGCAGAGTTAGAAATGTCTCTGAGAATTGTTGCAATAGCATCCCGAATTGGTTGAGGATATTTCTTACAATCTAAGTTAATTACTTCACCTACAATACCGCGCAAAAGATTAGCGACTTGATCGGCAGAATCGCAACAAATAATAACAGGTGGTATTTCCGCATTAATCTGAATCGGCAACTCATGAACATTAACAATTACATTATTGTCTTTGCCTGCGATGCCAACTTCTAAAGGAAGCCCCGTCCCTTCATAAGTTTGTAGCAATTCGATCAGATTTGCTTGATTGCATTCAAGAGCTATCCTGCCCGAATCAGTTTCTGCCTCAACTTTATGGAGCCCATGCGTATCAACGGGCCCTCGTCCAGTTAATACCATCTTTTCAGCGGGTCTAACTTCTGTTACTCTAATAATCTGCTTAGCCATTTTATTCACTCCTTTAAGTATTGGTAAGGTCCGGATTTATTTCAATATAGCAAATAGTTCATCTCTCGTCAAGAAGATGCTATAATAAAAGTTATGAAATTCAAATTAGTTTCAAAATTTAAACCAACTGGCGACCAGCCCGAGGCGCTCAAAAAGCTCACCCAAGGCATAAAAGGAAATAAAAAATTCCAAACTCTTTTGGGCGTGACTGGATCAGGCAAAACTTTCACCTTAGCCAATATCATCAAAAAAGTCCAAAAACCTGTCTTAATAATAAGCCACAATAAAACCTTAGCTGCCCAGCTCTACTCAGAATTCAAAGGTTTTTTCCCAAAAAATGCTGTCCATTACTTTGTTTCCTATTATGACTATTATCAACCCGAAGCCTACCTCCCCCACACTGACACCTATATTGAAAAAGAAACCAATATTAATGAAGAAATTGACCGGCTCCGCCACGCCGCCACTCAATCTCTATCTAGCCGCAAAGATGTGATTATTGTCGCCTCAGTTTCCTGCATTTTTGGTTTAGGCCCTCCTGATTTATACGAGAAAGTTAAAATCACCCTCAAAGTCGGCCAAACTAAAAATCTAAAATCCATACTCAAACAATTAGTTTCCATTCAATACAAGCGCTCAGATTATGATTTGAGGCGCGGCGCTTTCAGAGTCCGCGGCGATGTTTTAGAAATCTTTCCCGCTTATGGCGAAAATACGATTCGAATAGAATTTTTTGGAGATGAGATTGAAAAGATTTCTGAAATTTCCGCTTTGACTGGCGAGATCATTCAAAAACCTAAAAAAATCCAAATCTATCCAGCTACCCATTATGTGACTGATAAGAATATTCAAGATTTGGCCCTCAATGAAATTAAAAAAGATCTAACCAAACAAACCAAAACCCTTAAAAAACAGAACAAATCATTGGAAGCTCAGAGACTCACCCAGAGAACCAATTTTGACTTGGAAATGATCAGCCAAACCGGCTATTGTACTGGGATTGAAAATTACTCTCGTTATTTTGACCGCCGAAAACCAGGAAAGCCGCCCTATACTCTGATCGATTTTTATCCTGAGGATTTTTTGATAATTATTGATGAGTCCCATATGACATTGCCTCAACTCAGGGCAATGTACAACCAAGACAAAGCCAGAAAAGAAACTTTAATTGATTATGGTTTTAGGCTCCCTTCAGCTTTGGACAACCGACCTTTGAATTTTAAAGAATTTGAGAAAAAAATAAATCAGGCGATATTTGTTTCAGCCACTCCGTCAGACTATGAACTTCAAAAATCAGGCTCGCCAGTTGAACAAATTATCAGACCAACTGGATTGATTGATCCGGTGATTGAAATCAGAAAAACCAAAGGCCAGATCCAGGATTTAATTTTAGAAATAGAAAAACGCACTCGGGCCAAGCAGCGCGTTTTGATAACCACTTTAACCAAACGATTGGCTGAAGAATTAACAGATTTTTTAGCTGACAAAGGGATTAAAGTCGCCTATTTGCATCATGAAATCGATACTTTGGAACGACCACAGATTTTAAGAGATCTCAGGCTGGGCGTTTATGATGTAATTGTGGGCGTTAATTTATTAAGAGAAGGTTTGGATCTGCCAGAAGTCTCGTTGGTGGCGATTTTGGATGCGGACAAAGAAGGATTCTTAAGAAGTAATTGGTCATTGATTCAGGTGATGGGCCGGGCGGCTCGTCACATTAATGGAAAAGTGATTATGTATGCAGACAAAATGACCCGCTCAATGAAGCTGGCGATCAGAGAAACTGCGAGGCGACGAAAACTACAAATTAAATATAATAGGGAACATAAAATTGTCCCCCGGACGATTAAAAAAGCGATAGCTGAGGAAGAATTTGCTCCAAAAGCTGACCAAGAAAAAGTTTTAAACTTAGCCAAAATACCTAAAGATGAACTAAGAAGGCTAATTTCTGAGTTAGAAAATCAAATGCAATTAGCTGCTAAAAACTTGCAGTTTGAAAAAGCCGCCGAATTGAGAGATCAAATTATTGAATTAAAAAAGGCAAAATATAAAGGCAAAGTGAAAATCAAAGAACTCTTCCAGTAGCCTCACTAATTACTAATCTTTACGAATGTACAAATAATTAGTACATTTGTACGAATTTGTAATTAGTAGACCATTTGTGTAATTAGTAGAAAAATTTAAAAAAATGGCCTGGCTGGTTCTGAATGAGTGAGCCGGGGGGGGCTCAAAACATTGAAACCTGCCAGGCCGAATCAGTGAGTGACGCTTGAGAGCGTCACAATTGGCTAATATCAGGAGGATCATCTTGTAGCGCGGGAGTAACCCGTGAGGGGTCACAAAGAAATGGCTGCGCATCAGATCGCTTTGGCCTGGGGAAAAAGATGAGGCCAAAGGCCACGAACCAGAAAAAAGCAATCGACAAGACGAGCTCCATCATTCTGGGCGGACCCAGAACTTTGTGCATCTGCTCGTTAACTACCGGATCGGTAGCTAGCCAGAATGAGAAAACAGCTACGGCAGTTGCCACGATTACAGCTTTTACTGTATGCCACAACAGTTTCTTCGAATACATCTTCAATTCCTCCCTTTATCAGATTTACAGATTTAGCTTCATTTTCAGGCACGCATAGTATATCAAACGAAAATCTATTTGTCAAGTCGATCGATAAGCTTTCCTTCTGGTCTTCATTATTTGGTTGGCTTCGTAGGCCTCAGATAATTCAAGGTATTTCAAGAAAACAAACCCCAACCAAACCAAAGCTGCGAATACAGCCACAAACCAATCCCCCCATAGTTCCTTCCACAGCCAAGTTATTAAACCTACAAATATGAAAACCAAAACCATATACAAGCTAGATATCAACACCGCCTTCACAAGGTGCCACAACAATTGTTTTGCATGCTGCATTCTGATCATCTCCCTTTGCAGTGATTTAGCTTCATTTTCAGGTGATTAGAGTATAGCAAATACAAACAAAAAAGTCAAGTTTTTTCGCCTATTTTCGTTTTTTTCTTTTTTCCGCTTGACAAAGCATCAACGAATATTCTAAAATAGAATTAAAGGGAGGAACAAAAATGGATAACAATCAAATTAGAGAATTAATTAAAAACCTTCGCATCACCATGCGCTGTCCGCGATGTGGCAAAAAATATAACTTAGAAGAGATTTTCCTTAAAAGATCAGTTGGAACAACCCATTTCCTTCAACTTAATTGTTCGAATTGCCGTACGCCTGTCTATGCTACCATTGCTGTTAATGGAAATTTAGCCCAAATGGCAAAACCCAAACCAATGGAAAATAAAAAACCAATCCAGATCGAAAAATCCATTTCCGCTGACAAATCCGCTCCCACTACTAAAAAATCCAACATTACCACTGATGATGTAATTGAAATGCATACATTTTTAGATAAACACCAAGGAAAACTTTCCGATATTTTGTAAGGATAAATATCCTACAGATTTACACATAGGTATGGGCGTACGGATTTTTTTATCTCTATAACTAGGAGAAATATGTTGAGCGAAGTTGAGCAAAAGCGAAATCCCGATTCTATCGGGGCGAAACCCCGATCAAAATCGGAAAAAAAAGTAACATTAAAAGCTGAGAAAAGAAAAATCCTCGGCAAAAAAACTAAAAGCTTGAGAAAAGCGGGCCTGATCCCGACTATTTTGTATGGCCATAAAATTAAAAGTACTCCTTTGACGATCAATAAAGAAGAATTTGATCAAGTCTATGAAAAAGCAGGCCAAACTACCTTGATCGATTTGAAGATCCAGGATGAAAAACCGCAAAAAATTTTGATTCACGAAATCCAAACAGATCCTGTTTCAGATAATATTATTCATCTTGATTTACTTCAGGTAAAAATGACTGAAAAACTTAAAACTGAAGTGCCAATTGTTACCGAAGACGAAGCGCCGGCAGTGGCAGAATTAGACGGCAGCTTGATTTTGAATAAAGATGTAATTGAGGTAGAATGTTTGCCTCAAGACTTGATTCATGAAATTAAAGTAGATATTTCTAGGTTAAAAACTTTTGAAGATAGAATTTTAATTAAAGACCTAAAAGTGCCTGAAAATATTACTATTTTAGAAAACCCCAAAGAGGTAGTTGTCTTGGTTACGCCTCCTCGAACTGAAGAAGAATTGGCTGAATTAGAAGAAGTCGTCGAAGAAAAACCTGAAGAAATTGAAGTTGAGGCCGAAAAACCAGAGGGAGAAGAAACAGCTGCTGAAGAGGCTGAAGAAAGAGAAAAGCCTGCCGAAGAAGTTAAACCTGAAGGAACCAAAGAACAAAAAACTGCTGGCCAAGAAAAACCAACAGAAAAAAGTGTTAAAAAAGAAGAGGAATAACATCACGATTATCTGAAGTCGCCGAAGGCAATTTGGGGGAACGAGATACATCTCTTAATCGCTGTTATACGTTTTTTCTGCAAGAAAAAATCGCGGAGTGAAACGGAGCGACAGTATGACGCAGAGCCCGCCTACTTTTTTAGAAATTCTTTTGCTTTAAGAATAAGAACGCAACTAGGACCATGGGTGATTTTACTTTCTATTACCATTCTCACCGCATCATCAAACTTAACTTTAACTAGTTTGATATTTTCTGTTCCCTCCTGATTGCTTTCTGTAAATCTAAGTTTTCTTGCAAGAAAAATATAAGCAGGGGATTTAATAGCAGTAGTAAATGGATTAACTACACCTAATTCAATCCACTCTTCTGCTTTTATACCTAGTTCTTCTCCAAGTTCTCTTTTTGCCGCATCAATTGGATCTTCGTTTTCATCAATAGCACCACTTACAACTTCAATGCTGTCTTTCTCAATAGCATAGTGAAATTCATCAGTCAGATATGCAAAGCCCTTATCATCAAGAGGAAGAACAGAGATACCTGGTTTCATATTCACAATTCCAAAAATACCTGGCTTCCCATCAGGTCTAATAACTTGATCTTCTCTTACTTCAATCCAAGGATTCTTGTATTTTGGGATTGTTTCTTTTATCGTCCAAGGACCATTCTTTCTTGCCATAATTCAATAATAATTAATTAAAGTTTATAAAATATTCGTAGTAGGCGGGCTCGAGTAATATTGTACATAACTCGTTTCTATCTGAATTTAACACAATATCTCGACCAAATATTGCATATTGTGCGAATTTTACTCACCTAAAACCTCATAGCTTTTATAGAAGGCGTCAAATCTCTCATCATTAATTGCCCCATTTCCGATCACATACAATTGACCATCTCTTTCAAAATAGACTGTTTTTAAAATCCAGTCCGTATATTTTTCAGTTGTTACTGTGACTAACAATCCAGTGATATCTTGATTAACTCGTATCTCGTTTCGGGTTTCTTTTCTGTCATCAAATTGCTTACCCATTTGTGAAATTTGTTTTTCAAGTTCGTCAGGCTCATAAACAGAAACTCTCCAAATATATCCTCCGATTTTAGTCTCAGGAGTACCAAAATAGGTTGTATTGTCTTCAAATTCTTCAAAAACCCAATCTTGAGGATATTTAATTTTAAATCCTAAATTTTTGTTTTCATAGGTCTGCCAATTGTAGGTGTTATATTGCTGCGCATCATCTTCTACTGAAGATTCTGTCTCTTTGCTTGTCTGATACCAATAAACACCTCCACCTATGACCAAGATGGCGGCAACTATCACAATAATGATTGTTGTTGGCTTTATTTTATTCATATTGCAGTTTAGGTGAAATTATGTTAAATTAGGATCGACCTTAAATCATTTTAATTATAACAAATTATCATTATTATGAACAATTATTACATCTTCACTCTTGGTTGCCAGATGAATGAAAGCGATTCGCAAAGAATCGCTTCTCTTTTAAATTCTATTGGATTAAAGCCAGTCTCTGAAAAAGAAGCTGGTTTGATAATTATCAATGCCTGTTCAGTTCGGCAAACAGCCGTAGATCGAATCTATGGGAAATTAAAACTATGGCAGGCTGCCAAACCCAAAAAAATTACCGTCCTCACTGGCTGTATTCTGCCGGCTGATGTGAAAAAATTAGCGCCCAAAGTTGATCTAATATTCAATATAAAAGATTTGCCTAAATTTCCCAAAATGCTCTCTGAAATCCTCAGCCAAAATTGTCCGACCAAATACCTGCCCGCTACCTCCCACTCACTGCAAACCAAAACAACCTTAATTCCAATTATGACTGGCTGTAATCATTTCTGCACTTATTGCGCCGTCCCTTATGTTAGAGGCAGAGAATTCTCAAGGCCTGAAAAAGAGATTTTAAAAGATGCTGAGAAAGCTGCCAAAAAAGGGACAACAGAAATTATTTTGCTCGGCCAAAACGTCAATCGCTATAAACTAAAAAGTAAAAACGAAAAAGGAAAAACCACAACTAAAAAATCAAAAACACCATTTGTAAAACTACTTAGAAAGCTAATCAAAATTCCGGGCAAATTTAAGATTAAATTTATCAGTCCCAACCCCTGGGACTTGCCAGATGAATTAATTAACCTGATTGCCAAAGAGTCCAAAATCGAAAAAGAGCTACACTTGCCTGTCCAATCTGGCGATGACCAAATTTTGCACAAAATGAACCGGCCTTATAAAACCAGTCAATATCTAAAATTAGTCAAAAAAATTAAAACTAAAATCCCAAAGATTTGGCTTTCAACTGATATTATTGTTGGTTTTCCCGGCGAAACAAAAAAAGCCTTCCAGAACACTGTCAAGCTCGCAGAGAAAGCCAAATTTAACAAAGCCTACATTTCCCAGTACTCTCCCCGTCCCGGCACTAAGGCTGCCCAATTAAAAGATAATGTTCCCCGAAAAGAAAAAAAGCGGCGCTGGAAAATTTTAGATAAGATAATAAATAGCAAAAAATAAAATTATTCGGCAGCCTCTTTTTTGATTTTTTTGGCAAATTTTCCTAAACTCATTTTCTCGAGTTTGTTATCGGCTCTCTTTCTCACCGTCACTTTCTCTCCCTTTTTTTCTTTATCACCCACTACTAAAATATATGGAATTTTTTCCAATTCAGCCGCTCTAATTTTCTTGCTCACAGTTTCATTGGCACTATTTAATTCTGCCTTAACTTCGTAACTTCCTAAATTTTTAACTATCTCTTCGGCGAATTTATTATGCCTCTCGGCAACCGGAATCACCTTAACTTGAACTGGCGCCAACCATAGAGGTAAAACGCCGGCGGTATGCTCCAGCAAAATTCCCAAAAAGCGGTCAATCGAACCTAAAATTACCCGATGAATCATCACTGGCCGGGCCGCTTTCCCAGCAGAATCAATATATTCTAAATCAAATTTCTCAGGCATCACAAAATCAAGCTGAATTGTAGCACACTGCCAAGTTCTATCCATGGCGTCTTTAATATGAAAATCAATCTTCGGGCCATAAAAAGCCCCCTCGCCAACATCTGCCTGATATTTAATTTTAGCCGCATCCAGAGCTTTTTTGAGAGCCGTTTCAGCTTTATCCCAAACCTCCTCTTTGCCCATAAAATCTGAAGGTCGAGTAGACAAATGAATCTCATAATCCAACCCGAATACTTTATAAACCTGACGAATCGACTTGATAATATTTTTTACCTCATCCTCAATCTGCTTGGGCGCCAAAAATATATGGGCATCATCCTGGACAAATTGCTGAACTCTGAACAAACCATGCAAAGTGCCAGAAAGCTCTTTTCTGAAAATTATATCAAATTCATTCAAGCGAAAAGGCAGGTCCCGAAAAGAACGAGTCTGATTTTTGTAAATTAAAATCATTCCCGGACAACCCATTGGCCTTAAGGCATATTTGGATTTTTCGTCCTCGCCTGAAACAAAGAACATTGCCTTGCGATAATGGTCAAAATGGCCTGAAGTTTTCCACAAATTCAAATCTAAAACATTGGGATTTGAAACTTCGGCAAAGCCATATTCTTGAGCCGTCTGGCGCGACAACTCAATTAATTTGTCATAAATGATTTTTCCCTTGGGGTGATAAAATGCTGCTCCTGGCGCCTCTTTGTGAAAAGAAAACAAATCCAATTTTTTGCCAATTTCCCGATGATCTCTCTTGGCCGCCTCCTCGAGATTAACTAAATATTTATTTAGATCTTTGACATTTTCAAAACAAGTTCCATAAATCCGCTGCAACATTGGATTGGTAGACAAACCCTTCCAATAGGCGCCGGCTACTGAAATTAATTTAAAACAACCCAGCTGAATGGTTGATTTTACATGCGGCCCTTTGCACAAATCAACAAAATCACCTATTTTGTAAATCGCCACCCTTTTTTCTGGAATCTCTTCTAAAAGCTCTAATTTGAATGGCTGATCTTTGAATATCTTTTTTGCTTGTTTTTTGGAAATGATTTTTTTGACAAACTTTAAATCTTCATTGATGATTTTTTTCATTTCTTCTTGGATTTTGGGCAAATCATCATCTGTCAGAGTCCGCGGCAATTCAAAATCATAATAAAAACCTGAGCTTGTCGAAGGTCCAATTCCTAATTTGACTTCGCCAAACACTTCCAAAACTGCCGCCGCCAACACATGCGAACAAGAATGCCTTAAAGTTTCCAAGTTTTCTTTTTTTGAGCTTTTTTCCATATCTCCTCTACTTTATCCTAAAACTTATCGCCCCAAATTGCAAGATTTATCTTTTTCAAAAATAGTTCTGGCTCTGAATGCGCGCCCTGTTTAAGATAAAAAATGCCCAAAATCAAGAAAAATCCCGCCATTGGACGGGTCTGGAAATTTCATTGGTGGGCGCTACAGGATTTGAACCTGTGACCTCCACGATGTCAACGTGGCGCGCTACCACTGCGCCAAGCGCCCTCGCAAAAAGTTATTTTTCGCTATCTTTCAAAATTCCGATTAGCTCTATTTTACTCTTTTTATTATACTTTAATTTCGCCAGATTTTCAATCAGTAAACTCCTGAGTGAACATCTCGCCCCAAGCACCGGCTGAAATTACCCCAATTCCGATTTTCTGAAAATTAGCCTCTAATATATTTTCTTTATGCGATGGACTATCCATCAAACCCCAGTGAGCAACATCAACATTGGGAGCGTAAGCTAAATTTTCGCCAGCCATTTTGTAAATTATCTCAGCTGCATTTAACCTGTCAAAAGGCGTGCCAGTCACCGGCGATTGATGATCAAAATAGGACAATTTAAACATTTCTTCAGAATGGACCCGGGCCACTTCAGTTAATTCTGAATCCAAAACTAAAGGATTCAAACCTCTCCTTATTCTTTCAGCATTAATTAATTCAAACATTCTTAGCTCTGCCCGAGTATCTACGGTTAAATTTAGATCTTCCGGAAAACTTAAATCATTTTCTTCTCCGGGCAAAACAGAAACTGTCAAATTTCTAATTTTAGCTTCCGCTTCATTAGCAGCAGGTACAAAGAGTTTTTCAATCTTGTCATTTAAAATTGAAGCATTGCCAATAAAAAATGTCGCTATTTTGGCATCAGAAAAATAAGTCTTAACCTTAGGCTGGATAGGAACAATAACCAAAATTAACAACAATAAAGTGATAACCACAAAGCCATTCAACAAACCAGCGCCTGCACCTAAAGTTTTTTCCATTATTTGGAATCTGGGAACATTCTCCCATTTCCGATAGATCTTTCTGTAAATGAATGCCGATAAAAAAGACCAAACAATCTGTAAAAACAAAAAGATCGCAATAAAACTAATCAAATTAGCCATGCCTGGAGGAATTTGGAATTCGTGATAAATCTGTTGGCCTAAAAACGAATAAAAAAGAAAAGCCAAAAGAAAGGCAACTACAAAACCTGAGAAGGTTAAAATTTCATTTAAAAAACCCCTCCAAATACCGATTCCAATAAAAATAGCAAAAATTACCAAAATAGATAAATCTATATAATTCATCTATTTCATTATATCAAAAACAAGTAACAACAAACAATTAACAGTCAGCAATAAAAATCTTGAATTTATTGTTAGTTGTTGCCTGTTGACTGTTTACTGAAAACGCTTGACATTTTCGAATTTTTTAGTTAGAATTAACTCAGCAGTTGTTAATAGTTATTAAATAGTTGTTCATGGTTATTCATAGAACATTAAAAAATAGGACAATCCATACCACCAGTAAAAACAAAAGCCGCCCTGCATCTTCCAGAATAGCCCTACCTCTTAGTTTTCTTTGGGTTAAATTTAATAACCACCAGTAAAGGTAAATGTTGCCTTGCCCATCTTATAATTAGGCTCTTCCATAATGTTTTCTTTGGGATAGACACTTTCTTTTTCTGAAAAGAAAGGGGTCTAAAGCGGCAATGTCGCAGTCTACCAACAGTGCAAGGGGGTGTATAGATTCGACAAGAGTTGAGACAAATAATGCAAGCGTGGTTTCTTGTCCAGCCTGCCCCGAATTATTTTCGGGGTTAAAACAAGAAAAAGCATAAACAACGAATCAACTTATGCTCCAGCAGTAGCCTAACGGCTATTGTGTGTCCGACGTATCGTCGGACTCGTCCCTTGCCGCTCTCCGGAAGTGGCAAGTCAGGCGTTATAATTCCGGATGCGGATTATCTGTTATC
>SDBU01006029.1_pt1 | contig 14346 bp, 17 predicted proteins | sample 2277071 | NCBI WGS metagenome assembly SDBU01 (sample SAMN10397929, study PRJNA504765) | marine sediment metagenome | isolation source: marine sediment core GS08_GC12, 126 cmbsf | place: Arctic Ocean: Gakkel Ridge, Loki's castle | collected 2008
CGATCCTCAACACGTAAGCACCACGATTGTCCGCCAATGGGTCATCCACATGCACCGCCGCGGCCTGTCGAGCAATACAGTGGCCCGGCATCTGTACGCACTGCGGAGCTTCTGGGACTATCTTAGCAAGCAGGGCACAGTATCCGAAGACCCAGTGCGCCAAGTCTCTGTGCCCAAACGGACTTACAGCCTGCCTAAGTACCTCGGCGCTGAGGACTTGGAGAAAATCCTTGATGCTTCACAGCGCAATCGAACCGCACGGTGTGCTTTCCGCAACTATGCCATGATGGCGATGCTGATTTTCACGGGTATGCGCAGAGGCGAGCTTATCAATTTGCGGCTGTCTGATATTTCTCTTCGTGAGAGAGTAGTGCACGTGCAGGGCAAAGGCAACAAACAGCGCAGGATACCGCTGGTGGATGAAGTAGTTCAGGCAGTGGAAGACTGGCTGGTGTTCCGGCCTGACGATTGCGCGCACGACTATCTGTTCACTACCTTCCACGGCAACCGCATCTATCCGACCGGCATCCAGCGCATCTGGCGCAGGATACTGGAGAAGAGCGGCCTAGCGGCCGATGGCGTTACGCTGCATACCCTGCGCCACTCCTGCGCAACGCTGCTGCTGCAGAGTGGCCAATGCAGTCTGGTGGAGATCCAGAAGATCCTGGGCCATTCCCGACTTGATACGACTGCTGTGTACCTGCACGTGTGTGACGGGGAACTTCGGAACGCAGTCCAGGCGCATCCGCTGGCCGCCCAAGGGTGACCTTGCCCCCCAAAGCGGATCACTGAGTTGGCGCAACAGCTCACCGAACTGAAGCGAGCAGCCGGCGTAGCATAGCCCAGAGTCACCTGGGGATTAGCTCCGAAATGGAGTTTTCAGTATCGACACGGCCTGTTCTGCTGCTTTTTTTCGTGCATGACTGTCTATCGAGTCGGCGTTCTTTCTGGCGGCCACGGGCGAACGGTAGCGGACCGTCACAGCACTCCACTCATACCCATCATTCACGCAAATCAGTCCATAGACCGCCGGAGGAGTAGCGGTTGTGTGTACCGAACCTATAATTACGTGGCCATGTAACATAGCACAAAGGTGAATGCATTCGACATTTGCGACAATAGTACGCGATTTTGGCCGGGGAACAGCGCAAGGCTTGGTATCAAGTGGTTTATTGTTTGTGCATCGGTTAGCCTGCTTGGAGCACACGATGACGAATGGAGGTATGTCCCATGAACAACGAAGAGAACCTCGTCGTCCAGTGGTTCCTGGCTCAACGCACCTCTACAGAAGCGCTTGCTGAGTGCGACGACAAGCCGGAAGCTGTACCCAAGGTGAGGCGGAAGGATATATTGGAGTTGAATGATGCTCTTGCGCCAGGGAACGTGTTAGCAGATGTAGTCGACATCCAGAAATTGGCCGATTTCAACTTTCACATAGCTATCGAGAGGTATCCCTCTGACAGGACCCTACTGAGAAAATGCGCAAGGACGGTGCTCCGAGTCACAGCGGAGACTCCTCTCGGGATGTCTGCGAAGTCTTGTGAGGTCTGTCGGGCACTGGACCTGTTCAAACCCAGGGAACTGGGCTATCTTGGCTATAAGGTCTGCATGCGTATTGGCAGCCTAACGGTACCTGTATCTCGTGGGCTGACGGAGTCGACACGTGACTGGGAGCAAGTCGCCAAGTTTCGCGACCGTGCTGCATCTCTATGCGATTACATCAAAGATATCTCAGAAGAAGACAGGAAAAGACTTCAGGCAGCAGCTATTGCTGGTGCTGCGGGTGCTCTGATGGCACTGGGTGATCTGCACAGCGCCCAGAGGAGACTGCAAGAAGCTCTGGCATTGATGCCCGAAGACTGGGCGCAAGATAGTTACGACACAATGCGGATGCGCGTCGCCATATTGGGACATCTCGGCCAGGTTACGTCACATATGGGCAAGGAAGAAGACGCAGCGGCGTACCAGGAAGAGGCGGTCGGCATATTGCGAAAGCTTATAGCCGAGAAGGGTCCAGATGACTGGGAGCTTGTGGACCCGCTACAGGAGATATCTGAATTGCACGCACAACTCGGTCGGTACGATGATGCCAGAGCCACTTTGGCGCAAGCCATCAGTATTGTAGATCTGCGAGAAAAGCCCGCCGAGGTCCCACCACACCGGTCGGTTGAGCTGCTGCGCCAACTCGCCGATGTACTGAAGGCTGGCGGCTGGCAAACCGATGCAGAGGACTTGATCAACAAGGCCCTGCGAGAGAGAGGCGTAGGGGTCGCCGCGCGCTTGGGACATGACGACGCTTTGCATATATTGAGGATTGCTAACCCATTTTGGATGGAAGACAGAACTGGCGAGCATGCCAAAGCCAATAAGCTGCCGAAGTTCTTGTCACCCGAGGATCGTAGGCTTCTTCACATCTTGAACGCAGATCGCAAACTCGTGAAACGAATAGCAGCCGAGTGGCAAGCCATAGCTGATAGTGAAGACCCGAATGTACTCTCGGGTGCAGTGACAACATTTGGTGGGTGGCAGGATGGGCGATACTGGGAGGATTGGGCTGAATTCTACCGTTGCGTCTTAATACTTCAGTCCATCGCCCATCGTATTACCGAAGCCGACTATCGCAGAGCCAGTGACACACAGCTGACGCTCCCTGGCTTCTGTATGGCGGACATCGATGCTCTGAGACGTGTATTACGGACGGGAGCTGCTCATAGGCGTCACGAGATTGGGGCACTTCCTCCGGAGGGAGATGAGAGCTGGCCCAACGATTTCGACCCCAGCGGACTATATTATCCCTCACTTCCTCCGGAGACAAGAGTTGACCTTTGCGTCTACACGACGCCCTTCCGCCTTTCTGACTATGAGTGTGAGAGTGATAGGGACCACTTTACAGCCTGGCGAAACCAGTTCATCTGGGAGGCCTTCGGCCAACTGGTGGCGGCTGCTCGGACGGAGGTGACGAAGCTGCGCAAGTGCCAGGTGCCAAGGGGTCTCGAGAGGCACCGGGACTACCTACTGGGCGAGAGGAACAAGGATGCTTCAGAATGTGGCACGTTCTACATAACCATCAAGGATGCCCACACGTGTGGGCGGCCCACCTGCAAGAAAAGCTATACGGCGCTTCAGCATCTGGGATTCACAAAGGACCAGCTATGGGAACGTGCCAAAAAGCTCGCCGAGCGTGAGTTTCGCAAAGCTGATGTTCGCGGTGAATTCCTCAAATTGTGGCAGCAAGTGAAACACGACGACCCCAAACAGACCCTCCTCCACTTTAGAGAGCTTCTGAGGGCGAGTCGACGCAATAGGCGCTGAAAAATGTAGTAATATATCTATAATCTGCGGGTAAGATAGAGTCAGACAACAGTGCGCACCACAAGATGCAAACTGGCCAGTCTGGCTTTTTTCATTCCGTCCAAATCAACAATGCTTACGAGGAAACAGCTATGAGCTACGCGGCGACTGCCACAGGAAGGATCACAAGAGCAGAAGTGCCACTCGGCTTCAACCTGGCTCCATTGTTGGACCAGTTCCTCACCCATCTGCGTGACTATCGGGACTGCTCGGAGCGAACAGTGGAGGCATACCGAAAGGACGGCGAGGCCTTCGTCGAATTTCTCCGGTCGGAGGGAGTTGCGACCGTGGAAACGATCCAGCGTCATCATGCCCACCGATTCGCAGCTCGGCTCTCACATTTGGCTCCCGCCACTATCCGTCGCAAGGTCTACGCACTGCGATCATGGTTTGGGTACTTGGTGGACGTCGGCTTAGTGGAGGCAAATCCCATGGCCTCGGTCGAGTTACCGAAACGCCGCCCAAACCCTCCAAAGGTTCCGACTAAGTGCCAATGCAACGCACTCCTCAGTGTCTGTGAAACGCCCACACAAAAGCTGATCATAGCCCTCCTGTTGTTGGCCGGTCTACGAAAGTCAGAGCTCTTGGGTCTCAACATAGAAGACGTAAGTGCGGCACATGACCAGATTCGCGTCGAGGGGAAGGGGCGCAAAGAGCGTGTCGTTCCGTTGTGTGCATTCGCTCAACAAGCTGTGCAGCGCTATCTGGCCCAGCGGACAGCATCCGGTGCAGCTTTGGTCGTAGGCCAGGGGGGCAACCGCCTGGCCAGTACGGGCCTGTACCGCATTTTTCGCAGGATTATAAGACGTGCTGGTTTGGATGGTTCGGACATAACACCCCACAGTCTGCGGCACGCCTTCGCGACTTATCTAATCCGAGAGGGCGTTGACATCGCTACCGTCTCTGAGCTAATGGGCCACTCGAACATCAGCACCACGAGCATCTACCTGCATAGCGATACAAGCACCAAACAAGCAGCGGTACAACGTCTTCCCTGGGCGGGGAAGGAGCAATAGCATGGGGATATTCATATGCTCAGCTGAGCCCGGGCCCAACAAAAGCTCGCCCCTGTGCTCGTCGCGACTTGGCCCTGCCAATCTCAGGGGCGAATAGATCGTTAAACTAAACCTTGGTCTGGCCATGCTATTGAGCTAACGTAGGACGCCTAGCCGAAGGGTACGTCGGTTCGCTGATCGGTACCCAGGCAGGACGGAGGGATGAGGTCGAAGATGGTGTTTGCAAACGATATAGAGCTCATCAAGACAACTGCCAAGTCCTATCTGAGCAGAGGATGGTGCTCTATACCAGTTGGAGGCGGCAAGAATGGGAAAGCTCCCAGACTGGATAGTTGGAAGCAGTATCAGACCCGTCTGCCGAATAGGCAAGAGATGGAGAGTTGGGACTGGTCAGGCGGCGTTGGCATAGTGCTGGGGGCCGTGTCTCGCCTAGTGGTACTTGACATTGACGACCGCAGTGGCGGCGAGCAGAGCATCCAAGGTAAGCCTACCCCACCAACCGTGTGTGCGAAGACACCTGGGGGCCAACACCGGTATTATGCGTATGAAGGCGACTGCCCACCATCCACTCTTAGACTGCTGAAGGGGGTCGAGCTTCGCAGCAATGGCATGATAGTTGTGGCCCCGCCGACAATCCGTAAAGACGGCGGCAAGTACGAGTTTTTGGATGCGCCTGACCCCAATACTGCGGAGCTGGCCCTTTTGCCGCCCTGGGTATACCAGGAAATGCAGCAGCAACAGAGAGGCCCGGGACTGCCCAACAACTGGGAAGAACAGTTATTGAAAGGCGTCTCTCAAGGAGAACGTAACAACGCTGCAACGCGCCTTGCGGGGAGATACTTTCAGAAGGACCTCAGCAAGTCCGAAGTCCTGGACTTACTCACACTATGGAACCAACGCAACCGGCCTCCGCTACCTGACGGCGAACTAGGGTATGTGGTGAACAACATAGCTGCCGCCGATTCCCACAAGCGCACAGAGAGCAGCGGGCCAAATGCAGAAAGAACGGCCGAGAAGCTACCGGATGCTGGGCAGCACGAAAGTGCCGACCGCGGGGAGGGAAATAGAAAACCCCCGAAGCAGGCCGAGAAGCTCATTCGCATCGCAGAAGAATGCTGTACCGAACTATTCACAGATGAGGCTGATAATCCGATGGCTCAGATACTCGTGGACAATCACTACGAGACCTGGCCACTGGGCAAAAGTCATCAGCGCTTCAAGCGGTGGTTATCAAAGGAGTTCCGAGAACAGCACGGCAAGCCTCCGAGCCACCAGGCCATTTCGGAAGCAGAACTGAATATTGAGGCGATCTGCGGCAGCGGGCCGGTATACACCTTGCACAATCGCACCGCCCGGTACAATGGCGCCATCTATTATGATCTGGGCGACAAGCACTGGCGTGCAGTGGAGGTCACAGATGGCAAATGGCAACTTGTGGACCGTCCACCGATTCTTTTCCGTCGCTACGCTCACCAGCGCCCGCAAGTGGTCTCTCTTCCGGGCGGCAAGGTGAATCGGATACTGGACTTCCTCAACTTGCCTGATGAGAAGGACCAGCTCTTGATCCAAGTCTACCTGGTTAGTTGTTTCATCCCTGACATACCCCACCCGATATTGATCTTTGCCGGCGAGCAAGGCGCCGCCAAAACCAGTGCCCTTACCTATATTCGCGGCGTAGTGGATCCGTCAGTTACCTCTACCCTCACCCCTCCCCGGCGCGAAGAAGAACTCGTGCAGCAGTTGCAGCACAATTGGGCCGCGTTCTACGACAACATCACGCGGCTCCCTGACTGGTTATCGGATGCTCTCTGTCGAGCAGTTACGGAGGCAGGGTTCACGAAACGCCAACTGTACTCGGACGATCGCGATATTATCTATTGCTATCGGCGGCTCGTTGGTATTAGCAGCATAGTGAATCCGGCCATGCGTCCAGACTTCCTGGACCGGTGCATGATCTTCAACTTGCGGCGCATGGCCGACGGCACTTGGCGGGAAGAAAAGGACCTGAAGATAGCCTTCGCCCAAGAGCTGCCGGGTATAGTCGGCGGTTGCTTCGACGCCCTGGCGATAGCTATTGAGGTAAAACCGTCGATGTCTGTACCTGCCCGGACCCGCATGGCTGACTTTGCAACATGGGGACAAGCTATTGCCATAGGGCTCGGGTACAATGCAAAGGAGTTTGTGGCTGCCTATGAGAGCAATATTACCGACTTAAACACCGAAGCCTTACAAGGGCAGCCGTTCGCGCTGGCGATCATCGGCTTGATGGATAAACGCTCCGAAGATTGGCGAGGGACTGCTACACAACTCCTGGCAGACGTGAACCAGACGGCCCCGGCTGCAAAGATTGACACGTCTAGTGAGATGTGGCCTAAGTCCCCGCAGTGGGCCAGCCGCCGGCTCACGGAAGCGAAGGTCAACCTTCGGGAAGCCGGCATCGAAGTTGAGTTGGGGCGAACGGGCAATGAGCGTACTATTATATTGACCACGATGACTGCAGCACAATCGTGACGTCGCAATGACGTTAAGGTGACGCTAAAATGCGTATCGTGACGCCAGAAAGCACAGTAACGGTGCGGGGGCACCCAACACCAGACGGATTAGTGACGCTAATGACGCTATTTGACGCTACGTTTCCTTATAGTCTGATAGCAAAAGATGTAGGAGACATAAAAGCAATAAGGGGCACTAAAAAGAAAAGGTAAGGGTTCTACCGTCACTATCGTCATCTCTCACCTGTGGGAGTAAACACTATGGTGCCAGCAGTAGCCGAAATCCGCGAAAATGATAGTGAAGTCATCCGGGTAGAACGTGGGGACTACAACGGCACAGACCTGCTGCACGTCCGTACTTGGCACAACGACGGCAGCGGCGATCACAAGCCCATGCGCAAAGGCCTCAGCCTGTGCTTGAGGCTGGCTACCTGGCGAGAACTTCTGCCGGCCATCCAGGAGCGAGTGAGATATGGGACTAGTCTATATACTACAGGTACTGCATATACTACACTTACTGCAACTACTGCAGGTACTAAACGTGGTGCGGTATGTGCAGTACTTGCAGTGTCTACATACTTGCAGAGGCAGAACCACTGCAGGTAGTGGCTGCAGGTATCCCAAAGTCGTTATTAGGAGGTCTCATGCAAGAACAGATCATCGAGCTGGTTGTACGTCTATTTCGTCGAGAGCATGGCTATTGGGAAGGCACCAGCAGCGAGTTACTTGAGGAATTGCGTGATATGGACGAGCATATTGGGCGGGTGTGGCCTTCTGCGATTGAACTCGGCAAGTTGATACGGCAAGCGAAAGATGACCTGCTTCGCCAGGGCATTAACTTGACCACGGCACGTACCGCTACTGCCCGCCTTATTCGCCTCCGCTGCATTAACTTAGATAAGCTTCAGCAGAGGCCCCAGGAGACGCCCCCGCAGCCACCAGCAATTAAGATGCTCATAAAACGCGAAATGGAGGAAATCGGTAACGAGTTGATCGCCCGCAAACGAGCCGAACACCTCAAGGAAGAAACCACCCCCCGACGGTATCGCCGCTACCCTTGGAATATCCCTGGCTGGCGATGGTAAATCCCCCCCTCTCTGTGACAGTGAAATGACGGTGAAGCCCGGTTTGTGACAGGGGAATGACAGTGAAATGACAGTCGATTTCATACATTTGTCTCGGGGTAAATCCGCAATCCAGACACCACTTTTGAGCCTCCCCGGAAAGGAAATCTCGCATAGAATTGGCCGAATACCAGTCTGGTCTGTAGAGCGTGAACATCTAATTATCGTTTCGCCGGTGCCCTGGACGGGCGAGAGGGCGATATTGCGTTATACTACATATACTGTATGGTCTATACCATATATCAGGTCATACAACCTACCGACAAAGTGGTTATGTATGATAAGGTGAAAGTAGCTCGCTTGGTGCTGGTCGGCTCGGTCTGGTCGGTGGCGATCTTGGGGTTGGTGGGCCAGTTGCTGGGTGCCCCGGCTCGGCTACCCCTAGGGTTCACGACCTCTCTGCTATTGTTTCTTCCCCTTCGTCTGGGCCTGGTCTATTTCGCGTTTATCTGGAAGTTCATTTCCTACCGTTGGGGGGGTATGGTCGGGGCCGGTGAAAACGGTCGTTATTATGCTTCTGTTAGGAGGGCAAGAAGTGTTAGCGCAGTGGGCAGTATAGGGTGTGCAGGGCAATCTCATTATTTTGAGGTCAATTTCGGAGGTATCCGGGGGGCTAATCGGGGCAGGATAATGCGGCAATAATGCGGCAACTTTTGTGGAGGGCGTGGTTGAGGGCTATCTGGGGGGTTGAAGGGTAAAGTATTTTGCTATAATACTTGACACCGATATTCTATCTATGATATAATAGTATTGTAGGCGGGACAATCAAGCAAGTATAGGAGGTAGGAAGGACAATGAAGAAGGGCAACGCGAAGGTGTATATGATGGGCTGCTGGCGGCGTGAGCGCAAGCCCCGGTTTCTGTGCAGGGCGGTCGCGGCGGATGTCAACAGGTATCCGAAGTTGCGAAAGGTCTGGAAGGTCTGGGCGTCAAGTGCGGACTCGGCGCGGTATAAGATCGCGGCAGGGGAAGGTGAAGTGGTGAAGGATATTGGGTATAAGGCGGCCAACGCACGGCGTCTGGTTATCAGCCGGGTAGAATACGGGAGGGGTATATGATGGTGCGTCTACGGACTTTCAAGCGGACTCGCCGGGGCTTGTATGCCTGGGCCAGAACACTCGGTAACTGGCAGCCCTTCCTGGAATTGGCACTACTTGACCCGAAGGCACCCCGGAAGATCATCCGGCGGCAGGTTCACAGGGTAGCGGGCAAGTTCTTCAGCAAGCAGTTGTTTGGGTCGGGGTTCATAGCAAAGGGTATCAAGGGTATTCTCGGACTATAACGAAAGGAGGTCGGTCAAGTGGCTAACACAGTAGAAATCCAAGAGATAACAGAGGAGAATAACCCAGAAATCTGGGCGTTGTTGCAGCCGCCGGAGGTAACAGACGAAAGTGAGGTTTTGGAGAAGGAAAGAAGACACTGACCTTCGGCTACCGGGCGCTTGCGGGTGCCCGGTGGCGGGCGGTCAATTCGGCAGGAAGGGAGGTGTCAACTATGTATGTGATAGAGAGAAGGGCGGACGGTAGCAAGGTGTCGCGTATGGTCAACGGGCGGGAGGAAGTCCGGGCGATCTGCGTTGAGTCTGGTATTAGGGATTGGTATTGTCTCTCGGAGGTCGAGCGGACGAACGCGACGGCAGGGGCAGGAGGGCCACAGAGGGCGGCGGGGTCGGTGCTTAATGTGGTGCTCAGTGAAGAGGAGGACGGTCGGCAAGAGGAGGACTTGGTGATCCTGGGGTCGGTGCAACCGGCAGGACAAGCGGGCCGGGGATTCTGGGCAACGAACGCGGGGGCTGGCTGCATGTTTGGGCTACTATGGGCAGGGGCAGGAGTTTTCGGTAGCTTCTGTCGAGTATTTGGGCCTGATGTTATGGTGGGGGGTTACATAGTGGGGACTTTAGGTTGGGGTATCGGCTACGCTTACTTTCTACGGGGCTGGTATAGGAGCCAGCCTTGGCAGGTGGTCAAGTCGGTCGTGGAGGTTTCCGTCAAGGATAGCAATGGCCGCGAAAAGGTAGATCGTAGTGGCCGTGTTATCGTCCGTGAAGAGGAGCGAGCGCAAGCCAAGAGGATCGGCGAAAGGCTGTACGTGAGGGCGTGGAAACCTTTCCGTGAGCAGTGGGTACCCGCAGAGGTTCTCGGTATAACAACAGAGGAGGTAACTTAAATGAGTGATGAAGTGCTAACAGTTCCGATTAGTGATGTGCAACCTCGGGCTGATCAACCGCGTCAGCATTTTGACGAACAGGGTATTCGTGAGCTTGCTGATTCTATACTTAGTCAGGGGTTCCTGGAAGGCAACAGGTTGATCGTCCGGCGCAACAATGGAAGTTACGAATTGTTGGCAGGGCACCGGCGGCGGTTAGCGGCGATTATGGCTGGGCTGCAAGAAATCCCGGTGGAGGTTATCACCGTAGACGAACAGGAAGCGCGGGAGATCGTCCTGCTCGACAACCTCAACAGGGCGGACTTCCTTCCTTGGGAAAGTGGGGCGGGCTTTGCTGAGTTAGTGGATCACGGACTGAGTATCCCGGCCCTTGCAAGCAAGGCCGGCAAGTCGGTCGGCTATGTGAAGAGCAGGATAGACATAGCGGAGAAGGCCGGGGACGCCGTGCGGAAGGAATACCTTGACGGTGAAATTGGCCTGGCTGTGCTTGAAGAAATCACAGCACTACCGGACAAGGATTTAGCCCCGATAAGGTGTCCCCAGTGTCAAGTGATAAACGCGGAGGGCGTTGAGTCCTGCGCGGCTTGTCAAGAGGACTTGACTCAGCAGCCCCGGATACCGCAAGGCAATCCGCAGTCGGCGGCGGCGCGCGTTTGCAGGGGCAAGGACTTGGAGGGTGCGCGGCGGATCATAAAAGCAGTCAAGGAAACTTATGGTCTATCGGATCAGCCGGTGCAGACGAGTTTGGGCCTGAGTGACTTGAGACTTGGTGAAGATGTCGTCCGTGCGAAATCTGCGCTGGAAAAGAAACTTGAGGTGGTCTCGCAACTTTCTGGGTGGCTTGCTGAGAACAAGGGCAAGCTATCGCAACTTACATCAGATCAGATCGCCGCCATATCACAACAGGGCAAGGCGATTGAAAGCGTTGGCCGGTATTGTCAGCAGATAGCAGAGCAAGAATTAGGCCGGCGGCAGGGGTAGGCCGGGGCAGGAGGGTCGGCCCCCCCAGGGCCGCCGCCCGCCATCCGCGCACCTATTAGGCCCCGAAAATATGGCCCGGCCTGCACCAGCATAAACGAGTACCGAATGAGTAGCAGAACGAACCTACCGAATGACTCCCAAAGAAGATATTGCACTTGACATTTCTCGGCCACTATGCTATCCTACATACAATCTTATGGAAAGGGTGAATCACAATGCCAGAGAAAATACGTATAATTCTTACTGAAGAAGAGGTTGAGAAGTTGCTGGCCGTGCCGAATATCACGACGGATACCGGGTTACGTAATCGCGCTATGTTAGAGACAATGCTTTTTGCCGGCCTTCGTGTCTCTGAGGTCTGCAATTTGGCTCCTGGCCACCTTGACTGGAAACGGGGGATCGTCCAGGTCTTTAACGGGAAAGGGGGTGCCGAGAGGGAGGTTCCAGTCCATAAAGAGCACCTTGACTGGTTGGCCCTTTGGAATGACAAGCGTCCGAAACACAGCCGGTATTTCTTCTGCTCAATCAAGAGCACCGGGCCTGGTGCCAAGCCTGGGAATCGGTTATCGCCACGCTACCTTGACCAGATGGTGAAGCAAGCCGCGGAGCAGGCCGGTATCCAGCAGATCATCGGGGACTTAAAAATGGAGAAAGGCCCAGACCGCAGGAGATGGCGGGTTCATTGTCATACCCTCCGGCACACCTTCGCCACCCGAATCCTGCAACTTCCGTCAATCCACCTCCAGGAGGTTCAGTGTCTCTTAGGTCATAAGAATTTATCAACTACTAGCATCTATCTGCACACCGACAAGGAGGAATTGCGAAAGAAAATACAGTCGCAACCGGACACCGAGAAGAGACAGTCGCAAGCCGATGTATTGTCGGCGGCGGCGGCTGTCTTGAGTGAACTGGCTGAGCAGCACCGAGTGGGCGAACCTACCGAATGAGCGCGAAGCAGTTGACCATATACCAGGAAATAGCGAGGCGGGAACTGGAGGAGGACAACGCCGAGGTAGAGGGGCCGATAGGAATGGGGATGATCTGCCCGATATGTAAGCAGCCGCTCACTCCGCAGGGATGGTGCCCGTGTAAAATCACACGCGCCGAGAGAGCAAAGGAGGCAGACGATGAGCAAGAAATGGCTTTGGCTGACAATCGTAGCAGTGGCGGTTGTAGGATTCACAGGGGGCTGGGTGTTGGCACAGGAGGGACTGGAGTATCCGTACTTGCCTGCCGAGTATTCGACTCCGTACACCCCCACGCTGGCAGAATGGCGGGCACTCCAGCTAACCGCACACTGGAACAGCCCAGGTGGCCTTACCGAACGGCTACAGCGGGTGAACCTGACAGTTCGCGTTCGGCCTCATGGTCTGATATTGGTTGTAGTTACCAAGCCGCAGCCCAGCTGGGACACCTACAGGGGTGCGGGCCGTTTCAGCTGTTCCGATGAGGAACTCAGAGCGACATACCAGCAGGCGGGAGAAGAAACTATGACTATCGTAGAAATGGCCTTCCCCGATATTTCCTCAGATGATGTTACGATTGAGTTATTGGTACTGGGGACGACAGTCGGCACCTGGCAGGGCGGTAAGATGACACTGGAGGGCGAGGAATAGCCCCAAATTGCACAGGAGGCCCGTAGACGGCCTGTTTCGACCAGGGGAAGGGTATTATTCCAATATTGGATGATAAGGCGTGAAGCACCTAAAGATCCTGTTATATATTGCAATGGTGTATACGGGCGGGTATATTCACGTTAGGGCTGTACTGCTCTTGCAGGCACCGCTTGCCACCGGCTCATATCTTGGGGATATCCCGCTGTTAGTGCTTTGGCACGACGCTCTTTACTGGGGGATAGCCTTCCTCACCAGCGGGATTGTGATCGGCTTGCTGGTTGGCTGGGTCCCCAGCCGCAGGGGGTGGGTCTGGAGCGGGGTGGTGAGCTGTCTGGCTCTGCTGTTGCTCATTCTGACGCATCGCTACACCATCTCCCGCAGCATCTTCCTCTCAGTCAACGGCACCCCGATAGGCCGAGGAGGACTGCCGCCCGTCCTTTGGCGATACATTGCTCACCTCATTAATGCTGCGGCAGGCGGTCTGCTTGGGGGATTGATTGTGCAAGTCGTACGCCGAAAGACAGAAAGAACAAATTCGGCCAAGGAACACCCCGCCCCGAGGGAAACGCGCCCCTAAACGATGCACACAGTTGCACCTGGCAAGGCGGGAAGATGGCCTGGGTACGAGAGGAGCAACGCCCACAATCGCGCCAGGAAGCCCGTAGACGCGACGAAATGACCGGACCCGACGCTTAAGCATGGGGGAAATCGGGGCTTTGGAGCGGAAAAGGGCAGAAGGGAATTGCCGGCTATAGCCGTGAACCACCATTCGCTTGACGCTCCTCGCTATTCGTGCTACAATTGGTTGAGAATGTCGTCCCGTGGATCAGAGGTCTGATAGGGCCGGGAGTGGGTGCTCGATGCAACGGGCGTTTGGGACAGTTCTTGGATTATGTGAAGCTCGGGCCACCGCGTGCGAACCACGCGCGAGGGCTCGAGTTTGTTTTGTGCAGGCGCTGGGACTAACATAGCAGGTGGTACCATTAGTGGGGGCATCTATGGAAAGCGAAGTCAAGGCATAAGACGTGCTCTTTGCGCTTGCGGTCATGACCGGGGAGTAGCGAGCCGTCGTCACCGTAGTGCTCCTCAACGCGACTTCGGCAGCGACAAGCCATTCGCCAGGGAGGGAGAGAGCGCACCTGAGGCACCAATACTTCCGCTGACTGGAGGGATAGGAGATGTACACGCACCGACGGGCCTGCCGGCTGATGCTGCTGGGCAGCAGCCTGCTGCTATTGCTTGGCTCTCTATCCGCGTCACACGGTGGTGCCAAACGCGTCGCCTCCGACTGCAGCGGCAGTTGCTCGTGGTCCGAGGCGTCAACCTCTTCCCCGCAGAACAAGGCGGGGCCTGTGTACGTGGGCCACTGCGGTGGACAGCACCCTTGGCGCGCGTATGTGATCTTTCCTCTCCGCGATTTGCCTAGCCACGCAGACCTCAGTGCCCTGCGCCTGTACCTCCACGTCGACCAACTCGCCGTGTCTTCCTCTGCTAGACTGGCAGTTGTGAGCTATACTGTCCCACCTGGTTATTCGCCGGTCGATCGCCTATTCGAAGCGACCGATGCTGGGAAGGATCTCTGGCAGTGGCTCGAGCGGGG
>SDBU01006031.1_pt1 | contig 14344 bp, 8 predicted proteins | sample 2277071 | NCBI WGS metagenome assembly SDBU01 (sample SAMN10397929, study PRJNA504765) | marine sediment metagenome | isolation source: marine sediment core GS08_GC12, 126 cmbsf | place: Arctic Ocean: Gakkel Ridge, Loki's castle | collected 2008
AACTGCTGATCATCTTAAATGCCATCTTGAAATCTCAAACCCCCTGGCAAGCCCCATGTGCTTCATCTATTACTTGACAATGAACACAGTTGCTCTCTTTAAAGAGAGGGGGCCGGGGGGTGAGTTCCTCACCACAAATTCGGCGTCTTGAAACCGAAATTGACAGTCAATGATATATTACTTGCTTCGAAATCTCCCAATGCGAGCGAAATCGCCAACGCAGACCTAATTATGAGATAGTCACCGGAGTAATAGTTGTAGCCCAAACAATATCGTATCCCAAGGTGCCCATTAGGTGAAACGATAAGCCCCGCTCCGTACTGCGAGAAGAATGGTCCTGATGCCGGCTCAAATAGAACAAATGTGTTCCATTCAGCACCACGATCGATATTCGACATGGAGCCGGATATTATTTCTACATCAACAAGTGCCTTTCCCCATGAGTTATTGCCATAGCCAAGTTTTAATCCCCCTGCTATTGCGAAACCAAGCTCCTGTGCACCAATACCCAAGTTAGGCAATAAGTAAATATGTCCAATCGGGGCTTGTGAAGTCCTATCAATATTCGCCCCTATATCTCTGCCAACGGTACGTGAATCCTCAATCCCGGCGATGCTGCTGGCAACCACGCCCATGCCCTGGCTTAACAGCTGGTCTATGGTCCCCTGGTGGTCGTAGCCGGCCACCTGCACGATGGCCCCGCTCCGGGCGTCGATCAGTCGCAGGATCACCGAATAGGTGTTCCCGATCTTGCTGACGCTGCCGGCCATCATCTGCTCCACGCCCAGCAGTTGCCCCACTTCCACCAGGCACTCCTCCGTTACACAGCCGGTGAGCTGGAAGTTCTGCTCGGTCAGTATCTCTTCCATCTTGCCCCGCTCCAGGACAGTGAACAGGCCGGTCTTGAACAGTTCGAAGGCCAAGCGGTCGGTTAAGACGCTGGCCTCAATATCGGAAACACCTTTGGCATCCAGGGGGATGATGGCCACGTTGGTCTGAGCACCGGCCAGGGAGGCCAAGATCGCTAGAGAAATGGCAATGGTCAGTAGCTTGGGATGATTCAACTCATCAACTCCCGATCAAGGGCGCAAAATCTCTTGAAAGTATGCGTTCGAGCCGATACGAATGGTTTGTAGACACCCCGGAATGTAAGGTTGTTCGCCAGCAGGCGGAAAGAGGAAACGAACCGGTAGGCCTTGACGGAGGCAATCCGTTCCAGGGCCGGCCGGTCCCGGTCCCCGTAGTACTAAGATCCAGTGACCCGGGATGGTATTTAGATAGGGTAAAGTCCCAAAAGAGCCACTAAATGCTGACTCCTTCAAGTAGTATAAGTAGTTGTTTCTTTTGTGTTTCTATGTTCTCATTACGGTGGACAGGTAACGCCCTGAAGGGCGTCTATGAATTGTGATCGCCTATTTTTCCCAGCCATAAATGGCTGGGTTAAGCAGAAAATGGCTTGTCAGCAGATTAGCCCAGCCGTTTACGGCTGGGTAACTGATCAAAATGGGAGCAGGAGGGCGTTTACGCCCTTTAAAAGAGGCTGATATTATCAACATCGGTGGCTAAACTGGGACTTTACCCTAAGATATTGCGGCTAAAGGAGGAGAATATCAGGTCTGAAAACGATGCACTTTGCGGACAAACATGCGGGTAGAGCCGTTGCCTTTGTGGGTATTGAACCAGCGTTTCCAGATAAGGGCTTGAGCCCATAGATTGCCGGCCCGGGGAATGTGGTAGGGAGCCATGCCGTACCAGATACGGCACAGGGCGATGCCCAATATATCGTTATTGCGCAGTTGCAACTCCAGACGATCCGTGTTTTCATGCAGGGAATTGATGGTGTATCCCAATACCGCCTCCAAGCTCTGCTTCAATTCGGCTTTGCTGGGACGTTGCAGGTATCGGAACAGGATATCCTTGGCGGTTTCCGGGTGGATCTGCCAATAACCCAGCTCCGGGCCGTTATGCAGGGAGTAGCGGAAACGGTACATGCTCTCCACCGCCCCGGTGCGAAAGATCAGATCCTCCGATCCGGCGGTCCAGACATCCATCCCTTCCAACACCAGCCGGACCAGCTGGCGCTTGTCCGGATAGTGGATACGGGCCGGTGTACTTATCTGGGTACTGCTGCCTACCAGTACAGGTATACAGATCAAGATCAGAAAAGCGTATAAGTACTTCATTATTACCTTGGAGAATTTTTTAGGTGAGAGAAACGGTTGGCGCCGGTGAGGTGGTGGCCAACATGGTGTAGCCGGCCTGCCCCGGTGTCGCGGCCTCGCAAAGCGCGGCCCTGGTCAGTGCACTGACGTCCCCCGATCCGAGGACCGCGTTGGTCTCAGATGAGGGGCGATTGGGTGATATTTCATGTCGACTTAACATTACATCTATAGCCTGTGGGCCGTCGCATAATTAGGGGCAATTACTGTGCCAATACCACCAAAACGACATTTCGACAGGTGGACTTTGGGTCAAGAATAGGGGACCTTCCGGTAAATGGCACAGGCCGCTTGTATTTAGCGGGGAACTTAGTACAATATTGCCACCTATGCCGATTTTTTCGCAGATCCACTACCGAACCTGTATTATAGAGCAAAAGGCCCCATTTTATCCGGTCACATTGAGCAGCTCGCCATTTCTACCCGGATCGGCGCCACCAAGCCGCCCCGCAAGTGGTACCAAACCTGACGGGGGCCTCAGCGAAGCAGCAACGCTTTCATTTGCCGGATGATGCCGGGGGCCTTCATGGTCACCAGATAAATACCACTAGGGAGGACCCGTCCAGTGGCGTCACAGCCATCCCAGACGATCCGGTGATACCCGGCCGGCAGCCGATCCTGGACCAACCGCCGGATTTCCCGTCCCCGCAGGTCGTATACCGCCAGACTCAGGTCAGCTGCTTCAGGCAAGGCAAAAGGAATGGTAGTGGCCGGATTGAATGGATTGGGGTAGTTCTGTTCCAGGGCAAAATCCTGCGGGAGGGTTGCTTGCAGCTGTAATGCCAGGGTGGCTGCGTCCAGTATCAGGACAAACGGCCCCTCCCGGGCATCGACGGATAGATCGCCGTCCGAGGCCCGGATGGTCCAACTGCCCGACAGCCGCCGTTCCCCCGTTGCCATTGCCGCCTCTGCCAGGTCGCGGTAGGGCCGCATAAAACTGGTATCACTGCCCGGTTCCAGCGCCAGCACTCCGGCCAGGGCGGGCGTCATCCATAGGGAGTAATAGACACTATCCCCCTCTACATCCAGGGCGGACTCCCAGGTGAATTGCAATGAGTCGTCCATGTTATCACTGTTAAACTCGATTTGGAACCCGCTTACAGGCGTCAGGAGTATGAATGGCCCCGGTGGATCGTTCACCGGCTGGATTGTGATTCGAACAGTGGCCTGGGTAGTTTCACTGCCGGTATCCACCGCCGTATAAGTGAAGCTGTCGGGTCCGAAATAATCAGCCAGTGGCGAGTAACTGACTGTCGTATCACCGGACTGCCACGTTACTAATCCGTACACCGGCCGTGAGACAGCGCTGATTCGCAACGGATCACCCGGGGGATGCCGGTCGTTCGACAGCACTGCCAGAACCAGAGTGCTATCCTCGGGGGTGGCGGCAGTATCATCCACGACCTGGGGGGCATAGTCCAGGCGCACGGCGATGGCCGCCGAACCGGCGGGCGCCAGGGCGGTGATAGTCACCGAATCAGCGGCAGTCTCTTCGGCAATAGTTAGATATACCGACAGCTGGTCCCCCCAGGCGCTGGTATCAGGTGGGTTCTCCACCTCCGCCGGCTGGTCCACGGTAATGGCGGTTACCTCGGCCAGGTTTTCACCATACAGGTTTACCAGTGTGCGGCGGCCACGCCAAATGGCCTCAGGCGAGACAGCGGTGATCATGGGGGTGGGCGTTTGCTCCAGGAGGAAATCGTATATCAGGTGCAGCAGCTCTTCCCTGGTCGAGGGTGACGTCTCATCAACCAGGGCGGCCAGGGCGTATGAGAACACAAAACTCCGACTGCCGTTGTCTCCCGCCTGCTGGACGGCTACTATTCCATAATCGCTCTCCTCGAAAGCGGCCAGGCCCGTACCGGGGAAATATAGATCGATATATTTGGACCAGACCTGGGTGGAGGAAAAGAAGGCCATGCCCTCCGTAATGGATCCAGGTTGACCGCTGAGACCATCCAACGGGTTGATTCGGCCGTTGGCCACCGTATCGATACCCAGCAGGTCCCATAGATGATTTTTGCCTTCCGTGTCCAATCCGACCACGCTCAGGGCGTCACCACCCTCCAGGTACAGGCGACCGCCATCCTCCAGGCAAGTCCGTACTATAGCGGCCAGCTCCCCAGTGAAAGGGGTATCCCCCTGTCCGGCTGCGCCGGAATTGCCGAATGAAAGAAACGCCGCGTCATACCCGGACAGATCGGTAGGCAGAGTAGTACGGTAATCGACCTCGATCGAATCACCGGACTGGAGGACGTCGCGAATATAACCGCCGCTGTAATCGTCGGCGGTGGAATCCCCGTCCCACACCAGCACGCGAGGCCGCGCCGGGAAGGTTGCGCCGGAAATTACCAGGGAAAATTGTTGCGAACCGGTTGTCAGGATACCTTTGTGATCGATGGTGATCAGGTAATCCCCGGCGGTGGGAGCGGCCACCAGCACCTGCTCGATATTATCCCGGTCGTTGATCCCGGTGGCTGCGGCCAGCGTGGGATTGGCGCCATCCAACACCCAGGGGTACTCCACCTGCCCGGTAGTCAGATTGGTCAGGGTGACATCGAGGTCGTTCACCAACATTAGATCAAGCGGGTCGACTGCCGCCATAGGCGCCGTTCCGGGCGGATCGGTCCAGGCCAAGGTAACCCGTAGGGGCGCCCATCCATCGCTGGATACCGTGAGGGTGACCACGCTACCATCAACCAATACCCGTTCCTGCAGCCGGCGGCTCTCCAGCGTGTCCAGGGAGATGACTTCCGCCGCCGCCGCGGTGTTCAGCAGGCCCCAGCCGAAGCGGTAGTCCGGCCCGGGAGCGCCACCGGCTTCATCGGCGGTGTGCACCACCAGGGCTCGCAGGGTGGCCGAGCGGGGCTGGTTGCCGCCGTGGGTCGCGCGGTAGTGCTCCTGGAGCAGGGCCAGCGACCCGGTGACCCCCGGGGCGGCCATGGAGGTGCCACTGAGGGTGCCATAGGCGGTCTGGTCCCAGGCCACGGTGGAGTACAGGGTAGTGCCGTTGGCCACCAAGTCCGGCTTGATGCGCCCGTCATCAGTGGGGCCCCAGGAACTATAGGCGGTCATCAGTACACCGGCGGAGTCCTGGTAGCCACCCGGAAGGTCTTCCACCGCGCCCACCACCAGCACGTTCTTGGCGCAACTGGATCCACCTGGCAAGCTGTCGTAGTCGCCGTCGGGATTGTGTTCGCCCAGCTCTGGACCGTCATCGTCACGGTCATTGCCGGCGGAAGTGACAATCAGATAATCAGGTGCGGCGGCGGCGATCTGGTCCCAATCGGCCGACTCCTGCATGTAGAAGCCAAAGACCCAATCTTCGTTTTCATCGATAGTGGGATCGCCGAACCAGGCCCAGCGCTCGTCCCCGAACCAGTTCCACTCCCACCCGGCGGCGATGCTGTAGGAATGGTTGGAGAGCACCAGTCCTTCCGCCGCAGCAGCCGCCATTTCGGCGGCATCATCATACCAGTCATAGGATAAAACCTGAACGTTGCCGGCCATACCATGGGCAGCGCCGTCGATCCCGGCAGCGGCAATGGTCCCGGCTACATGGGTGGCGTGATCGATCACCGGTAGGGTGGCGTCCATCCGGGCGACCCGGCCACCAAATTCCTGGTGCGAGGTCAGCACCCCGCCGCCATCCCAGACGGCCACGGTCACACCGGCGCCGGTCAGGGACAGGCCCACTTCAGCGGAAGGCCAGAGCCGATCAGTACCGACTGTGCGGGCAGCGTTCAGGTTGTCGGTGATGTAATAGACCGGTCGCGGGCCCGCCAGACGCTGCATTTGGGCCACCCGGCCGGTCGAGAGCAGCAGCAGGCCCAGTTCCGCCGCCGAAAACCGGGACCGAAGCTCCAACTGCTGCTGAGCACGTTGCTGACGGAGGCGGACGGCCAGCGCCTGGGTAGTGTTTGGGGGAAACGTGGGTAGCCGCCCGGCGGTAACTACCGATACCCCCACCAAAAAGGCCATCATTCGGGCCAGCGCCAACCCTGGTCTCATGCGGATGCTCTACCTTGGTAAAACGACTTGGGCTCAAGAAGTCGGACCGTGAACGGTCAACCGATATTAAGGGGCTGGTGGCGGGCTGGAAAGCTATTTTCCGGCGGGAGGCCGGTCCGGATGGTCCTCCGTGTGATTAGGCGGGCCGGCCCGCTTCGGGTGGGGGCTATTTAGAGGTCAGGGTCCAGCTGCCGTCCCAGTCGGGACCGGGAGGGTGGGCCTTGAAATGCTCGCAACGCTCGATATAGACGCGGCTGGGGGTGCCGGGCCGCTTGGAAAACACTTCCTCCAGCGGTTCCGACTCCTCGAAGAGTTGACGGGCTTGATCCCATTTCTGTTGGCGGTAGGCTTCAATGCCATTCTGGAAGATCTCGCGCATCCGGCTCAGCTCGGGTGTCAAACCACCCTTCCGAGCCATGATCTCGACAGTCTCCACAGCCTCGGATTTGCCCATTACCTTGACCTTGTCGATGTCCCGCCACTCGAAGGCCTCCGGACCGGCGTGGCGGAGTGTCTGGGTAGTGCACTGGATGTAGATCCCGTACTGCTTGGCGGAAGCTTCGAGCCGGGCGGCGGTGTTGACAATGTCGCCCATCATGGTGTAGTTCATTCTGGTTGTAGAGCCCATGTTGCCGGTGACAAACTCGCCGGTATTGATTCCGATACGCATGCGCATGTCATGTACCAGGGCCGGCCATTTATCCCCTTCGCTTGACCATTTTGCGCGCAGATCGGCCAGGCTCTGCTGCATTTCCAGGGCGGTTCGCACAGCCCTGACGGCATGGTCCTCCATAGGCATGGGCGCGCCAAAGAAGGACACAATGGCGTCGCCTTCATACTTGTCAAGGGTGCCGCCCTGATCAAGCAACACATCGGTCATAACGGTCAGGTACTCGTTAAGCAGCTCCACAAGCTGAGTGGCGGTAAGTATTTCGGAGAATGCAGAAAACGACTGGATATCGGTGAAGTAGGCCGTAAGCACCTTGGACTCGCCTCCCAGCTTCGGCTCGATCCCGGAAGCCATCAGCTGGTCGATCAACTCAGGTGACATGTAGGTGCTGAAGGTCCTCTTCAGGAAGCGTTTGTCTTTATCCAGTACCAGGAACTGGTAGAGGTTGACGCTGAGGAAGGTCCCACCAATACTGATCAGCGGCCGGACGATTTCGTACACCGTAAGACTGCTCAGGAATTGCTGGTAGGCGAACAGCAGCCACAGCCCGGCGGCCGCCAAGGTGATGATCAACGACCAGATGGTCCGCGTGTGGACCAACAGCGCGCCCAAAATCCCGCCCAGCAGCAGCACGAGCACCAACATCGTCGACCGGGCCACGGGTCGAACGAAGTCGTTATTGAGCAGGCTGAGCATTACATTGGCGTGGATTTCCACGCCCGGGAAGGTCTCCTGGACCGGTGTGGAACGCAAGTCCATCAGGCCCGCCAAGGTGGACCCTACCAGCACGACCTTGTCCTGAAAATACTCCGGCGGCAACATTTCCGGCGAGACCCAGGCATAGGGTATAAAGCGGAAAGTGCGATGACGGCCGTAGTAATTCACCCACATACGGCCTTCGTCGTCAATGGGGATTTCGCGTACCAATTGACCTTCGCGGTCGATCATGGTCAGCCGGCGGCGGTCGAAATCGTAATTCAGGCCGTCAGACGGCACGTCCAGCAGATCCATGGCGGCCGCCATGACCAGGCTGGGATACACTTGCCCGGCGCTGGAGAAGTAGACCGCAGTTGGGGCGCGGCGGATGATACCGTCCGGGTCCTGCGGGAAATTGGCGCTGCCGATACCAGCCGCTGCGTTGAGCAAGTCGATGAAAGTGTTGTCAAAGCGTTCACCGGAAGGGAAGCGGGCGGCTGTTTCCGGCGGTATCGGCAAAATCATGCCGGGGGCATCCAGCACAGTGGGAATGCGAATCACCTGCCCCGCTCGCGGCAGACCGTCGGCTGGGAGCAGATCGGCGTTGATGTCGCGCAAGTAGTCTGCGGCGGCCGGGTCACCAAAAAAGCGCACCGCCACCTCTGAAAACCGTTCGCCGGCCGCCAGCACGTGCAGATGTACGCCTTCGGGGGGTGCTTCCATGGGATATTGGAAGTTGAGTGTGTCGGCCTGGGAGAGAGAGATGGCGTGATAAACGCGGCCGGATCGGTCGGTGGCGGCCACAAAGGCGGTATCGTGATTGAGGTCAGGCTCCGGATCAAAGAGGACATCAAACAGGATCGCCCGGGGATTACCCGAATTGATATAATCGATCAATGTTCCGTGTTTATCGTGGAACCAGCGGAAGTAATTGCCCAGTTCGTTGATACTCTGCTGGTCGATATCCACAATCAGGACGGTGTCGATCGACTCTTCCCAGAAGTCGGCCGTTTTGGCCTTGAAGCGGGCATCGTACGAGCGGTACTCGTAGCTGTCCACCACCTCTTTGAGGAACAACCAGTCGGCGGAGGTTATAAACCAAAGAAAAAAGGCTGAGACCAACCCCAGCCCGGCGCCGATGAGCGCTTTGTTCAACACAGCCCGCAGTTGAAACACTACCGCCCGGTTCCTTCCTGTAGTTCGGGGGCTATTCCCCTTGCTCCGTGTCCAGTTCCTTGTTCCAGCGGACGAAGTCCAGGCCGGCATCCGTGGCCTGGTCGAACTCGAACATATGATACTTGCCGTCCGCCCGCACGTTTATCTGTATGCCCTCCACAATAGTGATCCAGTCTTCCAGGGACACCTCATAAGGCCCGGGTACCTGTGCGGGCGGCGCCACCTGCTGGGGCTGGATCAGACGTATCGGTCCCCCGCTGTCGCCCTGCCGATCGTCCTGCGACTGATCCACCGCCTGGGCCCAGTTGACGTCCACTTTGCCTTCGTAAACCAGGACGGAACTCTCCTCCTCGCCGGCCACTGCCCGGTACTTGGTGCCGCGAATAGCCGCCACCGCCGTGGGTGTCCGTACTGCTACGTTTTTGCTCTCACCGAAGGCAGCCTTGGCGGCCACCCACACCTGCCCGCGAGTGACGGTGGCGCCGAAGTCCTTTTTAAGCGCGGTGACTTTCGCTTCGGTGAGCAGCACCTCCGATTTTTCCCCGATCCGGAACTTGCCACCGCCGTTTAAGGTAATCTCACAACGCGATTTCTCGGCAGTCCTGACTTTATCACCCACGAACACCTCGTGGTTCATGGCAGCCTTGGCCCAGTCGGGGGTCTTGACCACCTGCACTTGAACGTCGCCTAGCGGGAAAGTCATCCGGCCGAACAGCTGTTTGTCCTGCGCCGACAGCCCGGTGGCGGCCAGCCCGCCCAACCAAACGACCAAGACCGCTATCCCGATCGATCGCGGGATGGCGGAACGGACGAAAGAACCACCCTGGAGGAACGTCATGGCAAACTCCTTCTGGCAACACCCCAGTCGGGGTCAAGTTTTGAAGTTGACAACCCTCAGTCGAGGATAAACATTACCCGGCAGGCGGAAATGGCATCGCCGAACCCGTCCAAGCCGGCCACCCGCTGAGCGTCGCCCAGGGAGATGACCACATCAGTCCCCATACCACCGGATGTGCTCTGGCCTTTGATGGTCACCGGATTGCCGACCACCCGGGCGTCAGCTGCGGCCGCGGCCGGATCCTTGTGATAGCCCACCACACCCTGGGCCACGGCGAAATCACGGGGGTAGCTGCCGGGGCCATAGATAACGGTGCCGCCGTCAGTCAACACCTGCGGGGACATGGAGGGCTTTATGCCCAGCCCCCGGGCGTCGATGATCAAGCCGGTGATAGGCTGTCCCGGTATGGCCGGTACCGCCGATGGGGAGGTTCCCTCGGCTAGCGTGGTGGGTTGTCCCAGTGTCAGAGGTAGGGTGCCCTCTGCAGTGGGCATCACCAGGTCCATGATGCCGCTCAACGGCACCTCCATGGTGAGTTCCACCGACGAATCGCTCAGGTATCTGACATCGCCTACCTGCTGGGCGCCCCGGATCATGGCTTCCACCTTGCTGGTGATCACATCGCTCTCGACCATATTATTGCTCACCGTGGTCTCGGAGGTGATGCGTACATCCTTGACCGCCTCCACCAGGTTGCGCAGGGCGTCCATTTTGGCGGCCCGGATGGCATTGGCCCGGGCGGCGCCCACGTTGGAGGCATTGGTCGGTACGGCGCCGATCCCGGTGGCCTTGATCATTCGTGTAGAGTAGTCGATCTGGCTGTTTTCGCCTTCCTCGGTCACGGCTCCGGGCGCTGAACCCCACTGGGCCCACAGCACGGAGCAACTGAGGGTGACGATAAGAATAGTAAGCATGTTTTTAGAACGTTGCATGAGTCTTCTCCTTAAGTTGAAATCTGTTTCCTAAGGCTAGAAGGTGATCCGCAGGGAGTTCTGCATCTCACGGATGATCAGGAGCGCATCGGCGCCGCTCACCCGTTCGGCGGGATTAAAGCGTCCAGTCATCAGGTCGGCTTTCATGATCCCCCGCTCCGCGCTCAGGGCCATGGCACTATAGGCAAAATGGCTGCTGGGTACGTCGGAGAAACGGGAGGGGGACTCACCAAAATAACGGGTATCCAGACCGGTGTCCTTGGTAACGATGGCCAGGATGCGCAACACCGCCATGGCATAATCCACCCGGGTGACCATCTCAACCGGTGCAAAATTGCCACTGGGGCCTACCTCGAAAACACCCAGCTTGAGCACTTCCATGATCCAAGGCTCGGCCCAGCTCCCCGCTACGTCCGCGGGTACCGCTGTCTGGCTGGCGGCGGCTGCGGCTCCGGGCGCTTGGAACACCGCCGGGCCAGCCGGTTGGGCGGTCCGTTCCACGATCTTGGTCAGCTTCAACTCCTCGGCAAACAGCACCGCCAGGTCGGCCCGGGAAATTTCCGACTTCAGGGCAATTTTGCGACCGGCGTCAGTACCGGGGCGGGCCCGGACCACCTTCTGGGCTACCGCCCAGCGTTTATCGGCCCTCTCGGAATAGTCTCCATTGAGCGCCACCACCTTACCGAATTGCTTTTCCGCCTGGGCGAAATTCATAGCGAAGAAGTTGGCCTCGCCCAGGTAGAACTCGGCGGCTTCGTTGCCCGGATCCAGCTTCAAGGCCTTTTCCAGCGATTTTTCCGCCTTGTCGAACCAGCCCCGGGCTTCCCGATTGACGATCCAGAAACGGGCCCGGTATACGTGAGTCACCGGATCCTTACCGGCCAGGTTGACCCCCTTGTCAATCGACCGCTCACCTTCCTCGAAATTCCCCAAGTGGGCCTGTGTGAGGCCCAGACCGCTCCAACCCAGGGCGAATTTCCGGTCCAGATCCACGGCGCGCTGGAAAGCCACGCGCGCAGTCTGGTAATCGCCGTTATCGAGATTTCTGACACCCAGGCGGTAGTGGTATTCCGGGGTATCCAGGTCTGACTGCGAGGTAGCCTTGGGCGCACACCCGATCAAAACCAGGAAAAACACCAGTGAAAGGGGCAGGATCATTCTGATACGCATGGCTGACACTCCTTACTTGAACAATTCCATGAGCCGTATATCCAGCAGTCGGTGAACATCGAAGGTAGGTATGGATCATCCCAACTGCAAGCCAATTGGCCGCCGCCGGGGAGTACCATACCGGAGCATGACCGGCAGCGCTATTTTGATTGAGCCATCAGGTCGAAGCCGCTGGAGCTTTCTCCCCGGATAAAGAGCACGAAACCGCCCAGGTCATGGCCGTCCAGGACCATACCCAGGTCCTCATTGGAGCCGGTGAACTCCACCGCCAGGGTTACTACCCCGGCCGCGAAACTGCGTTGGTCCACCGACCGGATCCCCTCGATTCCACCGTTAAGAAAGTCGAGCACCAGGCGGCGGGACTGATAAGTGAGACCGGAAATCTTCAGGGTCAGCACCCGGGCGTTGGACTGTTCCAGGCTCCAGCGGCGCACCGTTTCAGCCAGCAGATAATCGGCCAGCTTACCCGCGGCTTGTTTAAGAGCATTCACCCCGGCGGTAGAACCGTCGATGTGGGTGGACTTGCCGTGAAAAGTCTCCTGGGCTATAATCTGGGCATTGTCGGCGCGCACCACCTTGGCGCTGATATTGGCCTGGCCCGACAGCCGGGAACCGAGCATGGGATGGGTTACCGCCTGAGCGCTGGCATTCCCCATGATGATATACTCCGCCCCGAACTCTGCAGCCATCCCGGCAGCCTGGACCGGATCGCCTTGGATTTCCGCCAGGTTCACGTTCCGTTGCTTAAGCGCCTCAGTCTGGGCTGAACTGATAATGTCAAAGCCCTTTGAGCCCATAATCCGGCCGATTTCGGTTTCCGCCACCGACGAGCCGGTATCGTCAATGTTTACTTCGTCCATCACTATCATGAAGCGCGGGTGGCGAACCCAGGACAGTAAAAGATCGAGGGCCAGCTGGTCCTTCACCAGCTCATCCAGGATCGCGGTCACCTGTGCTCTGATCCGCACCGTCCACAACCCGTCCGGTCCCTGGCTGGAGGAAATTTCCTCGTAGGTCTTGACGAAGCCGTTGGCTTTGCTCAGAATCTTGTCTCGTTCCACCTGGAAGTTCTTGACCGAGGTCTCACTGACCAAGATGAGGCCCACGCCTTTCTCCACGGCGTCCCGCTTGGCCCCGGAAAGGGCAGCATCACGGGTCATACCCAGTCCCTCGCCGATAATGGTTTCGACCTGAGCTCCCAGCCGGGCCGGGCCAGCCAGCAGTGCCAGGCCCATCAGGCCCGAGATGGTGCTAACGGAAATCTGACGAATAATTGGTCTGAACGAGTACATCATCACCCCTAGTAATCAGTCAATCGAGATTGGTGGCAGGTTGGCATCCCCTACCTGTCCATACCGCAAACTAATAGCTGGCCGGGCTTCAGGCAACCCCAAAGCCTGACGACGTGATCCAGGTCACGTCCGCAGCCGCAGCAGGGCTACCGAACCAGGCCCAGCGCTTCCACCCCCTGCTGGAAGACGATATCCACGGGAATGCCGGCAGTGGACAGGCGATCCAGATCTTGTTGGAGGACCGGACCGATCCGGCCATACTGCTCCACGAAGGCGACTACCCCCGGGTAGTCCCCGTCGCCCTGGTAGCGTAGAATCCGCTCCGAGAGGGCCGCCACGGCTGCCTTGACCTGGTCGCCGTTAATCCGATAGGCGCCGGTGGCGTCGTCCCGGCTGAAAGCGCCCTGCTCCTTAAAAAAATTGAAGCGAATGGTGTTGGCGATGCCCTGGGCGCTGGCAGCGCCGAACCGGATCGACCGGAAAATGGAGGCCAGGAAAGTAACATAATTATCCATCAGATCGCCAGCGCCCAGTTCCCCCTGCCGCTGGAGCTCGGCAATCATGTACAATCCCAGCACATCCGCCTTGCCTTCCTCCAGGGCCGAGGCCCGGTCCCTCAATGCGGCCCGCACCGTTCCGCTGCCGTCGAGGGTATTCTTGATCCCCAGGCCGTGGGCCACCTCGTGGAACATGGTGTTGGCGAAGAAGGCCTCAAAAGTGATGTGGCCCCTCTGCTTGGGGTCGATCAGCAGGGCGCTGATCGGTTTCAATATCCGGTCGAATTTGGCCCGCATAGTGTTTTTCAGCTGCAACCGGCGGGTGCCCTTTTCCAGCTGCACCTGCTCATCGTTGGGCAGGTTGATGGCGATAGTCTTCGCGCCGGCATTGCAGTTGCCGGCATAGTAGATGACATCGTAGGCGTTCAGGTCGGAATCGGAGCCGGGTTGCTCGCTTTTATATTCCGGCGGCACCGGCAGGCCCCGCTGCAACTCCGGAAGAAAGGCGACGTATCGTCCCAGCCGGGCACTCCATTCCCGATCCTTTATCAGTACATAGGCTTCACTGGACGCTTTGTAGCCGAACAGCTTATCCTCGTAGGTTTCGATGGGGCCGATGACAATGTCGATCAGGTTATTCTTCATATCCATCCAAGCCAGGTCGCTGGCCAGGTAATCGTCTGAGAGCAGCGCCTGCGCCCTGAGCGTCAGGTAGCGCTGAAACCCGGGGTCCTCTGCCAATAAAGCCGCCTCCCGCAGTTTGGCCGCGGCCCGGCCATATTGCTCGGCAAAGGCTACGCTATAGGGCACGGCAATCAGCTCCCCTTCAGGGGTGCGGCGCAC
>SDBU01006032.1_pt1 | contig 14344 bp, 14 predicted proteins | sample 2277071 | NCBI WGS metagenome assembly SDBU01 (sample SAMN10397929, study PRJNA504765) | marine sediment metagenome | isolation source: marine sediment core GS08_GC12, 126 cmbsf | place: Arctic Ocean: Gakkel Ridge, Loki's castle | collected 2008
GGTTAGAAGAGTTGTAGTAAAAGACTATTTAGTGTTATAGGGTTGTTGGCTTTTGGTAGCATAGTGTTATAACGATTTCGGGTCAAACGCCGTTTTTTGACTTTTGGGTTTCACTAAAAGGAATACAAAAGGGGTAGATTTAGGTAATTTAGGGTAGAATAAGGGTAAATAAAAGAGGTGAAATAGGGAATATGAAGAAGATTACAAATAATATTATCGTAGGAGTAACGGACCCCCCTATTTAAAACTAACTACCTATTTATTTATTTATTTATTGAAAAACTTTTTTTACTTTCAGATACGGTATACAACACTATCTATATACATCCTTTTTTACTCTTTTCTTATAGATTATTCTACCCTATTTTAGCCTAATTGTATTAGATTATACTTAAACTATATCTTTTAGACAATTAATATCTCGCCCCTTTGCAATTAACTATTACTACTATATCCTTATCATAATTAAATTCAATATGCCCTCGAACGCTACTATGATACAGGCCCGTAGGTGCTATGCTGATGGGCTAACCGACCCTATAGAACTTAGCCGAATGTTTAAAGTTAGTCCATCCACTATAAGACTATGGCAAGAGTTATATGACTTTGATGGATATACTACCCGGCGTATAGAGATGCTATCACGAGTAGCGGTCGAAGAAGCCAAGTCAAATGAATCTGAGATCCCTACCGCTTTAAAACTTTTAAAATCTCAATTACTATTCCACGTCCGTGAAGGTGATATACTATTTACAACTGTAGGTGAGGTTAAACAACTAGTAGAGACCCTGCACCTGGTAGAGGGTAAACCTACCAGCATTGTGCAGACTTTGGAAGATAGTTTGGATAAGAAAAAACTTAGCGAGATGACTGGTGATGAAGTATTGGCAATGGCATCAAGGTATATAGAAACCGGTGGCGTAAAAGCTTAGTGACCTATCTCCTACCATCTATCTTCAAGTGTCCTCAAGTTAATCACACTAACGGCTATACTTCTACTAGGATAGGTCATTAAGTTTTTACGGTGATGGATAGAAAAGAAAAAAAGTGGAGAAGAACCGAAAACTTAACGCCATTTACCCCAAAGGGGGTCTATATACATACATACCCTTCACAAAATATTTTTCAAATTTTACGAAAACACTAAGTTGTATAAATTGCAAAGTAGCCAAATTGTTTAAAAATACAAAACGTGATAAAACTATTCCTTCTTTAACAATAATAATTTCTGTTGTAGATAATTTTTCTTCAAAGATTTTTGAATCTTTAGTCCTAATTAGTTATTTAAAATTTATAAAAACACTAAATCACAAGGAGTTCATCACCCCATGACTATCAAACATAAATGCAACAGACGTTGGTATTGGCCTTTTAAGACTGTATTTTTAGAACATGGTAAGTCTTTATCCTCAGGTTGTATAATATGTGAGACAAAGAAACTATTTAAAAATACAAAATCAGGTAAAACTATTTCTCCTTTACTGGCAACCGCTGTAAGGGCCAATGAACTTAAAAGTGCATTAATTAAGCCGTTCAAAAATACAAAACGTAGTGACCCTATATTAATTAAGCCAGTTCTTTCATGACCTACACCCTTTACCATAGAACGCTCGGTCCCTTAGACCCCGGCAAACAAAACGGTGAACTCATAATTTCTCAATATTTTACAACCGATGACCCTGTAGTCCGTGATCTAGCGATAGCCGAGTATATGCCCCTAGTAGATTATATATTAAACCAAATCTATATACCTGCAAGTAATACAATAACCAGAGATGATTTAAGGCAAAGTGGTTTAGTAGGCTTAGTAAAGGCAATCAATAAATTTAACCCCCACAGGGGTATAAAATTCAATACTTTTGCATACAAATATATTCAAGGGGCGATAATTGATTGTATAAGAAGTACAAGATTTTTACCCCGTTGGGTATTTAACAAGTCTATGGACTTAATAAGTTTTATAGAAAAATTAACCCAGGAGTTAGGCCGTGAACCCTATCAATTTGAAATTTGCGAAGCGCTGAACGTCAGTCCAGAAGTGTTATCAGACCAATTAAAAAATTGTAAAAATGCTTGGCAAATGAAATCGTTGAACGACCCTGTATTAAATAGTGAAAGTGATAGTGTATCTTATATAGATTTATTGGAAGACAGGGTTCAAACGGCGGAAGACAAGTATATAGAGAGTAAGACGTATGAGGAGATAAAAAATTTAATCAGTGAATTACAGGAACGTGACAGTATTGTTATGGCCCTATATTATTATGGTCAATTAACTTTAGAGGAAATAGGGCAAATTTTAAATATAACTGAGAGTAGGGTTAGTCAGATAAAGAAAAGGGTTTGCCGTACGTTGGCCAGGAAACTTAATTAATGACCGCAAATCTCCACATGCTAGAAGGTTTAGAGTCAACCGACCCAAAGCGCCGGGACCTGTCTATCCGATGGTTAGCAGACCATGACAACTTTTACAGGTTTAAATATATATACGGGTTTGGTCTACTGGATGACGAAACTCATCGCAATTTTGTAGACGAGGTATGCGATGATAAATCAAAAAGGTTAGGTCGTTTTTGGCCCCGTGGCACGTACAAGACCACGATTGGCAGTGTTGGGGGCGCAATAGACGAATTACGACAAAATCCCGATATCGCTATACTTATAGCGATGAACAGTGGGATGAACGCGGCCAAATTATTAAGTGAAATAAAGGCTATCCTAAAAAATAATATAGCCTTTACACATTTATATGGACATTGGTTAAAGGGTAGTCCCCGCGATCAGCAATACAGTATAATAATAAACAGCCGTTCAAAGCCACAAAAGTCAGGATCAATCGATGTAATAGGGAAAGATAGTTCGATAACATCCCAGCACTATGATTTAATAATATTAGACGACATAGTAGATGAAGATGATAGGGACAGCGCGGCAGAGCGTGAGAAGACTATCCAGTTTATGAAAGACGTTATCGACCTCCTAAATCTTGGAGGTCGAATCCGTATTCGTGGAACTTTTTGGCATCATGAAGATGCTTATGCGAAATTGATAGAAGATTTAAACCCGGAACTAGTAGATGATTATAACAAGGGAAATAAAGAGTCTGAGCCGTATAAATTTATTATAACCCCGGCCAGGGACAGTGCCGGCGTTCTTAATTTTCCAAATATTTTAGGAGAAGAAAAGTTAACTACATTACGAATTGAAAAAGGGTTGGCATCATTTAGCGCGCAACAGATGTTAAACCCATTAGTCGAGGGTGCGACAATATTTTTAAAAGAAAGGGCTCACTTTTTTGATGTTGATGATTATAAGGACGAAGACGGCATATTCATGACCGATGAATATGCGTTTTTTGGTGCATGTGACCCAGCGTTAGGGCGTACCGATACAGGTAGTTATATAGCAATCTGCACAGGGTTGGTTAACGAGATAGGGGATTTACTTGTAGTAGACGCAAATATGGGGATACAGCAGCCTAGTTCAACGGTGGAAATAATTATAGCCAATGATGCGCTTTATTATTATGACGAATTTAGTATTGAGTCGAATGCAAGTCAATCACTGTACGGGGAATTGTTAGACGCACGTATAAGAGAGATAAATTTAAAAATACATGCAGATAGAGTAAAACGTGGTACTGTGAGTGCAGCAGATAAGATGAAGAAGCCCAGGCGTTATGTTCCTCACTGTGAGATGTTTAATACAGATAAAAAAGATGCCAGAATACATACTATTGAAGGCCCGTATAGCAGCGGGAAAATAAGGTTTCGTCAGGATTGGAAAACAGCGCCAAATAACTATGATATTTTTATGAAGCATATATGGAATTATCCTCAGATAAAAGATAAAGATGGCCCGGATTGTTTAGAAATGTTGTACCGGACGGCATATGTGCAGGGTTTAAACGTAATGAGTATGTAATGGGTCCTGTGATCATACTTGTAATGGTATTTATAATCTATCTCGGGTTTGGGATATTTACAGTGATTTTTTCTAGTACGACGAGCCGCAGTGATTACGAGGCATTAAAAATTTCGAGGGAGTTCTTGCCCCTATTATATTATGGTCATGGAATATTTTTTGCACTAGCATTGCCAATAGCGGTCTGGGTAACTATAGTATATTGGTTATCTATGGGCATAGTAACTCAATTACTTCCTTACACAACTACATTTACTAGATTAGGACAATGATAGCCGAGATGGTAAATAGTATTAGGCAGACTAGTGGTTTAAACCCGTTAGGTTATAAGAGTTTTATATCACAAAATTTTACAAAACAATTTGGATCATTTTTGCCACAAGAGGTTACTGATAATCCCGAATATTATAGAACAGTGTTAAGTGTTTATACGGCAATAAACGTAATAGCCCAGCACATATCCGCACTTCGACCCACAGTTGGCACAGAGGACAGTAATAAGGTATTTAGTGATCAATCTGACAACTCTCAGTTCAATATATTTAAAAAGCCGAATCCGTGGAAAACATGGGGCCAATTTTTGAACGCATGTTTAATTCACCTGATGTCTACTGGAGAAAACCCTTGGTTGCTCCAAAATAGGGTAGGTTTTGGGAAATGTATATGGCCCTTAGTACCCCTTAATTTCAGGGTATACGGCAGTTCTACGCAATTATACGACCATTTCGGATACATGATTAACGGCGTAGAAAAAAGGTTTGAGGTAGATGAAATATTGTTTATAAAATTCTTTGACCCTACAAATGAATTAAGGGGACTAAGTCCAATAGAGGCAGCCCGTCACGATATAAATTTAGACATTAATGTAGTTACGACATCTCAGAATCTATTTGATAAAGGTGCGATCCCCAGCGGGTTAATGACCACCGACAAAAGTTACGGAGAGGCACAATTTGAGCGATTTAAAGAGCATGTAGCGGATCAGCATGTAGGAATAGAAAATTCTGGGAAAATAATGTACTTAGATGGTGGTTGGAAGTTTAGTCCATTTAGTCTACCATTAAAAGATTTAGAGAGTATAGCCCAGCGCAAAACTACGTTAGAGCATGTTGCCACCGCGTTTAATATACCACCAATTTACATGGGATCGTTTAAGGACACTAGTAGGATTTCAAATGCAGCAGTACAAGAAAGATTACTGTGGACTAATGCATTAAAACCGATTATGGATATGCTTGAAGGGGTAATAACAGAATTTTTTTTACCTTTATTAGTGTCTACTAGTAATCAATTTAAATTTAAATTTGATGTGAGTGATATAAGTGGATTGAAAGAAGACCCAACAATAAAGTCGGTAAGGTTCGATAGGGGTGTAAAAAATGGTGGTGCGACACCAAATGATTATAGGACCCAAGTATTAGGTTTACCTGCGTCTACAAAACCTGAGATGGATAAGCATTATATAAATGGACTACCGATAACGGAAGTAGGGCAAGTCACGTCTGAGAGCGCACAGTTAAAAACGCTCGACAATATAAAAAGTACTACTGTAAAATACTTAAATTCACGCACGTTGCTTGCCATGACTAATAATAAAGTTAAGGAAGTCGTTAAAAGGATAAGAGAAAGTACTATAAATGAGGTAAAACAGACTGATTTACAGGAATTATTAGCAATTAGATCTCGAAATGGGGGGCAATTCCGAAAAGATTTGGACCCATTATTTGTCAGGCAGTTGTCTGAGATAGTAAATTCTCTTAAATCACAAAAAAATTATGAAATAAGGGCTATAAAAGTTCGTATTGATTGGACCAAATGGGCTAAATTATTCAAGAATTTAGGTATAAGATACATGGAAAGAAGTATGTTAGAGGCTTCTACAGGGTATGCAAGGCCAGAATCACTTACAGTATTGGTAGTTACCGATAAAATAGTACAAACTTATCTAAAAGAAAGGTCAGTACAATACGCATTATGGATTAATGAGACTACACAAGATTCTGTAGACAGGATTATTAAAAGAGGGTTAGATGCGGGAATGTCGGTGAACGAGGTAGCGGTATTAGTCAACACAGAAATGCAGCCTCAGTTTTTAAGCAGAGCATTTAAAATATCCCGTACAGAAATGGTTAGTTCTACTAATTATGGCCGTCATCAAACAATGATTGCGAATGATTTTAAGTTTAAGAAATGGAACAGTCAAAGGGATAAAGATGTGAGAGATGAGCACTTAAAATTAGATGATGGGAAAGCGGTACCTATGGAAGATACATTTTCTAACGGTTTACAATATCCGAATGAGCCTAATTGTAGATGTTATCTTACGACCGTCAGGGCTCCAAAAAAGCCGGATGAAAATTAAGTTATAAGGAGTTTATTATGCCCTCTATGTTATATGGTAAAACTTATGGAAATGCTTTAGAATTAAAACATGAACCTGTTTTAGATGCTGAAAATAAGGCAACTGAAGAGCGAAGGTTTCAACCTCGATTTAGATTTACTGAATTTGCTGTAGATAGACATTCTGAGGTAGTAGTCCCAATGGGGATGAGTTTAACTAATTGGAAAGCAAACCCGCAGGTATTTTTCGGACACGGTATGGGAGCATTTTTTAGTGGGCAAATTCCCACAATAGGTAATGGTGTACCTAGCACAATTGATCAAAATGATAAAGCGATTGATGGGGATATATTTTTTGATGATGATGGAACAGATGAGTTTGCAACCCTGGTAAGTTTTAAAGTGCAAAAAAGATTACTTAGAATGAGTTCTATAGGATTTAGGTCGTTTAAAAGGTCTAATCCTGAAGATGAACCACTTTTAAAGGGACAAAAAGGGGTAGCACATTTAAAAACCGAATTATTTGAACTTTCTATCGTTCCTATACCAGCCCTAACGAAAGCCCGCAGACTTAAACATGACGAGATTAGGGATGAGTTTAATATGTTTTTGGGTGATGCGAAAGAGATGGGGCAGAATGATATAGAAGAGCAAGTAAGGTGGCTAGCATTAGAAGAGCATCTTTTAGAACCCGATGCCGCTGAATTTTTAGGGTTTGGTAAGAAAATTATACAAGGTGGGGGGATACCTGAGAAGACGGTAGATGTATTAAATGGAATAGCAGAATCTCTTAATAAAGCTTCTGATACTTTTGTAAAATTACTAGAACGAACTTCTAAAACTATTGTTGAATCAAATGAATTTGAAGAAGAGCAAAATAAGAGTATAAAAGATTTAAACGAACTAATTGCAAAAGCAAATAGTTCATTAAAAAGTTTGAATAATTAAGAGGCACTCGATGTCCAAATTACAACGACGGAGTTAGTAATGGCTATTGAAAACCCGGCAGATTTTGAAAATCTTGCCAAATCAATACATGATCTAGCCGAAACTGTTGATGAACATGTTAAGCAGGGCATTGATAACAGTGCTGAGTCTAAAGCCCAATTTGAAAAAATGGGTGGGGATATCATCACACTTCAGCGCACTGTAACGGATTTTAATCATACGGTTTCGGAGAAATTGGATGTTTTAAGTGAGGATCAAGAGGCTGAAAATGCAGCTATTTTTGATGTTCACTTAGATAATAAAGAACTATTTAATATGTGGGGCTATGATAATGATATTACCAAAGTCTTATATCGCCCCCGGACACGTTATGATTATAAACGTGGATGGGTGAAAGACGGGTCTTATGATGGTTGTGAAGACCTAATGCAGCTTAATGATTTCTTATTTGTTGCATCTCTTGCGCGCGCGGGAGAGGAAAAGGATTGGAAAAATTACGCCCAATACTTAAATAAATTTGAAACTAATAAGCTCATGCAGCATGAACTAGGCCATAATAAGTTAACCCATAAGGCTTATAAAGCCCTTTCCTCAAGTGGAACTAATACGGGTAACGAATTTGTACCTACACAACTTTCTGCTAGAATTATTGATGATATTAGACTAGCATTGAAGGTTGTAGCCTTGTTCCCTACAGTTCAGTTATCTGGAAAGGGTGATACTTTTGAGTTTCCCTTACGGGGTGCTCGACAGGTAGCCTATAAAGTTCCTGAATCAACTGATGATGATTCTAGTAAGATTCCGGCAGGTACAGCGCCTACAGATAAGATTAGTATGGCGATTGTGAAACATGCACTGAGGATGATTTACTCAGATGAATTTGCGGAAGATTCATTAGTAGCGGCAATGCCTTTTGTTGTTTCTGAAATGACTCAGGCTATGGCCGACGGTAAGGAAGATGCCGTTATTAATGGGGATACTGCTAGTACGCATTTAGATGCAGATGTTACATCAGCGTATGACATTCGTACATCCTGGGATGGATTGCGGAAGGCGTCTGGCGGATCATCTGGAAATGCCGCTGTTGATATATCGACCTGGGACGATGATAATAATCTTGCACTACGCAAAGCAATGGGCCGATATGGTGCTCAGGTGAGCGATCTTGCAATGATTATGAGTTTCAATGGATTTATTGAAACTTTAAAAATTGATAATACTCAAACGGTTGATAAGTATGGGCAATTTGCTGCTATTCTTACAGGCGAATTAGCAAAAATATATGGTATACCTATTATTGTTTCAGAGTTTATTCGTAATGATCTGACTACCGCAGGTATTTATGACGGGGTTACGACTACGGATACTATTATATTAATTGTAAATCGTAGAGCGTTTTGGTTTGGTGAAAGAAGCCAATTACGGCAAGAAACAGATCGTGATATTGAAACTCAGCAAAATAAAGTTGTCATGAGTCATAGGGTATCTTTTAAAGAGGTAATGCCTCATGGAACTGGTGAAGAAAATGTAGCCTTTGGTTATAGTTTGACTAAGTAACCAATAAAATCACGCTAGGGGGATTCGTTCAGAGTTTAAGTTCGGCTCCCCCACCAGCGGGATCGAAAGGATAAAAAAACGATGAGTAATATGCTTTTTAAATCAAATCGACCTGGACCGAGTTTATTAGCATTATCTAAAACAATGGGAGTAAATCTCTTTGGTGTAGATGGCGCAGATTTACGGTCGTATTTTGATCTACAAGCTCAAATTATGGGCCTGGGATTTGAAGTGCAGGTTAATGATACCGAAACTATTGCGGATTGGTCTGCGGTAGGATCAGGGTTAACTGTCGCAAATGATACTAGTGGCCGTGTTGGTACCAATGAAATGAAATTTACATCAACTACGGCTCTAGATGGTACACAGTATGCTGAAACATTGTTAATTGATGAATCTAAAATACCGGTCCCGATCTCAGGGTCATTAGGCAAACGTCAAGCGGATTGGCGGGATACTAGGTATTTAGGTTTTTGGGTTACTAATAAAGCCGGTGGTGATTTCAGTACTGCTGGTGAGGCTAAGGTCGCTATTGTTAATAATGGCGTTGAGTCAAGTCAAGTAAATGTTCAGGCTATTGTTGACACAATTCACCAATGGTTTCAGATTGATATGCAAGAGGAAGGTTGGTCGCGGGACCGAGTAGAATCCTTGCGTATTTATGGTAACGTGGGTATAGGTGAAGACCTATATGTTAATAATATAGTACGTTATCAATATGCGTTTGATCGTGGACCTTTATACGGTTGTGCATTCCCAATTAAATCAGGCACTACAATCACTCAAGGTGAATTAGTAGCATGGACAATTGATGGCCTAATTACCTCTTCTACTGCTGCTATTAGGGATATAGGGACTTGTGTACTTTATGCGGATGGGGTACAAGTTGCTTCTGGTGGAACCTTAGTAGGGGATGGAGGTCGTTCCAAGTGGGCGATTGTACCCGGAACGTTTATCTATATTGGTCGTTCAAGTGAAGCCAATCAAGCCGGTGAAGGAATGGAATGGGCTGCTGCTAGGACATTGGTTGGTGTAGGCACAGGTGTTGATGAGTTTGGAACTTGCAAAGCACTAGAAGCCGCCGGTAATGCGAATGATGATATATTCGTAATGAAGGTCATGAACGCAGATTTCATTGCTTAACTCAGGAAAGGAGTTTAATAATGAGTAGTGATGTACTATATAAAACTAACCGTCCTGGACCAAGTTTACTTGCACTATCCAAAGTTACAGGGATTAATTTGTTTGGAGAAAGTGGGGTCGATTATAGGGCTATGCTCGAAACGCAAGCTCTAGTATTAGGGTTACCCTTCCAAATTCAGGTTAACAATTGCCAAACTGCTGCTGATTTCTCTTCTAGTGCTGCAGGTACGTTTGATGTTGCGGTAGATGCATCTGGTCGTGTTGGGACAAACGCGATTAAAATGACTTCTACCGGGGCGTTAAACGGTACTCAATATCTAGAAACTAGTTTGATTGATGAAACTAAACTTCCTATGGCAGGACCGGGGAGTAAGGGAGTAAATCAAACAGATTGGAGAGATACTAGGTATTTGGGCTTTTGGGTCACCAATACCTCTGCTGGTGATTTTAGTACCGCAGGGGAAATGAAGGTCGCTATTGTAAATAATGGAGTAGAATCTAGCCAGGTCAATATACAAGCAATAGTAAATGATGTTCACCAATGGTTCCAGATTGACATGGACGGAGAAGGTTGGACTCGTGATCGAGTTGAAAAACTTCGTTTTTATGGAAATGTTGGTGCCTCAGAAGACCTGTTTGTTTGTGACATAGTTCGCTATCAATACGCGTTCGATCGTGGCCCATTGTATGGCTGTGCCTTTCCAATTAAAAGTGGCACAACTCTTACCCAGGGTGAACTTGTTAGGTGGACAATTGAAGGTCTCATAACATCATCCACGGCACAAGTTGCTGATATAGGAACCTGTGTGCTTTATGCTGATGGAGTACAAGTAGCGCCTGGAGGCACTCTAGTAGGTAATGCAGCAAGATCAAATTGGGCTATTATCCCAGGTACTTATATGTATATACATAGAGTATCTGCTACTACTATTAATGGAGAAGGTCTTATTTGGTCTGCGGCAAGGACTTCTATTGGTGTAACTACTACGGTTGATGAATTTGCAGTTGCTAAAGGCCTTGAAGCTGGTGGGGCTGCAAACGATGATATATTTGTGCTCAAGCGCATGAATGCAGATTATATCTCAGCGTAATGAATACCGGGAAGGGCAGATATTAGTTGTTCTAAGTTGCTCGTGGGGTGCAACTCTCTCCTTGATATCTGTTCTTCCCTTTCATTAAAGGATTAAGTTATGTCTTTATTTACAAAATTTAGTCGAAAAGCAACTCAAAATATGGTTGCGGCAGCAGGTTATACAGAACAAAGAAGGCTTAAAGTAAATGCTGCGGCGGTCCAGACTAGTGAAGTATTCACCGGATCAGGATTAGACGATTTAACTCCTGGAGGAACTTTTACCGGGATTAGAAGTCATTTATATAAGGTTATTGTTACTACGGCGGCAGGTACAGATAAATACGATTGGTATAGAGATGGAGTTTTGCAAGCAGCAGCCGTTGCGATGGCTGGAGGGGCTGTATCTCTTGATAATGGGGTCACTATAACTTTTGCGGCTTCTACAGGACATACCCTTGCAGAATTTTGGGAGTTTGAGGCAACTATTACTACAGATCGTCATAAAATTTCTGCTCCAAATATTACATCTCTTAGGCTTTCGTTAGACTTTAAAGTCTGGTATAAATGGGTGGCTTCTACTTCAGAGCCTACAAGTAATCCAATTACTGTTACAGCAGTTGTAAATACAGGGCTTATCCAGTCAGGCATTTTACCTGCTAGTAATGGGATGACTATAAGAGTTCCCTGGGGTCTAGTACTAAAGGCAGTTGGGGGTATAACTCCACCTGATTTATATTTATGGATTCAAAAACATACTTCTGATGCTCAAATGCAAATCGCGGAGTTATAATTATGAGTGATTTATTATATGCTCCCCCCGATATGGGAGTTGTCGCAGCAAATAGTACAAGTAATGCTACTTTTGCAGATGTTATTGGGTCTAAAAATGATAGCCCTTTAACTCAAGGTACAAACCCTTCTTTACACGCTTTAAGCGGTGGTGCTACTAGATTAGTAACCGTACAAACTGTTGACGGTTCTGCTACAGCTTGGACTATAGATGCGCATAGATTATTTACTGTAGCAGGGTTAATTAAATGCAGAATTGCAGGGGTAGTTGATGAAACATTAACTGAAAATAATGGGGATGAAACAATTGAGGTTGGAATAGCAGGGGCAACAGCATCTTTGATTGCTCAATATGCTACTCCGTTAGATTTAATAACAAAAGATATTTGGACAAATGGCGCTACATCAACTTCTGCACCAGTCGGATTTCCTAGTGATTGGGCATGGTTAGCAGATACAGATATAGATTTACTTATAGCCGGTTCTGCGGGGATAAATGATGGACAAATTACGTTTTATTTAGAGTGGGTTCCTTTAAGTGCAGGCGCTACAGCAGTAGCAGCAGTTTGGGATTAAATAATGTCCGGTGAGCAAACAGCACCACGTTCTGTACCTGCAATTGATTCGACACTAAATACTAGTATCGAGCAAGTTGTAGGTAATAAAAATGATACCCATGATGGTGATAGTCTTGCGGCCAAACTGCATATTTTTGATGAGCACATACATAATCAATCTAGGGTATATCCAACACTTGCGAATGGAGTAGTTGTAACGGCGGGAGGTGCTTGGGGATTAGGCGGGTTTACTGAGATAGTTCCAGTATCTACTATAGGCCTCGATTTTGATATTCATTATATTAGTATTGAGGCGTTAAGCGCGAATGAAACATATGAATTAGTATTATATGCAGCAACTACGGAAATCGGACGAGTGCGGGTTATTAAAAACGCCGTTCAAGACGGAACGATGAATGTCCCTTTCCAATGTGATATATTGCCGGCAGGTACACAGATTCAAGCGAAATTAGCTACGGCAGGTGGTGGGGATTCAGCCACAATAAGTATCTTTTATCATTACTATTAAACTTTCAAAGGAGTTAATTATGAGCGCTATAAATAGATCAGTTGAAGCAGGTGATAAATGGACTGGATTTCCGGGTCAATCGGTAGGAACTACTGCTGATGAATATACTTTTGCTAAAGAAAGTAGAGCAATAAAACTTATTTGTAGACATTCTACAAATAATTTGTTATACTCTATAGATGGGGGTACAAATTATTTTACAATAGGCCCAAAAGGTGCTATTGATAGAACCTATAGAGCTAAAACACTTCATGTAAAAGGGAGTGGATCTTCTACAGGCTACGATTTAGAATATACTGAGCAACAATAAGGATAAATTATGGTACAGAATCCACTTTTACCAAGTGAAGAATATCCTAATATTTCTGAATTTGGAATAGTTCCTGGTACAGTGACTGCCAATAGGGAAGTTGTGGTAGACGGCAGTAAGGATATTTTTGGTTTTAGAAATTTATTTTCTCAAAGTCAGCGTAATCTATACTCTAACAGACCTTTTTTTAGGTTTGATGGGAGTAATGATTATATCGAATATACTGATAATGCTAACCTTGATGTAGGGGTGTTTGATTTTGGTTTGCGGATTGTTTTTAAAGCCGAAAGTGTGACTACTGCAAATCAATTTTTGATGAATAAAACTTCTGCTACAGTTGGTTGGGGTTTAGAAATCCGCCAGGATGATTTGTGGATTCACATCGATGATAATACCGTAGATGCAACGGCTATAATTGGAACGGCTGTATTTACGGCGGGGGTGATCCATGATGTAATTGTTTCCTTTGATCGTAGTGGAAATGCCTCTGCTTATGTAGATGGTGTACTAGTTGGAACAGTAGATATTAGCGGCGCTCTGCTTACATTAAATAATGGGAACGTATTACGTATTGGCTCCGAAACTGGAGGTACTACAAAGCCATTTAAGGGTGAGATTTATGATTGGGAGTTGTGGAATACAACTATCTCAGAATCAATTATATTTGATCTTCAATCAGGTGGCGCTTTAAACTTTCTTGATATTGGGGCCAGCAATACTGAATTATTAAACGAGGGCGATTTTGCTTCTCATGCAAAATGGGATGCTGCGGGTAAGGCAACCGATGATGTAGGTAATGTAGCAGAATGGACGTTTGCAGCAGGGGCTTTAGGTGGTACAATAACACAAACAGCCGGAAACAGGGTATCAACCGGGATAGGTGGCAAGCGATATAGGTTTGTTTATACGACTGCTGTAACTACAGCTCCTGATGGGAACACTGCTTTTACAATTACCAATGCGTTTCCAGCGGTGGCGACAACTCTAAGTATGTTAGTAGGTACGGGTCATCTTGTGGAGTTTACGAGTATTGAAGCCGCTGCTTCAGGCAGTTTTGTTTTAGATATTACTGAAACAGATGCGACTGAGGGACAGTTTTCTGTTGATGATTTAAGTCTGATTCAGATAGGCAATGTACTTTCAGTAGGGGGAGATTCTTTTCAGGCTGCTATAGC
>SDBU01006033.1_pt1 | contig 14344 bp, 15 predicted proteins | sample 2277071 | NCBI WGS metagenome assembly SDBU01 (sample SAMN10397929, study PRJNA504765) | marine sediment metagenome | isolation source: marine sediment core GS08_GC12, 126 cmbsf | place: Arctic Ocean: Gakkel Ridge, Loki's castle | collected 2008
GTCATAACGGAAGTGGCCGCCGCATTTGGGGCAGACGATGGCAGCCAATCCCCCAGGTTCGGCTGGTGGGAAAGAATCAACAACGATATCTTCGACCCAGTCAGTATGGTCACAAGAACGGCAGCGATACTTGAACCAATCGCTCGGCCCTGTCCATGGTTCTTCGGCTTGCTGTGGTTCCAAGGGGCTCTGGTTCATCCGGCAACTCCTCAAACAATAAGAACTCTTTAATGGTACCGTACTTGGGATGATAAATCAATTCCAACATCATGTTATCACCACATTTTGGACAAAGCAGTGGATTTTCATAAACGGTTACTTCCTACTGGTTTAGAACAACTCCCGCACCCTTTACTTCGACCAAGTCACTTTCACCATAAACTTTATAAATACCGCCATCCAATATATACCCATATCGCGTAACCACTTCCATGATTATTTATACTTGGGATCGTCGGATTCATATATCTGATGATAACGGCTATGGTATTCTTTCAGGTATGGAGTATGAGTAAGCCGATCGAGAAGCCCGCACGCGACTGGTTGGTTCAATTTGTTATGGCTAACGGCACGATTGTAACTCTTGAGAATAAAAGTGAGTCCGATGTGGGGCTGTTTCCGGGAGATAAGGGGGAAATGGTCGTCAAACAGGTGGGGATGCGTTTGGGTCAAAGCCCACGAAAGTGTTTCGTTGTTCTGGATTAAGGATGAGATTGCTGCGGCTTTTGAAAAAGGCACGCTTTCGGAGATGAGACTTCCGTTAATCACGTGTGAAAGAGTATTAGTTCTCAGCATCTATCTGGTATCTGCTGTCTTCAAAACTTGAGCGAAATCATCCTGTTGAGTGTTCGGGGATTGGCAGGCCGATTTCGGTAAGGACCTTTTTCATATCCTCCCAGACTCTTCTGCGGTTTTCCGGTGAATAGTTTCGCAGCAGATAGGCGGTGTGATATGTGGGCATAAGCTTTATAGGCGGTCTACCGAGGCCGGAATAGTATTCGTGGAATTGGCCGCGCAATTGACCTATCGGCTTGGTGGTGTTCAACAACGTCTTGGCTGCGTGAGCACCCAGAGCTACGATGATTTCAGGATTTATTATCTCAATCTGTTTTTGAAGATAGGGCAGGCAGTTTATTATCTCATCGGCGCGAGGGTCGCGATTCTCCGGCGGACGACACTTCAGGATATTGCCTATAAAGACCTCGCTTCGCTTTAGACCCATTGCCGAGATTACCTTATCTAAAAGCTGGCCTGCTCTTCCGACAAAAGGTCGGCCTTGTGCATCTTCGTCAGCTCCGGGTCCTTCGCCCACGAACATTATGCGGGCGTTGGGGTTGCCCTCGCCGGGAACTGCATTTGTCCGCAGTGACCCCAGACCGCACTTGCGGCATTGGTGAGCTTCCTCGGCGTTTTTTTTAAGCTCGGCAGCTTTCTCGGCGTCGGCCATATTGTCCTGCTGCTGTTGTGGTTCGGGTGTACCGGCTTTACCCTTGAGAGCAAAGCCGGAAAAGGACTGCTCCATCTCAAGATGCTGGCGAACAACCTTATTAATGTCCACTTCTTTTTCCATCGCAGCGAATTGTAACGGCGTCTTGAGAATTACGCAATAAAAAAGGGCACTTGCCTCAGCAAGCGCCCTTTTGGTATTTATGGCCTGGTTTTTTTATACAAGGCCCTGGTCGAGCATGGCATCGGCGATTTTGATAAAGCTTGCGATGTTGGCACCCATTACGAGGTTGCCGGGCTGACCATACTCTTGGGCGGCCTCGAAGCACTGCTTGTGGATGGCAATCATAATGGTTTGCAATCGCTGGTCTACCTCTTCGCGTGTCCATGACATCCGCATGGAGTTTTGCGACATCTCCAAACCGGAGGTGGCAACACCGCCGGCGTTTGCGGCTTTGCCGGGGCCATAGAGTATCTTTTTATCGAGGTACTGGTCGATAGCCTCAGGTGTACTTGGCATATTGGCCCCCTCTGCGACGAGCGTGCAGCCGTTCTTAAGTAGTGTTTTTGCATCCTCGCCGTCAATCTCATTCTGTGTTGCACTTGGGAAGGCGCAGTCGCACTGGATGCCCCAGGGCCGTTTACCCTCAAGATATTCTACACCAAACTTCTCGGCATATTCCTTAATACGCCCGCGTCGTACGTTCTTCAGGTCCAAAACAAATGCGAGTTTCTCATCGTTGATTCCGTCAGGGTCGTGGATTGTACCATTGGAGTCGGAGAGGCTGACGGCCTTTGCACCGAGCTGGTTAAGTTTTTCTATGGTGTATTGAGCTACGTTTCCGGAACCGGAGACGGTACAGACTTTACCTTCGAAGGTTTCGCCACGTGTCTTCAGCATTTCCTCGGCGAGGTACACACAGCCGTATCCAGTGGCTTCGGTTCGAATGAGTGAACCACCCCAGTTAAGTGCTTTACCGGTAAAAACGCCGGTAAATTCGTTGCGAAGACGTTTGTACTGGCCGAACATAAAGCCGATTTCGCGACCACCGACGCCGATGTCCCCTGCCGGCACGTCAGTGTCAGGGCCGATATGACGGAAAAGCTCAATCATAAAGCTCTGGCAAAAACGCATAACTTCGTTGTCGCTCTTGCCCTTGGGGTCAAAGTCTGACCCGCCCTTACCTCCACCCATTGGTAGAGTAGTGAGAGCATTCTTGAAAACTTGCTCGAATCCGAGGAATTTCAGGATACTCGCAGTAGCAGTAGGATGGAATCTAAGGCCACCCTTATATGGGCCGAGTGCGCTGTTGAATTCGAAGCGAAATCCACGGTTGATCTGAATGTTGCCCTTATCGTCCTGCCAGGGTACCCGGAACATAATCTGCCTTTCCGGTTCGACAATCCTCTCAAGGATTTTGGCATCGACATACTCAGGATGTTTTTCCAGCACTGGTCCTAAAGAGTCGAGAACCTCTTTTACTGCCTGGTGGAATTCCACCTCGCCCGGATTACGTTTGAGAACCTGCTCGTAAACGCTGTCAGTAACAGTGTTTGCAGTCATTTAAGAAATCTCCACTAAAAATCAAAATTTATGTTTTCTGCGACTACTACAATAAGTTAAACTAATAACAAAACTATAATTTATGTTGCCGATGGCAATTATAACTAATATAATATAAGAATAAGATAATGTTCAGCGTAGCACAAGATATTAATATTAATACAAACTATTAGGACGGCTTATAATGCATATTGAGACGCTAAAGGTATTCTGTGATTTGGCAGATTTACAAAGCTTCTCAAGAACCGCTGAAAAACATCTTCTAAGTCAATCTGCGGTCTCACAGCAGCTTGCACAGCTTGAGCTTGCACACAAGTGCCAGTTGATAGACCGTAAGAAAAGACCTATTGAGCTTACAAAGGCAGGCCAGCTGTTTTACCAGGCCTCCAAAGATATGCTTGACAGATATGAACAGCTAAAGAGTGAATTGAGCACCTTGCAAAAATCCTCTGTGAGCAGAATAAACGTGGCTGCGATTTTCAGTATCGGGATGCATACACTGCCTGACTACGTCAAGAAATTTATGGTCAGCTATCCAGACGTTAATGTCCATATTGAATACTTTAGTGCCAACCGGATTTATGAGCTGGTTTTATCGGGCGATGTCGATATCGGTCTTGTGGCTGTTCCTAAAAGAGACAAAAGACTCGATGTGTATGACTTTGAGGATGAGCCGCTGGTGTTGGTCTGCAGTCCGAAACATCCATTGTCATACGAATCGCAGGTCGATATTCACAGACTGCAGTTTGAAAGATTCATCGCTTTTGAGAAAGGTGTTCCTACGCGGGCATGGGTAGACAATATTCTGGGGCGTTATAACATTGTTGTCCGGCCGGTGATGGAATTCGATAACATCGAGACGGTCAAACGGGCGGTGGAAATAAACTCAGGGATAAGTATATTGCCTCAAACCGCAATTCTTCAGGAATTAGGCAGTGGAACAATAAAGGCGATTGCCTTTTCAAATGAAAAATTTGTCAGGCCCACCGGAATAATTCTTCGAAAGGGTAAAATTTTAGGCCAGGCTGGCCGATACTTTATTGAGCTGCTACGGAAAAGAGTAAAATAGAAAATAACAGATATACAAAGGAAAAGCACGAAGCACAAATTTCGAAAAGCTATTAAATCCGAAATTCGAAATCCGAAACACGAAACAAATTCAAATGACAAAAATACGAAATTCAAAACAATATGACTTGGAGGAAAGGACACTTAAGTTTGCAAAACGAGTCAGGACTTTTGTTAAGCAACTCAAGAAAACCATAGCTAATATCGAAGATGGAAGACAACTGGTAAAAGCATCAGGTTCTGTTGGAGCAAATTACATTGAGGCCAACGAGGCTCTTAGTAAGAAAGACTTTATTATGCGTATTAAGATATGCCGAAAGGAGGCCAAAGAGAGCGCATACTGGCTGAAGCTTGTCGATCTTGAGGACAACCCAGAAATGGAACGTGAAAGGCACGAATTGATACAAGAAGCTACTGAGCTTACGAGTATCTTTGGGTCTATTCTGCGAAAGAGCGAATAAGGTTTCGAGCATTTGGTATTTGAATTTTGAGATTGTTTCGGATTTCGATATTCGAATTTCGGATTTAAATGAAATATGTCGATTAAAGCTGTGATATTTGATTTGGATGGCACAATAACCCAGCCCAACTTTGATTTTGACGCCATTCGGGAAGAAATAGGATTAGCTAAAGATTCCGGGCCTGTCTTGGAGTCGATGGAAAAGATGACCGCTCAACAACGGCAGGATGCGGAGAAAATACTATACTATCACGAGCAAAAAGCGGTAACGGAATCCAAACTCAACGCCAATGCGAAACAGACACTTTCGGCAATTCGTGCAGCGGGGATTCATATCGGGGTATTGACGCGTAACAAGCGAAGCAATGCCCTTGCCATCGCTCGCAAGCACAAGCTGAAATTCGATGCTGTTATTGGCCGGGAAGATGGGCCGGTCAAACCCGATGCTTTCGGGGTGTTGCAGTTGTCTCGGCAGTTCGGCGTAAAGCCGGAAGAAACTTTGTTGGTGGGTGATTACCTTTTTGATTTACTCTGTGCAAAGGCAGCAGGTGCTGTTGCAGTGCTTCTGGTCAATCACGAACAGGCCGAAGAGTTTACCGAACATGCGGATTTTTGTATTGAAGACATCAGCCGGGTACTTGAAATTATTGATAGTAAAAAATAGCTCATAGAGCAAAAGAAGGCTTCTGCAAAATTGCAGAACTCATAGAATAAAATGGAGATCGGAATAATGAATAAAAAGATAATTATCAAAGCGGCCGTTATCCTGTTATGGACGGCGAGCTCGCCTGTGGTGGATTGGGCTTCTCAGTGCCCGAAAAGTTCAGATACGGTGCGGCCGGTAGAAGAAAAGGTTAATACGGTCGATACGGTCTTAAAACAGTTGAACAAGAAAGCCCTGGAGCTTACGTCCTACCAGGCAGAGATTGAATATGGGTTCATTCAGCCATTGTTATTTGGCTCAGAAACTATCAGGAAAGGTACTTTGTATTATGAACGGTTTGACAAGAAATCGAAGCTGAGAATAAATTTTGAAACGCTTAAGCAAGAAGACGAGGAAGAAGGAAAATACTCCATACAATATATCGTGCTCGACGGCTCCAGTCTTACTCTTGCCGACTACCAATTCCAAGGCTCCTGGCTGGTGCATATCGACTACGAAATCGAGTCAGTTAAGTATTATCAGTTAGCCGAGGCGAAGGATCCGAATAAGCCGGTGGATGCTTTTGATTTGGCCAGCAGGAATTTGCCGATGATTGGTTTTACTAAGATAGAAGATTTGAAAAAACAGTTTCAGATAACGTTGGTTGAGCAAAAAAAGTCCGAGCCGGAGGACTTTATTCAATTACACTTGAAAGTTAAGCCGAATTCGGTTTATAAGGATGACTATGTATATATCGATTTCTGGATTGATAAGAAATTAGGCCTACCAGCGAAAGTAGTCGCCGTTTCAACCGAGCCGGCTACCGAGCCGGTAGAGCAAAAGGATATTTACGAGATAAAATTTATCAAGCCGAAGGTCAATAGAAAAATCGACGGTAAGGTCTTTGAGTTTAAGATACCCGAAGGTTTCGGTGAGCCGGAGATAATTCCGTTAAAGAAAAAGGGCGAACGAAAATAATATGGTATCGGTAACGATCGCTCATAAAGATTTTCAGGAGTTGATAACAAAACGTGCCCAGACATTGCTTGGCCTGGCGTGCTATCTGTCGCAGTGCAAATCGAGCGAAAAAATTCTGGTACGTCCGTTTCTGGGCGAATTGTTTTCGCAATCTTTGCAGCTTGAGGAGCTTCTTGACGCCTACGATGCGGGCAACAGCTGCCGGTGGTGTTCGTTCAGGTCACTGACGGCGGCGATTAAGCTTTTTTCCGATGTAAGTTACGAGCTGCTTCACATTCAACACTCATTGCCCGCGTATCGGCTTTTGCCGATTGAGCGGGATTTCGTCAAGGCCACAGAAGAAGCGCTTGAGTTTACCGGCGATGTGCTTTCGCGGGCGGCAGAGCAAATGGTCGTCAGGGCCGGTCAGCTTGGCCTTACGGTTCCGTCGCGAAGTTTGCGTGAGAAATCTTACACCGAAGAGCTCCCTCCCGGCCGACTGCCACACGACTGCGGGACACGCAGGATAGAAACGGTCTCGGAGACAGTAACTTTACTTGCCACCGCCTTTTTGAACCTGGCCGCTGAAAGTAAAGATGTTCGCGCTGCCAGTCGGGCCAAGCCCGAAGAATACGCTTCCTACGTCCTGAATTCAATTAGTGAGGAAAAGCTGCGAAGTCTCGAGCTTCGGTTCCACAACCTTCAGTCACTGTACGATACATACGTCTCAGGCACCGAAGCAGAAGAGCTGGATACAGACTTGTCTGTTCTGCGAGGGCATATAAGCGTTGTTTTTCATCTGCTGAAAACGGCCACATCGTTTGCTCACTATTACGAACGTCATGTGAATAAAGAGCTATGTGAATCGCCCACCCGGTTTGAGCCACTGGTGAAAGCTGAGGAGCTGCTGGTAGTTCTGATGAATTACTCAGTTACGAGTATTAGTCTGTACATTGACTGCGCGGAATATCTGTGCCAGAGAATGCTCAAGCGTTATGCCGAGGTTGACCGAATCGAGGTGCCCGTTCCTCCGTATCGCGGCTTCCACGTTCGCCCATCCACACTGATTTCCAAGCTTGTCCTGCACTATGGGAGCGAAGTACGGATGCAGATGGATGAGGAGGATTACGATGCCTGCTCGCCGCTGGAGCTGTTCCGCGCCAACGAAAAGATAAACGCGCAAAAACGACGGTGGCTGGCCTCGGAAATCGTCCATCTTAAGCTTGTTCAGGAACAAGCAGGCCAGAGCAACATAGAACCCGTCGTTCGGGGTGTCGTACTGGCGTTGGCCGAGCGAGGTAAACTAATCCTGTACGAACAACCTCTGCAGTTGCCGGACGAGCCAACCGGAAAGGAAGGAACGCTGCTGGAGAAGGTTATTGACGAAATGGCCCGGCTGCTGGCAATGGGTAAGATCGATGTGGACGCCAACCTGACCGCAATGTTTATCGGGGACAAGCGAGTCCTGGCTGACATCAAGCTATTAGCAGAATCCGGATATGGCGAGGACAAGTTCGGCAACAACGTGCCTCTACCGGATAAACTTGTGTACCTGCGCCGGTGAACTGGGAAATAAATCCGCTAAATAAAGAGTAAATTGTTATTGCGAGGCCTGCTAAGTCTCGCAATAATTAGGAATGAGCCTAAGCTCAATTAGTGCGGGATGGCAATCTCGACCCCTGGCATTTTAGATGTATATAGAAAGGATTAAAGATGGCAAAGGGAATTGTTATCTATTACTCAAGAACGGGTAATACGAAAGAGATGGCCCAGATAATAGCCAAGGCCATGAATGAGGCTGATTTGCCGAGCGAATGCAAGTCCGTCAGCGATGTAAAAGCCGATGACGTGTTCAGCTATGATGCGATAGTTTTCGGCTCACCGACATACTATGGCCAGATGGCGGCACCGGTTAAGCAGTTGATAGATGATTTGGTAGGCAGACACGGCCAGCTCGACGGCAAAGTGGGGGCGGCGTTCACCAGCGCGGCAAATATCGGCGGCGGCAATGAGACCACAATTATGGGCATAATAGAAGCGATGCTTATCAGCGGCATGGTAGTCCAGGGCGACCCGAATGGTGACCATTATGGGCCGGTTTCCATTGGCAAACCCGACCAGAGAGTTCAGCAGCAGTGCCGGCGCCGTGGTCAGAGGATCGCAGAATTGACCAAAAAATTAGTAGTCCGATAAGCCGGTAATTCTGCCTTGAGAGTATTGTAAGCCTCATTAATGCCCGAAAAGACGGGAAAATCCATCAAATTGGGAAAAATAAATATTGATTTTTTTACAAAAAAAGGCGTTTTTCTTTGACAAAATAGTGATGTGCCGTTAAGTTTTTACCGATTTTAACCCAAAAACAGCGAATTTGGTACGAAGATAGAAATCTAAACCCACAATGTGGAGGAATATTTAATGCAAGAGTATGAAGACCTGAAAGTACTGGTTACTGAAATTGAAGCTGATCTCAGCAAAGCCGAAGGTGGAAACAAAGCAGCAGGGACACGAGTCCGCAAGCAAATGCAGAAAATCAAGCAGGCTGCTCAGGTTGTTCGCAACCGCGTTCTTGAAATCAGATCAGCCCAGTAGACCATCCCAAGCATTTTTTATGCTTATTCAGTTACGCATCGTGTGTTGCGTTTGTTGCGCGTGGTGCGTATTGAAGTATTGCGCATGAACAGTTGGCAGACAGTACGCAATACGGCAGCGCAGAGTGTTTTTTTTCGAGGTCAATAATGCCCCCTCCTTTATTGTTTGATTTGTCGCAAATCGATCTTAAAGCAAATCCTGTTTTTGACAAAGAAGCGATTGACAAAGTAAATCCACAGCGATTTGAGATGCAGCAGCTCGACGGCATCCTTTGGTATGATAAGGAAAAACGTTTGATTTTGGGCTATAAGGATGTAAGAGAGGACGAATTCTGGATTCGCGGCCACATCCCGGGTCGGCCGGTGATGCCTGCGGTAATAATGGTCGAGTCGGCAGCCCAGCTTTCGAGCTTTTTTACAAAGCAGGTTTTTGAAGAGAAGGGATTTATCGGTTTTGCAGGTATAGATACGGCGAAGTTCCGCTCCATCGTCGAGCCGGGACAAAGATTATATCTGCTTGGGCATATTACAAAATACAAGCACCGTAAAAACACCACCCATGTTACAATAAGCGTACAAGGAATCGTTGAAAATACTATGGTATTTGAAGCGGTTATCTCCGGTATGCGAATTTAAGCGCTCAGACGGTGGAGGGCTTAGAAATTCGGCGTTTAGTGAATAGCCCCAAGGGGAGGGGCTGGCTTGCAAGGATGTCATCGAATACATCATCAGGCGCAAGGAAAATGAGGATTTGGACGAACGGCTGACAGAAGTTGAAAAACGGTTAGCGGAAAAGAAGTTTTAAGCGGATTTTGAAAATAGGCTGTAATATGACTACCATCAAGGCCGGTTCGGCGATTCTACGAGCGTAAAGAGCCTCTGAGAGCTGTCCTGTGAGATTCTGTGGGGTGGTTATTTATCACGTAATGTATAAATTGTTGCCGAAGTGATAAGCGATATTAGAAACCAATGGTAAATTAAACTATTGTCTATACGGCCATACCAAAAATATCGAAGAGTAATTATTGAGATGCCAGCCCACATTGCAATTGTTTGTTTTTTGTTCATAATCTGATTCTCGATTTTTGGTTTACTTATTGCTTGTGTTTTTCTCTGTGGGTTGTTCTTTTGGATTTGCTGCAAGGTAATCATTGAGAAATTCGTCGAGTAAATTTTTAACTATTTCTTGGACAAGGCCATTGGTTTTATCTATTGAGCACAATCCTGTCTTGCTTTTTTCCCAAGTTGTAGCATCGAGAATAATTTTAACTTTTATATCTCTTTGCAATAGTACCCCTTGGCGAATTTTGACGCTTACATGCAATGCTGCAACTTGGGTTTCTTCATCTGCAACCACACTCACAACTACAGTGAGATGCGGATTTCCCAGAACAAGGTTTTGCTCTTCTTCAGAAAGTACGCTGATTCCAAATTGACGTAGTCGTAATTCTGTAGCCGTTTGCAACATTTGTCCAGTTAGACCACCTTTTTGTAATGTCTCTGGTAAGGATGTGTAAACCTTGACACCTACACCAGATAGATCGAATAATGATGCAGCATCACTGGTAATAATATAATCACGGGTACTATAATTTGCGTATACATAAGTAGAAATTACAATGATTAAACTTACTAAAATCCAAAACTTTCTCGATTTCATATCACACCCTTTCAAAAAGAGTCTCGTGTCAGTTCTTAATTTTTAAAAAACTTCTTTGTAGGGTAATATAAATGTCTTGTCTGTTGACCGCCATTCTGTTTTGATTTTTCGGTTTATAATCTCACTCCACCAAAGAGCGGTTGCTTCTATATCGTAACCGTCCTGTCCAAGCTTTTTATTCCCTACTACCTGTACTGTTCGTCCAGTGCCGAAACGTGTGCCTGATAAATCTATCACAAAAGAAAAACTGTTCTTATTTGCGATAACGTTCTTTATTAAACCTACCGACGTACTAAAATGTTGAGCTTTTAATATGACGGTTTTAAATTCATGAACGGGGGCAATATAAACGTGGTTCCAATCGACGAAGATATTATTGTCACCATCTATATTCAAGATTCTTAGCTCAACCAGCATCTTGTTTTCGGTTAGTTTTCCATCCTCAAGTATTTCCATTTTGAAGCTTGCGAAAATCGCAATATTTTCACTAACTGTTGTATTCTTGGCAATTACCAGCGACAAAGGAACTATCAGGCAGACCAAAAAGATAAAAATAACCAATATGCGTTTTTTCATTTTAATACCTCCTGTTAATGTAATGTTTTGGAACGCCTCGCAACTGATATGATTATATACACCGTGAGGCCATCAAAGCAAATGAATAATTTCTGTAAATGAGAATTTCTTTTGAATTGGGCCTAAAATCCCGTAGAATCCCGTATATGCTTAACATCGGGACGACCGGCAAGCTACTGGTCAAGCGGTCTGGGCAAGAGCGGATTTAATCACCTGTCTAATCTGCCATTGCTCAGGCCGAACCGATAGAAAGACAGGTAAAAAATGGATTTCATACCAAATGAAATTGAGTTAGCTCTACAAATCGCTGACAACATGGATAACATCGCCGATAATGGAATATCTTATAAACAACTAACGCTTTCAGGGGATGTACTATTACAGTGTCATAACAAAACTGTGATAGCACTTGGGGAATTGAATAGTGTAGTGTTGCCATACCTAAAAACACATAAACCAGATATATATAGCATTGTGAAGAAAAACAGAGATTCACTGTTAAGGGATATGCGAGAAGTAAAAGAAATCGCAGAACAAGGAAACAAAATGCAATGGCCTGACAAAGTGCAAAATAGCTTAAGAACTTTAGCCAAAGCACTTAGAGCCAGCAGCGACAATGCGGGGGACAATATGCAAGCAATATCGAAAACTACAAAACGGAAGGTTGAGGCTATACGTGATCAAGTTTTCATCTGCTATAGCCACAAAGACAAACGATGGCTCGAGGACCTGCAAATCCATCTTAAGCCGTATGTAAGAAACGGATCAGTGACGGCATGGTCTGACAAACAGATCGCTCCAGGTTCAAAGTGGCTTCCAGAAATCAAGGTGGCTTTGGCCCACACAAAGGTAGCGGCACTACTAGTTACTCCGTATTTCTTGGCGTCCGATTTTATTCATGAGAACGAATTGACTCCGCTCCTGAAAGAAGCAGAAAAGGGCGATGTGCGCATCATCTGGATTCCGGTCCGAGCATGCGCATACAAAGAGACGCCACTGAAAGATTACCAAGGCGCTATCGATGCGGACAAACCGCTGGCGAACATGAAAGCAGACCGTGACAAGGCTTGGGTCAAAATCTGCGAGGAAATTAAAAAGGCTGTTAATCGTTAGTGGATGGAGCGACGAGATACCCTCCTTTGCTGAAGTTATGGAGGGTGGCCTATCGGCGAATAGCCCCAAGGGGATTCGAACCCCTGTTGCCGGGTTGAAAACCCGGTGTCCTGGACCTACCTAGACGATGGGGCCAACCGGATTTAATCCATAGCGATTGCTTCCTCTGGACAGGCATCGACGCAAACCCCGCAATCAACGCACTCTTCGATGTTAATCGCTGCCTTTTCGGAAGCCATGCTTATAGCCTCGCTGGGGCATTCAGCTACACAAGTTTCACAACCAGTGCATTTTTCCCCATCCACTTTAGCTGCCATTTACACAACCCTTTCAAAAAACCTTAAAACTTACTACTGCTCTGTAACAACTGAACTTTCGCAAAACTCAGTTACCAAATAGAATACGGAATGTTACAAAATTATGACGATATTACAACCTCTTTTTGGGTAAATTTTACAGGGCAGCAAGATGGTGAGTAGTGAATATTCACTCACCAATTAACCAATTAACTAATCAACTACCTGCCCAAGGCAATTGCCATATCGCGAACGAGTTTGCTTGAGTCATTTTTTGCCGTCCAGTCCAGGACCTTATCGAAGTTGCGGTCAGCGTTTTTGCTCAGCAGGTAAACAGCCATCATACGAACCGGCCAATTAGTATTGTTCAGATTCTTTGCCACCGCACTTATTAGTTCGTAATCCAGCGGCAAAGAAAGCATCTCAGCCATAGTGTGCACCTTAACGACCCAATCACCGTTAGCGGGATTATGCAATAGTCCGGATTCATGTAATAGTGCGTTCCTTAACAAAGGCCCCATCCAATCGGCAGACTTAAATCTATAAAGTGGCTTACGTTTTAACATCTCATTTTGTTCTCTCAAAAGGCCGGTGAAAAGCTGAGCGGTTTTAATTTTTTGGCCTACGGAGCCTTTTGAGATTAAGTTAAACCGGCTTCTTATATATTTACCAGTAAGTTCGATGCCAGGACGTTTTATACGCACCCTGATCGGCTCAAGATAAGTGAGTCTGTTAGTAATCTTGCCCTCTTTTTGGAGACTAGTGGTTACAGGGTCGAGATAGAGCGTAAATTCTATATCCAGAGATGCCTGCGGATAGGTGAGAAGCGTCTTTCTAAGTTCGCCGGTAATAAGCCGCAGAGGGATGAGGATACTTCGGCCAGGCGCGATAAGCAAGGCCGTCCGGATTTTTGTAGAGACCAGGTTCGGTATCTTTCTGTTGAGGTCTCCACTAACATCGGCGTCAATTCGAATATTGCCCTTAAATAAGGCGTCATCGCTAATTACAAAAGGCTCGGCAGAGTTATTTATTATTGTGACATTGCCGCCGAATTCACTGCCGTATGGAAACTCATCGCCCCGAATATTAAGCTGGACCGAGAATATCTTCTCCAGGGGAGTAAATACAGGAACAAGTGTTCGCCCAAAGACATCCTCCAACATAGTTAAAACAGCATTAGGGTCAATGGGCGGGGTATATTTTTCGCCCTGTTGGGCCAGAATTTCTTTAGCACGTTCGGCTGCAAACGACCCGGGGTCTTTGATGATTGCGGCCTTTAGAGTTTCGATTGCCGAATCCTTTTGTCCATCAGCTAATTGAATTTGAGCTAACGTTAAATCTGCGATTTGACTTCGCTGGGAATTGTTGATGTTGATAAGGGGCTTGGCCCATTCCGTTTGATTATTCATCACGAGCGCATAAGCCAAAATAGCGGCTGCCGCTGATGAATTGTGTTCAGTTTTATAGGCTCTGTTAGCCCAGTCTAATGCTTTGTCCGGAAACGGCAAAACAAAACAATAAAACCAGGCAAGTCTTGTCGCTCGTTGCTCGTTGCTCGTCGCTCGTAGGGTTTTTGTTTCGGCGGCCTGAAATATCTGGGTTGCCAGCTCACCATTTCTCATTTTCGTCGCTGCTTTGCCGGCTATAGCCTCTAAACGCAAATCAAATCGGCCTTCTCGCTGGATACGCTTCGCAATTTGGAGGCATTTGGACTGATTTTGTTGCGTGTTGTAGCTGCTAATCGCCCAGGGCAGATAAATGCGGGCAGGAAGGGCTTCGGACGGGTAAAGATAAGTAAACAAATCGGTACAGTATTCATAAACGTCAGCGGCTGTCTCGTAAAGTTGTAGTCGTTCAGCCTGTTGTGCAAAGGTAAGAGCAGCTTCGATATCCGATGGGTTCTCACGCAATGCCAATCTTAGCCGTTCAAGATATATTGCCGGCCCAATCCGCTCGGGCTTAAGTTCCGCCAG
>SDBU01006034.1_pt1 | contig 14339 bp, 13 predicted proteins | sample 2277071 | NCBI WGS metagenome assembly SDBU01 (sample SAMN10397929, study PRJNA504765) | marine sediment metagenome | isolation source: marine sediment core GS08_GC12, 126 cmbsf | place: Arctic Ocean: Gakkel Ridge, Loki's castle | collected 2008
CCCGCTCCGGCACCACGATCAGATGCACGTGGTTGTCCATCAGACACCATGACAAGAAGCGCAGGCCGAAGCGGTCCCCCTGCTCGCCCATGAGCCGCAGGTACTCCCGCCGATCCTCGTCGGACCGAAAGACCCGCATTGACCGAACCCCGCGTTGGGTGACGTGGTGAGCCCGGCCCGCCGCCACGACTCGTGCTATCCTCGACATGCCGTCATCCTATCACCATCCTCCTGGCTTGGCAAGCATAAATTAGTATTATGTCCTGGGAACACCCCTTGCGGCGTGGAAGTCCCTGACGGCGGGCAGTTCTTGGCCAGGGTCTTCTTTGGAGGGCCCCGCAATCGTGTGCAGCTCCGCGCGGAGTTCGGCGACCTGCCGTTCACTCAGCACTTCATGTGCAACGAGCCACTCTCCCGTGGCTTCGTCCGGCGGCAAAGTGCCGAGTCGTCGCAGCGCCGCATCCGAATCGCTCGCTGCCACGTATCCCCTCTCGACCGCTGAGCGGAGTAACAGGCTTGCCTCGTTTGGCACTTCCACAGCGATGCCCCCGGCAGACCTTTCAGGTGGTAAGGGTAACAGATCCGCCCGTATCATCGGGCCGCTCGTGCTCGCTTCCGTACCGTCAAGACCGTCGCAACAGTGGTAGATTATCACACCGGGAACACGCAGATTCAAGGCGCCTAGAGACGGCAGACTCAGATGGCGCCGGCCGCCGGATCGACGTTGCCCTTGTGCTCGCCACGCCGATTTGACCCCATCCTTCGCGGAGCGGGTCTGTGCAGAGGCCCCAGATTAGGCCGGCGTCCACGCGATGCGTATAGCGCCCCAGCCGGCGGGAGGCGAAGAAGCTTGCAGGTCGCCCCTGCCAGAGGCGGGCAAGCTCGGCCGACAGAATTCATGACGATGCTCCGCGGCCTGCGTACCTCACGAACCGCGGCGGGCTTTCAGGCGGAGGTTGACCGGCCCGGAGAGGCTGGTGTCTTGGATCCGCTCGACCGAGGCGAAGCCGGCCTCTGACAGCATTCGCCTTAGAGAAGACTCCGTATAACCGCTGCGATGGAAGTCGTCCGGATGGTTCTGCCAGCCGTACAGGGCGCGCAGGGCGTGCTCGCGTTGGCTAGCCTCGAACGGCACATAGGGGCTCGCCCCGTCGAGCTTGAGTTGTCGACAGGCTGATTCCAAGTCAGGGACATTGACATCCACAATGCCGCCGGCCCGCAGGACTCGCGACCAGTGCGCCACGGTTCGTGTCGCCTGCTCGAAAGTCAGATGCTCGAGCATGTGGCGGCTGTAGATCTCGTCCGCGCTGGCCGGCTCGAAGGGAAGTTCCCATGCGCGACATACATGCTCTATGTGGGGTAAGGGTCGCACGTCGCAGTGCACATATCCCGGCCTCGGCGAATCGCCGGCCCCGACCTCGATGCGGAGGCTTTTCCTTTCGGCGCGCCGGTCGTGCGAGCGCTCCGCCGACTTGGAGCACACGACAATACTGAAGGCGCCGCCGAAGCCGGCCCGAACGCCGCCTCCTTCTCGATCCGTCTGACTCAACCGAACGAGCACATAAAAGCCGCATTCCTTCAGCAGTTCCTCCATCTCGCGGCTGGTGTAGTGTCGAACGTGATAGGGGAAGCTCGATGGACTGAAGGGCAGAACGTCCTCATTCGGGCTGCTGAGGATCAGCCGCCCTCCGGGGCGGACTGCGTCGTACAGGCGTTCCATAAAACGCCGATCATCGGAAAGGTGCTCGAGCGTTTCGAAGCTCACAACGGCGTCGTAGTGGGCCTTTCTCAGCTCGCTGGTCAGCGCGTCGCCCAGCCCATAGCGTACGTTGCCGTGGGCATAATGCTCCCGCGCGTACGCGATGGCCTCCTCGGCCACGTCCACCCCATCCACCTCGACGCCGGCGACTCGCTCGGCCATGAGAAACGACCCATATCCCACGCCGCAGGCGATGTCGAGGACGCGCCATCCCGGTTTCAGAAGGCTGGCCGCCAGCAAGTAGCGCTCGATATGATCGTCACGAATGTCGGCGAGAGTGGGACCCGTCTGCCTGCCGTCCTTTATGGCCATTTGGTTCTTCCTGTCGGGTCGCGCGACTTCTCTCGCGACCCGGATTGTCAACGATGCGCACGTACTCTTCTACGCCGGCACGCCTGCCATCCGCGGGGTCGAGACGTGAGACGCAACCCACGGAAGCGAGCGAATCCGCTCCACGAACTGCCCTCGCGGGATACAGTCATCGTTCAAGTAGATGAAGGTTTCCCAGTCGAAGTCGGGCGCGACGAACGACACGTTCAGCCTTTGCCAGTCCATGTCCAGGCCGACCTGGCCCTGTGCGACGGCATCCTCCCAGACGGGGGTCCCCGGCAGCGGCGTGAACAGATAGAACCCCTCGATTTCCAATCGGCCTTCGTTGCGGAGGATGAAGTTGATGGTGGCGTCCAGGTCCTCTCTCGTCTCTCCCGGGATGCCGACCATAAAGCTGGCCGAGCAGGACAGGCCGAACTTGCGAGCGATGTCCACGGCCCTTTGGTGCCGTGCCACGGATACGTGCCCGGATTTAATTCGTCGAAGCACCCGGTCCGAACCTGACTCGGCGCCAAATCGGATCCGGTCGAATCTCATTTGCTTCAGCCATTGGACAAGTTCCTCGTCCAGCAGGTCCGAGCGGACGAATCCCCGAAACCTGAGCCTGGATAGGCGCGGGTGACGCGACACGCCCTCGGCGATCTTCATCAACCGGCTCCGAGGCGTGATGAAGAGGTCATCGAGTATGTAGACGCTCTCCACGTCCGGCGACCGAGTCACAATGGATTCCAGCTCGGCCAGCACGTAGTCCGCGGAGTGAACGCGGTATCGACCCCAATGCGTGTGCGAGGAGCAGAAGATGCAGCTGAACGGACAGCCTCGGCTGGTGAAGATCGTGGCCTCTTTCGGGTCGCACGGGTTGGGACTTCGACACGCAAAGGGCAGTGTATCGAGATCATCAATGAGCGGCCGCCGAGCGGTCCTGATCGTCTCGCCCTCCATCTTGAAAGCGATGCCCTGGACCGCCATGAGCTTGTCCGGCGTGGCCGATCCGGCCAGACACAGCTCCACGGTCTCCTTGAAAGTTTGCTCGCCCTCACCCAGCACGGCCAGATCCATGTCGTCGGTCATCGTCTCCGGAAGGGCCGTGATGTGATGCCCCCCCACGACCACGAGCGGGTCGATCTCCGACTTCAGCGTCCGGGCGATGTGCTTCGCATCGTTGAAACAGGATGAGACGGAGCTGATTCCGACGACCGGAGGACGTTCTCTCAACGCCTCGTTCAAATCGGAATAGACCTGTACCTCGACCCGGCCGGCAAGCTCACGATCGAGATAGGCCGCCAGATGCCCCAGGCCGTGAGGAATTCCGTAACTGCGGTTATCGCCGCCTGCAGCTTGAAGAAGGCCGATCTTGAGTCGCACGACGTCGGGCGACGTGCGCAGACAGGAGGAAGCACGCAGTTCGTCCGCACTTGCTCTATGCGCCTCCATGGTCAGCAGTCGTCCGCTTTCGATGGCATCGTCCCGAATCTCCAGCTCGCGGCAGTTCAGAAAACCTGCGTTCGCGAGAAGTTCCGTCAACGACTCTCGAGTATAGCCGCTCTTGCAGACCCGGTCCTCGTCACTGGTTGAGCCGTAGATGGCCTGAACAGCCGCGCCCACTTCTGTCACGGTGTCGGCGGACGCCGTGACGAAAGCCTCCAGCGCGACCTGCACGTCCGGAACGGTGACCTTGAGCCGTCCGCCCGGCTTCAACACCCGGTGCCATGACTCGATCGCCTCGGCCGCCTCCTGAAAGGACATCCGCTCCAGGCAATCCAAGGCCAATATCTCGTCGGCAAAGCCGTTTGGCATTCCCGGCTCCGTCAGCAGCCGATGGTCGCACACGTAGTAACCGGGCAGCGTCTTGCAGCTCAACCCGACCTGAAGCCGAACCGGCTGCTGGCCCGGCGTCGACGCGATATCGTCCATCATGGCACCCTTCTCAGAGGATCGAATCACTGGTTTGCACGTCGCAGGCAAAAACGCAATTGCGCGTCAAATCGGATTCCGCCGCAATTCTGAACGCGTGGTTGACTAATCCGACAACTCGACCGCATTAGAGGCGGCCACCGGTCGTTTCAGCAATGCCGGTGCCGGAGCGTCCGTCGATCGTGGATTCCGGAGTGCGGATCAGAAATGGCCTCTGAAGCGCCCAATTCGAGATGTTGAACACTCATGGCAAAACGCTGAACCCCGAACCCTGCCCCGCCCCCGACAATGGGCTCAGCCGCTGAAGGGGCTCAAGAGAGGAGATAGACGGCGGGACGCCGGCGACGAGTTCCGATACGCACAGTATAGCAAAACTGGACAAATGGCTTGTGAGAACGGGACTTTGCACTTATTGCTGGGGCGAGATTGCCCTTGGCATTCTTATGCCAACTGAAATGTTGTCAGCCGCATGGCAGATTTTGACATAACCGGGCATGATCCTTGCAATTCCCAAGTTCGCGCTGCCAAACACGGGGCATTTCGGGCTTTGTGACGCTGAGGACTCCCGATGACCAAGAAACGGCTTCCTGCTGCATTCACACTGGTTGAGCTCAGTATCGTGGTGGTCATCGTGGCAATCCTGGCAACCGTGGCTGTGCCGATGTACATGGGGCATCTGAAGACCACGAAAATGACCGAGGGAATCGCGAGCGTGGGGACAATTCGGGTGGCGCTCAGGATGTACTGGTCGAGCCACAACGGAGAGTACCCAGTGCTGAACAACGCGCAGGGCGATCAGCTGGGAGTGCTATACATCTGGCCCACCGACATGGACGGCAAATACTTCACAGTGGGCTCATACCTCGTAAACTCGACAAAGACCACCTACCGGATACGTGCAACACTGCCCGAAGACACCAGCTACTGGTACGAGTTGGATGAGAACGGAGACGAGACCAAGAGCTGGGACCCTGACTCCCAAGGAGGCGGGAAAGGCAAGGGTAAGGGTGAGGGAAAGGGAAAGGGAAAGGACAAGGACAAAGGCAAGGACAAGGATAAGGGATGAGATAAAAGCCCGACATCCTGCGTCGCTGCCGGGCTTTCGGTCCGATGGGGTTCACGCCCCATTTCATTCACATGGCTGAGGATCTAGGATTCGAAACGAGTTGCGGCCTTCTCGCAACATGCCAACTCGCCGTAAGTTGTGAAATGGCAAGGGCCAGAAGTCGGCTGCTAACGGAGGCCGGCGGGCGCAAGTGGGCGGCGTCGGTCGCTTGACGTACCGCTAACGTGACGCTGACGTGACACCTGGCGGCGTTTCAGAAACGACGTAAGGGTGGAGGAGAGCCAGCGACTGGCGCTACAGTACCCTGTGCCCTTGGCCGATAATCTCCCTGGAGGTGAGATATCTTGCTTGACAGGGTTCGCCCGTTCTGGCAAACTGCGGGTCCATGGATACGCGATCTGGTGCGTCAGGACGGGGGGGCTTGTCGGAAGCAAGACCCTGGGAAGAGGTGGCGGCCTTCAGGCTTGATGCCCAAAAACATCCTTCTCTGTGTAAAGCCCAGCAAGCCCTTGCCAGTGCCGAACTGCTTAGGGGTCAAGGTAGGCTTGACTGCGCGGCAAACCGGTACTATTATGCCGTGCTTCATGCGGCGAGCCAATTCTTAGGTTACAGAACTCCATCTGGGCAGAAGTGGGATCATTCTCGGTTGGCGGATGCATACGTAAAGGGATACGATAATCAAGCATATCCCGCTTTCACCGCCGCGCAATTGGCAAGAAACCGGGCGGACTATTCGCCAATTCCCGTGAGCGACTGGCACATTTCTCACTTGCTGGTGCCTGTCGCGGAAACGCTAAAGCGAGCCATGCGAAAGGCCAGTGTTCAAGGAACTCCCAATGACTCCCGATGATCGCAAATTCATGATGACCCTCTGTGGGAAACTCGAAGCAGCCTTTGCGAGTATCTCAGCGGGCTTCGAGGGCTTCGTGTCCCCTCATCTTGGCGGAGAACGAGACGGGTTTCTGGTTGTTGAGGTGTTCAACGTCCCCGAAGAGCAGATGGAAGAGGTGCTTGGATTCGGGGAGCGCCTAGCATACGATCACCTTATGGCTGGCGGGGGGTTTGTCACGCTGAGCCCGTGGACACCTGAAGAAACTCGACAGCACTTTCCGAATGACTTACTGAGAATAAACCTGATGGGCTCGGCAATGGCGGCGTTGCATGAAGCCGAGGATGGGGACATTTTTCCGGTGGTGCCTGACGTAGCCACGTGGCCCCTACTTTCTTATGACGATCAGTGGACTATCCCGAGCAGTCAGAGCTATTCGGAAACGAAGTGTGCCGCCACAAGGCCCCTTGACGGTTCGGAGCATTTTGCCAAGGCAGCTTGATATGGACACTGAGCAACAGCCGGGAATCCTATTCAAAGGTGTGCACCTTGTGCAGCTAGCATTCCGCCTCAGGGCTGCCCCTACGGCAAAGGGGGAGGCTCAGGAGCGGATATCGTTCGGCCCCCGCTTTGCCGTAGGGGCGGATTTCTCCGAAGACAAGAAAAAGTTGGATCTGTCTCTAACGTTCGATGCGTTCGGTGCGGTTGCAGAGGGGCGTAAGCCACCGATTGACCTGAACTTCACACTCTTGGGCCAGTTTGAGGCGGTTGGGGAGGGGCATATGCCCCTTGAACAATTTGCAAAGGACCACGCCCCCGCTCAGCTTGTGCCGTATGTTCGAGAATTACTCGCAGACATTACCACAAGGAGTCCGCTCCCCACGCTGAACATGGGGCCGATCAATATTGTCGCTCTTGTAAGCGCCGGCGAGGCCACCTTTGAGATCCATGCCGAAGAGAAGAAAGCCCAACCGGTCTGACCAACCTTAGCGTAGCGGCCCAAGAGAACACTCGCAGGCGAACGCTTGCGCCTTCAAGCCCCAGCTCGTCGCCGGGACTTTTTCTTTGCCTTTCCCGTCCCCGGATCCGCCTGGAATGTCCGCCACGGCGCACACCTATCGATCGCCCCTGCCATCCCTTCCCTGTCGTTGTACGCCTGTCCCGCAGCCTCCCGGAAGGCTCCCCCATACGGCGGCGCGGTGAAACCCGGCGATCCTTCGAGCCGATGCCCCGCCGAATTCGTCCTTGACGCGGAGTCTGATTTCGATCAGCATTGCGCCGTAACATCGGACCGCATTGGCTAAGCGGGGAGACCGAGCCATGAGCGTGAAGCGCCGAGTCTGGGAGATCGTCGAGGCGGCCAAGCCGGGAGATCGCATCAGCCGCGCCTTTGATATTGGCATCCTGTCGCTCATCGGCCTGAACGTTGTTGCCGTGATGCTTGAGACAGTTGGGGGCGTCAGCGAACGCTACGGCGGCCCCCTGCCCGCATTGTCAAAAGCCGATAAACGACGCCGAACGGGCACAGAAGACGGAGCGAAGCAGATTTGACGTACCGCCTGCGTACCCCTGACTATCCTGCCCGGCCATAGGCAAGGGGAGTGCCCGGCAGAACACGAAAGCCCGACAGCACTTGTAACTGCCGGGCTTTTCCTAATCTTGGCTGAGGATCTAGGATTCGAACCTAGATTACCTGATCCAGAGTCAGGGCACTCCCTAACACAACGCAATGAACGGAAACAGGATACGCGAGACCCATCAGATAGCTTGGTCCCGTGCTTGTCCGAAATCGTCGAAAAGTGCCCCGATCTGGCCGCTGTGGCGGAGGCTTGGCCGAGGCTGCCGGAGGCTGTGAAACAGGGCATTCTGGCGATGGTGAAGGCGATGAAGTGAGGGCGAGCAAGAGGCTGGAAGTGACAGGGGACGCTGACCATTGTGGCCGGCGTCCCCTGTTCGTGTCAGGCGGGTCAGGTGAGCATGTCGCCCGATTCTACGGCCTGGAGCATGGCGCGCATGTTGTTCCTGTGACTCTGGGCGAGCCTGACGTATGCCTGGAGGGGCTTGCCGTCGAGGCCCTCGGCCTGGGCGATTGCCTTGCAGCGTTCGGCAAACGGCTTGGCCAAGTCCCGGCGGGCAAGGTCTATCCTGACACACCTCGACAGCAACGGACCGGCGTCAAGGGCCTCCTCGAATAGCGTCTCCTGTCCATCGCAGGTCGTGGTGAAGATCATGGCGACGTGATCGGGCAGACGCTCCAGGATAACGAGCAATTGCCGTATCGCGTCCTTCCGCAGTCCGTGAGCCTCGTTGACTATGTAGGCGCGTCCACCTTGGCCAAGCCCGTAGGTGTGCATGGCGCGTTCCATGTCCCGCAGACGGGCGGGCGTCAGGTCAGAGGCGTCAATCTCATCGACGCACCATTCTGAGGCTATCTCAGCGGCGAGTATGCGGGCAATGGTGGTCTTGCCCGTTCCGCTCTGACCCGAAATCCACCAAGCCCGACCCATATAGCCTCGACGACCAACGGTCCGAATCTTCGCGATTGCCTTATCCTGGCCGAGTACGTCGCTCCAGGACTTGGGGCGGTATTGCTCAAATAGTGATCCTCTCATGGTCTTAGCCCTCCGCCCTGGAGATCACGAGACGGCCGTCAGAGACAGCCACGGTGACGCGAGTCCCGGCAGTGAATCCGGCCCGCTCAAGCCAACGGCCCTGGAGCCTCATGCGGGCATACCATAGGTACTGACCCCAAGGCGCGACCCTGGAGGCCGAGTCCACGGTGACGACCCGTTGTCTGTGTTTCCTTTCCCCGCTGTTCATGGTACGATTCCCCTTGCTTGGGGACGGGCTTCGGTCTGTGCTATCCGTGCAAGGATACCAAGCACTGGCCGAGTCCGCCCCGGGCCTCTGTGACTTCCGCAACGTCCATCCCTCCACTGAGCCTCTGAATCCCGAACGTCCCCATTCATATTATATCCCGGAATTGCGGAAGGCCAAGGAAAGAGGCTCGAAAGAGTGGCCAAATAGGGTCAAAGCAACGGCCTTTTGCCCTGTCGGCATGGCCTGTAAGCCCAAGGCTTGCAATCACCTATGTCGTTTGCCCCTTCTTTTCCCCCTATTTCAGCCGTGTTTATGGGCTCTGCCGCAGCGCGCAGAGGTCTGTCCAAGCAGAAGGCATGAGATTGCGTCGCAGTGACCTAAGCCTCGTCACTACAGATGGTTGCGGCAACAAGAGGGCCTGCGCAAGGGGTCGGGGCACCCCCCAAGGCGGGGGCGGGTCTGTAATCATATCCCTCTTTCCGAATATCTGAGGGCTATTTGAAAATGGCTTCTTTTCTAGCTCGGGGATATGGCCCCCAAGTTCATCTTGTGATTTCGGCCTTGTATTAAGCGGACGAAAGGCACGGACCACCCCCAATGGAGCCATATCACGTTGCTTCGCAATATTCGCAACGGATGAGCCGAAACTAGCCCAGACTGCCCGGTTTTCGAGGGATTCTCCAGGGGTTGGCGGGCTTTCTCGGACGGCAACGTGCCCCCCGATCCCTAATGGCTATGAGCTGAGCGCGGTCGCGTGTGCGTAGGCGGGGGTGTTTCACGGATACTGGAGCCGGTCGGCGGGGTGCCTGCCCGTATTTGACACCTGGGAAACATAGTGTATCCTTCAGGTGAGAGGCGTGGCGACAGAGCCAGGGTATCTGTGTTGATTCGGGGCGTGTGGGGTGATAAGGTGGGCCAGGAGACGGTATCAGCTTGTCACGCATGGGGTGTAGAACGGTGAAGCCACGCCGCACGATTCACAGGGGCCTCGACCCGCCGTCACTCTCATGGAAATGCTCGCGCTCATTGACATCATCGGCATTATTCCCGGGTCGCTGATGCCTGAGCTATTTGCCGTGCGGCTGACGCCCGACGTTGAACCTGTCGAAAAACTTGTTTTTCGGTGCTTTTTTCGTTGAGGCCGAGGTTGTCTGTGGTACATTATCGATAGCGTCGCGACGACCTATTGAATGGAGACCGCAGATGGCTCGCTACAAGCCCTACGACTACGCACAGATGATGATGGTTCCGGTATCTCTGAAAGAGCAACTGGTTGGCCGCGCAACCATGTCAATCCGACGGACCGCGTGACGTTTTCTCTTGCGAGGGACGAGTCCCCTCGCCGAAAGGCCGTTATTCGACAGTCTCGTTACCTGAAGTGATACAGAGATGGCACAAGAACCTGACGTTCTTCACGGTCGGTGTCCCTTATGTGGCAAGCACCTTGAGATGGCCAACCAATCGCACGCGGGGAAGCTGAATTGCCCCCACTGTTTGGCTGCCTTCACTATTTGGGACATACAACCAGATGAGGAGCATGTTTCTTCACAAACGGTTGAGGACAGAACCGCCGCTCAGGCCAATCCCTCTCAAACAACCGTTGTGGAGTGTCCAAGCAAAGATTGTGGGCAACGCTTACGACTCCCTAAGACTAACGCTGTCCTCCGTGTTCGTTGCCCCGAATGTGGAACCTCTTTTGCCTATCCGCCGGAAACTGCGAAAGATACTGTCCGCAAGGTGGGGACGGGCCGCATCAAGTCGTGGTTCATGGACAAAGCAAGAAGGCATCCTCTGTTTCTCGGTCTGCTGCTAACGGTGTGGTCTGCGTATGTTGTCGGTCACTTCAAATTCGGAATAATGGACGTTGGCGAACTGGTGATAGCTGCACTTCTAAGCCTTGCAGTAGCGTCTGCAGTATGGCTCTTGGGGGTCTGGGTTTTGGATAAACTCCGGGAAGAAGGCGTCGCGTGGTATTTCCGCAAGTGGTTTACACTCCTTATGCTTTTCCTCTTCACTCCTCTTGGCATTACTCTGTTATGGGTTGGTTCCAGATTCAGGCGGCCCACGAAGGTGGCTCTTACAATGGGCTTTGGTCTTCTGTTCCTTTTTGGTGTTATTACGCGAAATACTGAGACGTACCACTACGGCTTCAAAGACACGGTGGCATATTTGTTTCGCGCAGACAGGGAGGATGTCTTTCTAGAACCCGCGAGCAATGAGGCAAAGGCGCAACTTTGGGCTGAAATAATTAGCGGGGGTAGTTTCAGAAGCTCCGAGCGTCTTAAGCCACAGGAGATTTCAAGGCGTTGGGGGAACTCGATTGTGGAAGTAATATGTAAGGACAAGGACGGGAACCGGCTTGGGGAAGGGAGTGGCTTCATCATCGGAGCAAATGGAGCTGTGGCCACAAACTACCATGTAGTGCAATCGGCTCATACTGTCTCAATCCAACTCACCGAGGCAGAGACGTACGAGAAGATTTCATTGGTGTCGGCATGCGCTCTGCGTGATATTGCTGTATTGCAAATTGAAGGGGTGGGTAAACGTTTCTCTCCGGTGGCTCTTGGGGATTCAGATACCCTGGAGGCGGGTGAACGAGTCGTAGCGATCGGGAATCCCATGGGCTTGGAGAAGACGGTAACAACAGGGGACGTGAGTGCCATTCGGCATGTGGACGGTCACCAGTTCCTGCAGATAAGCGCCCCGATTTCTCCAGGCAGTAGTGGAGGGGCGCTCTTCAATCTGCATGGGGAGGTAGTTGGCATAACAACATTGGCCTCGTACGGTGTGGCGCAAAACCTGAATTTTGCAGTACCAATCAATTCGCTGAAATCACTAATTAGAGAAGCTCTCAGCGAGTGAGACGCGCGTGAGCCCAGCCAAGAGTGTGCTATGCGAAGAAGGCAGCTTGAGGAAGAAATAGCGCGGGCGAAGGACGCGGACCTGAGGGCGAGACTCCAGGCCCTCTTCGAAAAAAGAGAAAGGCAGCGGGTTCAGCGCAAGGAACGGATAAAGGATTGGGCGGGCTGGATTCTTGCGATCATCCTTTGGCTCATTGTTATCGGCCTGATTATCGGCTTGGTCACAGTGTCTGTATGACTAGTGTGTCCAGAGGGGAGAGCGGACGTGCGGCGTGCTTTCGGGACTGTCTCATCAGTCGTCCCGCCTATGCCTGCGTTTACGCCTTCTCAAGGCAACGGTGCCCGCCACGGCTGAACCCAGAAGAAGCATGCCCGCAGGCTCTGGGATTGCCACCGGAGCCACTAGCTCTGTGGAAAACGCGCTATAGTACCCGTGCGGAGGGTACGTTACATAGGGGGACAACGGGGTCTCCCAATTCCAGTGCGTTACCTGAACAGACGAAGCCGTGCCCAGCAGAACGTTGTCGGCCTGAAAACTGAACGTGGCAGTGGTGCCTATGGGATAGAGCGACGGCGTCCAGTGCCCCCACCACTTCAGCCAGACATGATGTTCCAGAAGCGGTGCCTCTGGGGCATTGAAAATCGGGTCCTCAGTGCTGATCTCATAAGTCCAGTAGCCGAAGCTGTTCCGATAAGCAGGCGGAATTGTGATATTCGAGATGGCTGCGGAGTCCGGTATTTGAATGAAGAATCCATCGAGGCCAGTCCATGAACTCCCACCTATCACCTCTTGGTTATTGTTCGTGACCGCATATTCAAATAGATAGGAGTACGTGTCGAGTTGGGTCGTGGCAACGGCGATGGAATACTCGTCAGTCAGAGGAATGGCCGCCAGTCCGCTCGCAACGGCGAATAACACGGCAAGGGCGGCGGCCAACACGTCGAGTCTGGTCCTCATAAGACATTCCCTCCGAGATCAACCCTGGAATTCCCGCTTTAATTCGCGGCAATTCCTATGCCCCATAGCGCGCCCCCAAGGAAGAAACGACGCCGCCATAACTAGCGTTGGCTGTGGAGCTTTAGGATGTTGCCCTCGGCCCCCATAGCCCGCACAATCCTGAGCGTGTCCAGGTTTTCGGACGCCGGACGACAAAAAGCCGCCCAAGGGTCTATGCCGTAGTCATATACGCCCATGTTGTCGAAACGCAACGACCGTGTTGAGGATTAGCATCAGGGCGACTCGCATAACCCCCAGAAGTGCGTTTCGGGCCGCAATCCATCGCGACAGGGGGTTCTCCTCAAAACGCGCTCCTGGACCCCGATTCTGCGTGCTGGCGCGTTCTGAGAGATCTTCTATCGCAACCCACCTACCGGCAAAAGCAAGCCCCTAAGCCCCCCCACCTGGGATTTACCCCCATTTCCCCTCAGAGCGCCTACGCTGCGTTTCTAGCCCTACCTTGTGCGCCTGGGCACCAAAGTACCGCACCCTGTAATTTGCCATCATTTCACCGTTGGGAGAGAGGGGCTTGCGGAGCCGGATTTATGACTCCGAGACCTCCATTTGGCGTTGCTGCCCCGCTCAGTCAAGACGGCTATTCCCCGTTGGTCTCCTGCGCGGTGTAGCTTATGCCAAGCCAGTCGTCCAGCAACTCGCTTGGCGACGCCAGACAGAAAAACCCGGAAGAGGACACACCTTCCGTCCTGATCCCTGGCTCCACAACAGCGACAACGATTCCTATGATTTCCCCTGTTTCGCAAGATATCAGCGGGCAACCACTGGAGCCAGATGCGATTGCGATGTCAGCAACAAGACGGGGTGTTCCGAAACACTCAGACTTAGGACTGGAGACTATTCCTTCGGAAACCGCCCCACGAATAGGCGCGCCATCTGGGAGCGACGGGTTCCCGAGAGCGACCACTGGTTCTCCCTTACTCGGCGTTCCGTCAAGACTGATGTTGAGCCAGGAATCGGACCTCAGGCCCTCTACTCGCAGAATGGCGGCGTCCCGAGCGTCGTTTACGAAGAGCGGTTCCGCCTCGTAAGTCCCGTGAAGCACGCCTTCATGGAAGCGGACTTCCACGGTCGGGCCTAAGATTACATGCGCGCAAGTGAGTATGAGGCCGTCGCCAGAGACAAGAGCGCCGCTACCTCTGACACGCCTTTGACCTCCGCTTTCTGCCAGTACCTCGCATATGTACGGGTTGTAGGCTGAGGAGATTGAGAGGGCCGATGCCGGGAGTTGCACAAGCTTCTTTGATGGCGGCCCCAGGACGATAGCGGGTGGCCGCAGCTCTGACTCCGGCATACTCACCTCCGCCGCGAGAGGGACCGCCCATTCTGGAACCCCGGCGCGCGCTGCGGTCTCTTGAGTCGGACCGAACGGGTGCAACAGCCAGCCAACTATCCGACGCTCGTCAACCGAGAGCTTTGTCCTTTCTTGGATAGGCAACGCCAGCAGAGCGACTGCAACGTCGTCGCAAATCTGTCCCGATATGGCCTCCAATTGTCCGACCAGCCCGTCCACGCCCAAATCAATGTCAACCTTATCGTCACGTCTGTATTCGGGCCTGACATCGTTGTATCGACTTCCTATCCTGACGAAGTCACGGTCCAGCGCTTCCGCAGATAGTCCACGTGCCTCCGTCCCAACGATAACCTTTCCCTGGAGTCTCCATCCCTGCTCAATGTTCCCCTGCCGAAAAGAGTACGGAAGGTAAACAGACTTCGTGGTCGTTGCTGGCGTCGCATTGTAGAGGGAG
>SDBU01006035.1_pt1 | contig 14339 bp, 14 predicted proteins | sample 2277071 | NCBI WGS metagenome assembly SDBU01 (sample SAMN10397929, study PRJNA504765) | marine sediment metagenome | isolation source: marine sediment core GS08_GC12, 126 cmbsf | place: Arctic Ocean: Gakkel Ridge, Loki's castle | collected 2008
CAACCAGCTTATTGATGGAGTAACTCATGCGCTCGATCAATATGATCCCACGGGGGCGGGACGGATGATTGAGGACTTTGTCCAGAACCTATCGAACTGGTACGTGAGAAGGAGCCGCAGGCGCTTCTGGAAGAGCGAGAATGATGCCGACAAACTAGCGGCTTACGCAACACTTTACCGGTGTTTGGTCACCCTGGCAAAGCTGCTGGCTCCGTTCACCCCGTTTGTTGCCGAGGAGATTTATCAAAACCTCGTAAGGTCGTTTGACAGGAGTGCTCCAGAGAGCGTTCACCTCACCGACTATCCGCAGGCTGACCTGAGCAGGGTTGATGAGGAATTATCCGCCGATACCCGGCTAGCGATGGCAGTGTCGAGCATGGGGCGTTCTGCCCGCGCTAAAGCCGGGTTGAAGGTACGCCAGCCCTTAGCGAAGATTCTAGTCAGGGTGAGGTCAAAGAAGGAGGAAGCGGGCTTGAATCGAATGGCCACGCAGGTGTTAGAGGAACTGAACGTGAAAGAGCTGCACGTTGTTGGGAATATACCGGTGGATGAAGCTCCGGACTGGCCTGTGGTTGAGGAGGGTGGCTTGGTGGTGATGATAGATAGTGATATTACCCCAGAGCTTGCTGATGAAGGTTTGGCGCGTGAGTTGGTGCATCGCCTCCAGATGATGCGCAAGCAGGCTGGCTACGATATCGCTGATTATATCGAGACGTGTTATCAAGGTGGAGACGCAATCAAGCGGGCAATGAAGAAGTTTGATTCCTATGTCAAACAAGAGACCTTGTCACGAGCGCTTGCCGAGGCGAATCCGCCAGACGGAGCCTTTATTAAAAGCCACATGCTTGAGGGCAATGAGGTAACGCTGGCGGTGAAGAAGACGAGTAGTTAAACCCCTTCCGGCCTTTCTGCTAGGGTGACCCAAACCTCCCGCTGTTTCTCTCCTCTCCAGAAGGTTATCTTTACGCTGTCTGCGACGTCATATTGCCATAACAGCTTTATCAGATCGGATGCTTCGCTTACTTCCTGCTCCTGGAAGTGGGTGATAACATCGTCTTCCTGGAGACCCGCTCTTGCCGATGGGGAATCGGTCTCCACATACCATACCAGAACCCCCTTATTTTTGAATAAGCCGAGTTCTGTAGCGAGGGCCGGGGTAACTGTTCGGAGTGTGATGCCCAGAAAAGGTCTGGTGACTCGCCCGTACTGGACCAACTCCTCGTATACTCTCTGGGCGGTGCTGGCGTTCACCGCAAAGCCGATGTTTTCAGCCGTCAATATTATGAAGGTATTGATTCCTACCACGTTGCCTTGCAGGTCGACCAAAGGCCCGCCGCTGTTCCCGGGGTTGATGGCAGCGTCCGTCTGGATCACATCGTAAAACGTGCTTTCTCCAAGGGTGAAAGAGCGGTTGAGATTGCTCACTACGCCTACAGTAACTGATGGGCCACCCTCAAGGCCCAAGGCGTTGCCCAGGGCAATTACCCAGTCCCCGACACGCAATCTCGACGTGTCGGCAAAACTGACAGTGGGGAAGTTCTGGCCTTCTATCTTGATCACTCCCATGTCGCTGAGGGGATCAGTGCCTATGATTTGGGCCTGATAGGTGTGCTCATCGGCAGGGAGCAGTACCTCGATACTACGAGCGTCCTCAATCACATGGTCGTTGGTCAGTATGTAGCCATCGGGGCTGAGAAGCACGCCTGAGCCGCTCTTGGTGCTCAGGGACTGGAAGAAAGAGGATGATTCCATATACTCTACGGAGATGTAGACCACTGCTGGCTCAACCTGCTCCACGATATCAGCGATGGAGGGGAAGGGCGATGGCGCAGTCTGGCTGGGGGTTGCCGTCGGTTGTGTTGTAGTGGTTGGGAGCGTAGTGACCTCTGGGGTTACCGTTGGGGCGCTTGTTTGATCAGGCGTAACGTTACATGCGCTCGCCAGCAACAGTGCGAGCAGGACAAATAGAAGAAGGACTTTATCTCTTAGCATTCAAGAAGACCGCTGGTTTTCGGTTGGGCTCACTCTTTCCTAACATCAGCCGACGGAGTGCGCCAACCCCGCCTGAGGTTAGCGATGACATGTTCACGAAAATCATTGACGCTGCTGGTGACAATCTCATAAGTTGCTCTTTGGCACTTTCCTCAGCCAGCGCTTCTGCGGCCAGGGAGGCTCTTACCTTGGGGTATGTCGACGTAAGCTTGGCGCAGAAGAGCAGGATGACTGCTGAGATATATGACCATGTCATCAGGGCGATTATGGCGGCCAAGGAACCGTAGACAAATGTGTAGGTAGGGGATTCGCCCGCGACCCAGACGAATATGTTCTTACAAATCTCGAATAGAACTGCTGCTGCAAGGGCTCCAATCGCGGCATGCCGCCAGTGAACCTAGTGTTGGGAACCAACTTATAGAGGAAGAGAAAAGCCAAGAACGTAATAAGAACGCTGATCGTGATTATAACAGAGTGCCATAGCAGGCTACCTTCCATGAACCGTTCCCCAAAGACAGGTAGACTTGCCTCCCGGATGACCTTGAAAGCAGCGGTCAATCCGACAGATATGAGCAGAAGAGCGCCAAACCCAATCATCATGAGGAACTCCATTAGTCTCTCGTGGAGGAAGGGACGGGGTTGTCGCACTCCCCAGGCTGTATTCAGCGATTTGCGGACTGCATTGAACACGGTCATACCTGCCCAGATAAGCCCTATGGTGGCTATTATTCCCGCTGCTGCCGCGTTGTGAGAGATGGCTAGTATCACGCCCTCTACGAAGTCCGTCGACACTGGTATGAAATCGGTGACCGCTTCAATCACTCTAGGCTCGACATCGGGTCTTTGTAAAATGAAACCGAATATTGAAATGGCTGCCAATACCAGGGGGAAGAGTGAGAGCAAAAGATAATAGGAAATGGCTGCTGCTAAGTGGGGGCAGTTATCGGCAAGGAACTCGTTTACAGCTCCTTTTGTCACAGTCCCGATGGATAGTAATCGTCGTGCTGTCATTGCGCTTGCTTCAATTTGTATTGGGCCGATGCATTCTATAGTTTGGAGCGAGGTTTTTGGCCCGGTTCGCTTGTTCTGTGGGTTCCTCGTCTTCACTCTATGTGGACTGACGGACTGTTATTATCCCTCTATCTTAGTATGATTTTCCAGTAAAGTCCGCAGTTGCCATTTTCTCGTATGCTAGACTACGGACTTTACCATAGCTTATCACGTGTTGTCAAGTCCCTTACCGTAGTCCCACACTTTCATATATTATACAGCAGCTTGACACATATCGTCCAGTTGGAGCGCTCGTTCATATGATTAGTGGAGACCACGTTCATCACTGGTTTGCTTTCTCAGTTGTCGACAAGCGTTGCTTAATACTGGATACACCGCGCTGCAGCAGTTCCTGGACATCAGAGACCTCTTTAGAGATAGCGGTCCTGAAGTAGGAACTATATTCACCCATGCGGCGGAACTTCTTGTAGCGGTTCTTGATTAGCTTTGCGAGGTTGAATTGCTGAGCCTCAAGAAGCTCGCGAACAATGATGTTTTTCAGTAGCCGTGCAGCTTCATCGGGGTCAGCATGAGCACCGCCCTCCGGCTCGGGCACCACTGTATCGATTACGCCTAATTCCTTGCAGTCCAGGGCAGTGAGTTTCAAAGCTGAGGCCATCTCCTCCGCTTTCTTAGCATCCCGATAAATGATGGACGCTGCTCCCTCGGGTGAGATGACGGAATAGATCGCGTTCTCCATCATCAGGATTCTATCCGCAACCCCGAGAGCTAGCGCCCCCTCGCTCCCCCCCTCCCCGATTATGACTGATACGATGGGTGTAGGGAGATCTGACATGAGGGCCAGGGTGCTTGCGATCGCGTGCCCAATGCCCCGCTCTTCGGCGTCGAGTCCCGGATAAGCTCCAGGGGTATCGATCAGGGTTATTACGGGCATCCCAAAAACAGCAGCCAGTCTCATTGCTCTCTGGGCCTTGCGGAAACCCTCTGGGTATGCTCTGCCTTCGTTGTGGCTCCGTTCCTGTCCGATTATGACCACTGCTTCCCCGCTTAGTTCAGCTACCCCACATATTATTGCCCTGTCGTCGCCATAGTGGCGGTCGCCGTGGAGTTCGACAAAGGATGAAGTTATCCTCGATATGTAGTCCAAAGCGGTGGGCCGCTTCTTGTGGCGTGCCAATTGTACAGTGTGCCAGGCCTGCTCTTCCGGATGCTCAGGAACAGGAAGAGGCTTGCCTTTCCTGGTGATGGTTAGGCGGTATCTAGAGCTGAGCAGGTCGAGGAGTATAGATAGAAGCTGGCGCAGCCTGGTGCGGTCAACTACTTGATCAACCATCCCGTGCAGCAGGTGATCCTCTGCAGTGTGGCTACCCTCAGGGAGGGGTTTGCCTGAGGTCTGTTCCACCACCCGGAGTGACGCGAAACCAATCAGCGCCTTGGGTTCGGCCAGGATCACATCCCCAAGGTTTGCGAAGCTTGCATAGACCTCACCGCTAGTAGGGTTGGTCAGAACTGCGATATGAGGGAGCCTTTGGGAATGGAGGCGCTTGGCTGCGGCCGCTGTTTTCGCCATTTGCATGAGCGAGAGCATGCCTTCCTGCACTCTGGCTCCACCGCTTGAGACCACCGTGACCATTGGGATCTTCCTCCTGGTGGCCAGCTCGAATGCCAGCGCAATCTTCTCGCCGACGACCCCCCCCATATTGCCCCCCATAAAGCCGAAATCGAGCACGGCGATAGCCGTAGGGTTGCCGCCGATTGTGCAAACGCCCGTGATTACTGCCTCGGTCAGCCCAGTCCTGCGCTGAGCCTCGTGGAGGCGCTCTTCGTAGGGCTCTTTTCCTGAGAACGAGAGCGGATCGATGGAGGTTAGGAACTGGTTTATTTCCTTGAAGCTTCCGGGATCGGCCAGGAGGGCTATCCGCTGCCGTGCCGGGAGGCTGTGATGGAATCTGCACTCGGGGCAGACCCGGTAGCGATGATAGATTTCTGATTCGGAGAGGTTGATGCCACAAAATAGGCAGTACTCCTCCTCCGTGTCTTGTTGTTCCTCAATCTCGTCCTGTTGTACAGGCGGAGTAGAGGGATCATCACGCTTCTTCATTCCTCCTCCTCATAGGATTCAATGACCTCCGCGGGACCGCCGGGTTCGCTACGGCTGATAAGCCCATCTCTCTCCAGCGAGTCCATGATCCTTGCTGCTCGCGGATAGCCGACATGAAGACGGCGCTGGATGAGGGATGTAGAAATATGAGAACTCTCCTTGGCCAGTCTCTTCGCTGCCGGTAACATCGTATCTTCGTCGGTTATCTCGTCCATCTCTAGAGAAGCGAAGGCTGTGGCCACTGAGTCCTCCGCTTGAGGTTCGTAAGTGTCTTGAGGCTGCTTCCAGAATTTGACGACCCTGTCTATTTCCTGTTCCGAGAGGAAACAGCCCCTAAGGCGCTTCGGGGTGGCAACATCGGAAGGGAGATAAAGCATATCACCCATTCCCAGCAGCTTCTCGGCACCACCGGAATCCAGTATGGTGCGAGAGTCCATCAGTGAAGGGACTGTAAAGGCTATTCTAGTGGGGAAATTGGCCTTGATCAGTCCAGTAACCACATCTACTGAGGGACGCTGTGTGGCGACTATGAGATGGATACCCGTGGCTCGCGAAAGTTGGGCCAGACGGCAAATGGAGGTTTCAACCACCTCGGCTGCAGTCATCATGAGCTGATTCAGTTCATCGACGATGACCACTAAATGAGGCAAGGGCTCGGTTATGAGCGGGCTGCGATTGTAGCCCTCGATGTTACGCACTCCTACCGCTGCGAATTCCTTGTAACGGTTATCCATTTCCCTGATGACCCTGCGCAGGGAATCAACTGCCTTGTCCACTTCTTTGACCACCGGAGATATAAGATGAGGTATGTTCTCGAACTGCACTAACTCCACTCGCTTGGGGTCGATAAGTATCAGCCGAAGGTCTTGTGGCCGATTGTGCATTAGCAGGCAGGTGATAATGGAATTAAGGAACACCGTTTTGCCGCTTCCGGTGGTGCCGGCGATGAGAAGGTGAGGCATCTTCGAAAGGTCGGCTGCTACTGCCTCGCCTGCGGCTCCTTTGCCCAATGCCAATGCGAGCTTTGATTTCGACCTGGTTTTCTGGAAGGCGGGACTTTCAATCACGCTCTTCAATAGTACCAGAGCGGTGTCGGTGTTTGGGACCTCTATCCCCACCAGCGGTTTTCCGGGCACTGGGGCTTCGATTCTGATGCTGTGAACAGCCAGGGCGAGGGCGAGGTTATTGGACAGGGACGTGATACGCTCCACCTTCACTCTCGTTCTTGATACCTCTTCTTTGCTCTCTAGGGGAACGCCGTCTTTATCCAACTTTATTTTGCCCTGCTGGTCCCGCCCCACTACTCGTTTGTACTTCCGATCCCAACCAGGCTCGACGCCGAACTGGGTGACGGAAGGCCCAGGGTTTATTTGCACCACTTTGGCCTCTACCCCGTAACTGTCGAGAGCCCTCTCGAGCAGCCTTGCCCGCTGTTCGTTGTCCGCTTCAGTGAATTGAGTATCGGTCACTTTGTCGAGGAGGTCGATAGGGGGCAGTTCGCCTTTGCCTGCTACATCAGCCTCGGGCACTGGTCTCTTAGTCTTAGGCGGTGTCTCGGTTTCCCCTTCGATGACAAAGGCTGTTTGACGGGGCGGCCTCTTTTCGGCAATGGTTCCGGGTTCAGTTTCGAGCCGATTTACGTCCAGGTCGAAGGTTAAAGCCTCCTTTGAGGTCTCGGGTCTTGCTGCAGGGCGACTGCGGAGCCAGTGGCTCAGAGCGATGATCGGTCCTATCAGCAATCTATGGGGCGGGTAATTCTGGTATAACTCGGCCAGCGCGTGCCCAAGTCCAGCAAGAAGCCGTGAGGCCCCGGTAAGTATTACCAATCCGGCAGTTCTTGCTGCTTGCCCTAAGAGCTTGAGGAATCTTAAACTGTGGTTCGGGGCAACGAGAGCTACCCCCATTAAGATAAGGAGAGTGAGCCGCACTGATGGGAGGACACCGACTCCTTCATTGCCGATCAAGTACTTACCTGTGTTGCCGCCGAGACTTACCTCGGCGAATTCGACATCGCCGATAGCGAATCCGGAGGGGTGGAACAGGGCGAGTATACCCCAGATTGCGATGGCCAATATTATAGAGCCTAGCCAAACGTTCCACCGCGCCAGCAAGATGTCCCACCTTCGTTTCCACAGTATGAAGACAATGGCTCCCACCCACGCAAGCCATAATATGAGTCCGAATCCTATGGTTTCAAAGATGATGTTGCCGAGGAAGTTGCGGAAGAAGACTATTATTGCCACACCTGACGCTAGGACAACAACCCTGACCACCATCCACTGGTAGGCCCAGAAGCTCCTGGGAGCACTGAGGTTGCTGCGGCGACTCTTGGACTTTGCTTTTGCCATGTCTGTGACCTTCTGCTAAAACATAGATAGCTGTTGTGGCTTGCTCTCCTCTTCTTTCGCTTCTTCCGTTCGAGCCAGTAGGGAGGGTATCTTGAGCATATCGGCCTCGATGGTCTGGCGCAGGCCCTGCTGGTGCAGAGCGGCGGCGGGATGGTACATGGGGGAGTAGATTACGTTATCTATCTTTCGTTCCTTCCCATGGATCTTGCTGATGGTTTCTCCGGGGAAGTATTTCGCCAGTGAATAACGGCCAAGGGTAACAATCATCTTTGGGGAGATCATTTCGATCTGTTGGTCGAGCCACTTTTGGCAGTTACCTATCTCGGTAGGGAGCGGGTCGCGATTCTCTGGGGGGCGGCATTTGATGACGTTGCAGATGTAGACATCGCTGCGCTTGAGGTCGATGGAGCTGAGTAGATGGTCGAGGAATTGACCGGCTTGGCCGACGAAAGGGAACCCCTGTTGATCCTCATGGAAGCCCGGGGCCTCCCCGATGAACACGATCTGTGCATTTTCAGCACCTTCGCCGGGAACCACCTTGTTGCGTGTTCTGGCCAACTCCTCGCAGTCCTGGCAAGCCGCTATCTTCTCGTAGAGCTCAGATAGTGCTGACACCTTGGCCTCCTCGGTTAAATAATAACATCCTGCATCCGATGATCAGCAAGACAATAGCAAATCCCCTGGTCAGCCATTCGGCCATAATCGCCCCCGCTGCCCAGGCTCCGAGCAGCGAGAAGACGATTGCGCCGGGTGCGATCCACATTGCCACGGGCAGATCCATATTTTTCTGGCGGCGGTGTATGAAAGCCCCGACCAAGGCTGCGAGTAACATAGCGCCCAGTGCAACGCCTTGCGCGGTATGCTGCTCAACTTCCAGGAGTAGAAACATCCCCGGGATTGTAATTGTGCCGCCACCTATGCCGAGCATTCCACTGAATACCCCGGCGATCAAACCTAAGGCGAGGCCAATAACAATGTCCATGTACTCTATTGTTACCTCAGTAGTAGCAATATGGCGATAGCTATAGTGTATACTCCGAAAACCTGTCGCAGCCTATGAGCGGGCACTTTCATCATTAGTTTCGCCCCGACAATAGCGCCCACAATGCTTCCAGAGCCTATCGTCGCCACTAGAGCCCAGTTAACATCTCCCCGCAGGGCGTATATCACGGTGCCGGCTAAGGCGATGGGAACAATAATAGCAAGCGAAGTGCCGTGAGCTTTGTGCTGGTCGAGCCACAGGAGCCCAGTCATAACTGGGACCAGGATGATTCCGCCTCCAATCCCCAGCAATCCTGCCAGCATCCCTGCCCCTGCCCCGGCCGTCAGATACCAGAGTGCGTTTGTTCGCATAGCTGCTTATTTGAGGATGATAGCACAGCCCCTATGTCAAGTCAACGAAGCTAGGTGTCATGTCCAGGGGTGTTGCCAGTGGCTGAATCTCTGCATCCGCAAGCTTGTGATTGTCTTAAACGAGTAATATGGTTAAGGGTGAAGTTGTTGACCTCTTTCGCTGTGTCGGGTGTTGGAAGTGAAGTCACTTCTGAGGGGATCGCCCTGGAAGAATACCCTCGATATCGAAGGTAGAGAGATCGGGGGGAACTCTTCGGTGCCTCCTGTGAGGATGGAGAAGAGAGCCCTGGCAACAACTGGTTTAGGCTGTGGGGTGGAACCGTAGTGGAGAGACACCATCACGCGCACTGGCAGTCTGAGGAAACAGGCTTCTGCGGGAATACGGCCTTTGCCAGTAGAACGGCAAATTAGGTGAGCAAGCTATACTAGCGATGAGGCAGCACCGCGTCCGTGGCTTCCCGTGCTCTTTGATTTGGGTAGTAGAGGTATTGAGATGGCTACTACTCGTCCTCTACACCCTGTTCTTTGAGATAGTCAACCGCATCCTGCACGGTTTTTATCTTCTCGGCATCCTCGTCTGGAATTTCCAGGCGTTTTGATTCGTTGCTGAACTCCTCCTCGAGGGACATTACCAACTCTACTAAGTCGAGGGAATCAGCGTTAAGATCGTCAACGAAGGATGCTTCAGGTTTCACCTCTGATTCTTCAACGCCCAACTGCTCGACGACGATCTTGCCTACCCGTTCAAAGACGGTTGCCATCCTGTAACCCCCTTCTGATATATTACGCGCTGGATTGGTAGTTATCGACTATCGACTTTCTCCTGGCTGATGGCCCCCAATACTCCGTTGATGAACTTAGATGAGTTATGGCTGCCAAATATCTTAGCCAGTTCTACTGCTTCGTTTATGGCCGCCTTTAGCGGTACCTTATTTTCTATCAAAAGCTCAAGAATTGCAAGCCTCAAGATATTTCTATCAATGGCCGAAAGCTGCTCTACTGGCCAGTTAGGTGCATGTGTTCTGATCAGGGAGTCGATTTGGCCTTTGTTTTCGAGCACCCCCCTGATTAACTCTTGCGCATAAGACAGGGCTGGTTCCGGTAACGTCTGTTCTTCAGCCAGCCAGATCAAGGAAACTTGCGGGTCGTGTCCTGATGCATCGCTCTCGAACAGCGCTTGAAGTGCCGCGATTCTGGCATTGCGCCTGATATGTACCATAGGTTCCTCAACTATCAATGCTACCAATTAGCTGATGAAAAAGCGAATGCACGGGTCATGACATGACCATGCCGCCGTCCACGTTCAGCACGTGGCCAGTGATGTACCGTGCCTCTTCTGAAGCAAGGAAACATACCGCATTGGCGACGTCTCTAGATGTGCCTGGATATCCGAGAGGGATTTGCCTGAGGAACTCCTGCTTGGCGTTATCGCTGAGTTTCCTCGTCATCTCGGTGTCGATGAATCCGGGCGCGACTGCATTTGCAGTTACTTCTCTGGCAGCGAACTCTCTGGCAGTGGTCTTGGTAAGCCCGATTAACCCAGCCTTTGCAGCAGCATAGTTAGCTTGCCCTGCATTCCCAATCAGTCCTACAACGCTTGCGATATTGATGATACGCCCCCAGCGCTGCTTTATCATGTGCCGTACTACTGCTTGTGTGCAAAGGAAAGCCCCTTTGAGGTTAGTGGTCAGCACTTGATCCCAGTCGGCGCCGGACATTCTCATGAGCAGGGTATCCCTGGTAATGCCCGCATTGTTCACCAGGATGTCGATTTGGCCGAAAGCGGATATCGTCTGCTCGGCGAGTCTGGCCACTTCCTCTTGCGCGGTGACGTTGGCGGTAACGGCAATACTCTTTCCATTGTTCGCCACGATTTCCGCTGCCACCTTACTTGCGGAAGTGGCGTTTATGTCGCTGATTACCACGCTGGCGCCGTGCTCTGCCAGCGCCAATGCTATCTCACGACCGATCCCCTGGCCACTTCCAGTGACTATGGCGACCCTTGTGGATAAGTTCATTGTGAGCTCTCTCCCTGGAAATTTGGTAAGATCGCGCGTTCTTTAGAGGTTTATGGCTTTGATGGACTCCGGGTCGCTCATATTGAGGACATGCACTGTGCTGTTGATCCTTCTGATTAGTCCTGAGAGTATCTGTCCAGGGCCAATCTCAATGAAAGTGGAGACTCCAGCATCTACCATATATTCCACTGATGGCTGCCACTGAACACAGTGACATAGCTGCCGTAGCAGTTCCTCTTTTACCTCGTCGGGGCTGGTCATCGGCTGAGCAGTGCTGTTGGCGATTATGGGAACTTGAGGTAGCCCGAGGTTAACTTGTGAGATTGCCTGGGTCATACCCTCAACCGTAGGTTGCATCAGAATGGAATGAAACGCACCGCTGACCTGGAGTGGTATCACCCTCAGGGCTCCTCTGGCTTTGGCTAAGTCCATTGAGCGGGCCAGCGACTCTCGGGTGCCGCTGATAACAATTTGGCCCGCGCAGTTAAAGTTGGCTATCTGAGAACCGGTTTCCATACATACCTGTTCCAAAGATTCTTCATCAAGACCGATGATCGCTGCCATGCCTCCGGGCTGGGTCTTTCCTGCTTCCTGCATCAGGCGTCCTCGCTCCCTGACAAGGCGAACTGAATCGGAAAATCCAATCACGTTAGCAGCCACGAGCGCAGTGTACTCACCGAGGCTGTGTCCGGCGACAAGGGCGGGCTTCAACGGAATGCCAAACTCTGAAGCGGCTTTCAGGCAGGCGATACTGGTTGTCAATATGGCCGGCTGAGCATTGATGGTCTCGCGAAGCTCCTCCTCGGGTCCCTCAAAACAGAGTCGCGAAAGCGGGAGTTGGAGCGCTGAATCGGCCTCCTCGAAGATTTCCCTGGCCAGGCGAGAGCTTTGGTACAGGGCGTAGCCCATACCTACTGCCTGTGATCCCTGACCGGGAAAGACGCAGGCGATCTTGGGTGTTGATGCTGTTTCCAGCTCAAGCACTAACTACCTCCACTGGTTGCTACTTGCTCTTGGGCTTGCTTGCTTTGATTATCTCTCTTCCCCTATAGGTCCCGCAAAAAGGGCAAGCCTGGTGAGCAGGTTTGATGTTGTGGCATTGGGTACAAGGCACCAGGGAGGGAACAGTCAACTTGAGGTGGCTGCGTCTTTTCCCCTGGCGTGCCTTAGCGTATTTTCTTTTGGGCAGTGCCATGATTTGGTTTACTCCTCTCTGTATCTACCCTTTGCTTCTCGCCTGAAAGCAACCCCTGGAGCGGAGTCCAGGGTGAGTCATGTCGAATAGGTGTGCAGTGACATGTTTCGTGGTTTAGGTTGCAGCCACATTGGGGGCACAATCCAGCACAGTCCTCCCGGCAAATCGGTTTCAGGGGCTGCGCCAGAAGCGTGTACTGGCGCACTGCCTCGCTAAGATCGAGGGTGTTATCCTCCTGAATAGTGAAGGCCCCCGATTCGGTTGGTGGGGTGAGGGGTGTCCCGCTTGCCAGGTCTTTTGCTAAGAGATACTCCTCCTCAATGTCCAGGGTTAACTGGTAGTCGAACTCCTCGAGGCAGCGACCGCATACGTCTCTGACGGTAGTATTCAGTCTGCCGCTTACCAGGATACTGTGATTAGTACGAAGCAATTGCACCTTGCCACGGGTGGGCAAGCCAGCACTATCCATTTCATCGATGGTGATGTGGCGGACCGAGCCTACGGATTCCTTTAGCTGCTGGGCGACATTGATCTTCATTACAAACTCGAACTAGTGATCTCTCAGTTGGAGCGATATATATTGTATCAATTTTAGGATACAGGTCCTACGATTGTCAACATAGATTTGAAAGGCTGTTTGAACAACGGGGAAAGCCGGAGGCTTTCTTGTCAGCTTTTCCGAAGCTAATAGGAGGTTCTTGCGTGTTGCGAGCCACTATAGACGTGCTATCATTGATACCCTAGAAAGTAATACAAAACTCCGCCGATAACAATCAGGATTGCAGCTATAGCTCCGATAATTCGCAGAAGCATATTTCGCCTGGCGGTCCTGTTGGGGTGAAACTTTATGACGTAGGACGGAGCTTTCCACACTGACGCCTTGCTTACGTAGAAATCGTAAACCGTACCCGATTTGATTTTAAGGACATTTCGTAATTTCTTATTGATGTTGATCTGGTGAACTCGCGGGTGCGGGACCTCTGCCAGTTCGTTGTTTCTCACCCTGCAGGCTATTTTGGAGTCCTTTACGGCGAGGAGTATGTAACTGTTCCACTTAATGCCTTTGGGCAGGTCGTCCGGGTGCATTCTCACAATCAGCGTGCCTTCGTCGTCCTCCGGAGCCCCGCCGACTTTGAGGTGCCTCTTGATTGGCTTAGACATAGCTTTTCCTTATCTTGTTCACTAGGGGGCAAGGTTTGTTGCCCTGTTCATTATAGTGACCTGTGAAGTAGACCGCAACCATGCCATGTTCGGCCGGGGTCCGGTAGGAATCGCGGTGAATTTGGGGGACGTAAATGGTACAGCGCTAGCCCTTGATCACCCCGATTGGTCTTGCTTTGATTACCCTGGGGGATATACCGACAGCATCTGTTATGTGCATCACCTCGGCTACATCCTTGTAGGCTGCTGGTGCCTCTTCGGCCAGGGAGGCGATGTTTGCCACTTGAATGGCGATCCCTTTGGCTGCCAGCTCGGCAGCAACGTCGGCGCCGCTAATACTTCTCCTTGCTGCTGAGCGACTCTTGGCCCTTCCCGCACCGTGACAGGTGGAGCCGAAGGTTTCCTCCATAGCCTTCTCAGTTCCCACCGCTACGTATGAGTAGCGTCCCATATCGCCGGGGATAAGAACCGGCTGTCCCACCTTGCGGTATGCCTCGGGTATATCAGGATGGCCGGCAGGGAATGCCCTTGTTGCACCTTTACGGTGGACGCAAACAGTGAGCTTTTTGCCTTCAACCTGGTGTTTCTCTATCTTGGCTATGTTGTGTGCCACGTCGTAGACAAGCCTCATCCCCAGGTCACGCGGGCTTTTCCCCAGGACCCTTGAAAATGACTCTCTGGTCCAGTGGGTAATGCACTGGCGGTTTGCCCACGCATAGTTAGCAGCGCAGGCCATCGCTGCCAGGTAGGATTGACCTTCGGGTGAGTTTACAGGGGCGCACGCAAGCTGACGGTCGGGGAGATCGATGCCATAGTTCCTGACGGCAGTCCCCATTGTCTTCAGGTAATCGTCGCAGACCTGGTGGCCGAAACCTCTGGAGCCGGTGTGAATCAGTACAAGTATACGTCCCTTTTCCTCTATACCGAAGGCTTGTGCTATCCCGGCATCGTAGACCTCATCGACGACCTGGATTTCCAGAAAGTGATTGCCTGAGCCCAGGGTACCGGATTGAGGTGTCCCGCGAGTCTTGGCCTTGAAGCTCACTTTGTCAGGGTCTGCCCCTTTCAAGCAACCGTGGTCCTCAGTGAATTCAAGGTCTTCTGTTTCGCCGTATCCGGCTGCCACTTCCCAGCCAGCGCCTTTGAGCAGGAGTTTATCT
>SDBU01006036.1_pt1 | contig 14338 bp, 18 predicted proteins | sample 2277071 | NCBI WGS metagenome assembly SDBU01 (sample SAMN10397929, study PRJNA504765) | marine sediment metagenome | isolation source: marine sediment core GS08_GC12, 126 cmbsf | place: Arctic Ocean: Gakkel Ridge, Loki's castle | collected 2008
ATCGTATCCCATAATCGTTCCAAAGATGTGACGTACACGTGCACGCGTTTCAGCCTCATTACCATCCCTTTTAGCAACTTCTTCTATCATCTTTCGCGCATCCAATAGAGCTTTCTTGGTCTCTTTGTCTAGTTTCTGCTTAGCCATAGTTCATCCTCCTTTTGTTTTAAATCTCCGGCCTCATCTTGTGCCAGTCGGTCGCCTGCTGGTAGGCATAAGCTATCTTAAGTATAGTCTCCTCGTCAAAGGGCTTGCCGATAATCTGGAGCCCTATGGGCAGCCCGTCGGCGAATCCGGCGGGGATGGAGATGGCCGGCAGCCCGGCGATGTTTATCGGCAGGGTGCAGACATCGGAGAGATACATCTGGAGCGGGTCGTCAACCTTTTCGCCAATCTTGAAGGGGACGGTGGGCGAGGTCGGCGTCAGCAGGGCGTCATAGCTCTCAAAGGCGCGGTCAAATTCCTGCCGGATCAGGGTGCGCACCTTCTGCGCCTTGACGTACCAGGCATCATAGTAGCCGGCGGAGAGGGCATAGGTTCCCAGCATGATGCGCCGCTTCACTTCGGGGCCGAAGCCGTGCTGGCGGGTCTTTTCCATTGCCTTCCACATGCTGTCAGCATCCTCGTATGAGAAGCCGTACTTGACGCCGTCATAGCGGGCTAAATTGGCCGAGGCCTCGGAGGGGGCGATAATATAATAGACAGCCAGGGCATATGGGGTGCTGGGTAGCGATACCTCCCGGTCAATGATAGCACCAAGCCCTTCCAGTCTGGCGATAGCAGCCTGTATTGCATCGGCCACCTCCGGCTGCATACCTTCAACAAAGTACTCCCTGGGCACGCCGAGGCGAAGCCCCTTGATGTCGCCGTTCAAACCACAGGTATAATCGGGCACAGGCAAGGTGACCGAGGTGGAATCCCTCCTGTCAAATCCGGATATGGCATTCAATACCAGGGCGGCATCGGTGACATCGTTTGTCAACAGGCCAATCTGGTCAAGGGAGCTGGCAAAGGCGACCAGTCCATAGCGGCTTACCCTGCCATAGGTCGGTTTCAAGCCGGTAACACTGCAGAAGCTGGCCGGCTGACGGATACTGCCACCGGTATCCGAGCCCAGGGCATAGATGGCCTCGCCAGCGGCCACCGCCGCCGCTGAGCCGCCGCTGGAGCCTCCGGGGACCCGGTTCAAGTCCCAGGGGTTATGGGTGACAAAAAAGGCCGAGTTCTCGGTGGAAGAGCCCATGGCAAACTCGTCCATGTTGGTCTTACCGAGCATCACTGCTCCGCAACCGTTCAGCCTTTCCATTACCGTGGCGTCGTAGGGAGGGACATAGTTCTCCAGCATCTTGGACGAGCAGGTAGTCCTCACCCCCCTGGTGGTGATGACATCCTTGATGAGCACCGGGATGCCGCAAAGCGGGCTGCCGTTACCACTGGCTATGCTCTCGTCGGCTGCTCTGGCCTGCCTCAGAGCCAACTCTTCGGTAACGGTGACAATGGCCTTTAGACTGGGTTCCAACTCGCCAATGCGTTTAAGCGCCGCCCGTGTAAGCTCCACCGATGACACCTGCCTGGCTGCAAGCAGCCGGTGTGCTTCATGAATGGTCAGTTGCTTTCCGTCTAACAATATTTTCTCCTTATATAAGCTCTCATTCCACAAGCTTACCCACTGGCATTATGTAAAGTGGCACTTCATCCGCAGACAGTTTAAGGATTTCGGCCACCCTATCATCATCAAAGGCACCGATAACCACCGTGCCCAGTCCCAGAGACACCGCTTGCAGATAGACGTTCTGGGCGGCATGACCGACCTCCATATGCACATAGCGGATACCCCGCTCACCATACCTGGCCGTCGTCCTTTCATAGACGGCGGTAAAAACAATATCTATGGCGCCGTCAGCGACCCACTGCTGATTAAGGGCAGCCCTGGCCAGATCACTTCTCAGGTCACCGGCGACCACCAGCACCAGTTCGTGCTGCTCCGGCAGGTAGCGGTATATCCCCTGAGCAACACCGGAAACGTCACCAGCGAAAAGATATACCTCCAGCGGATAGGTAGCTCCAGCAGAGGGAGCCGCCCTGAAGCCCCTGGGGTCGGTGATTCCCTGAGCCGCCCACAGGAGTTGAGACACTGTTTCAAGGCTCAAGGGTTCTCCGGCATAGCTCCTTACCGACCGCCGATTGAGCAGGGCCTCCTCCACGGAGACACCACCATCATACCTCGGCTCGGGCAGGAATATCCTGACCTCATCCCCTGCCGGTGGCTGCCCGCCGCCAGCGTCTCCACAGGCCGAGAAATTGAGGGACAGGATTAGAAGAGACATCATAGCTACCAATCCTCTGCCAATCATCACCAGCCTCCCTGCCTGCCAATCACGGCTATAGAGTCAACCTATTCCAGCACGGCCTTCACCCGGAAGAAGCCACCCTCCTTTTTCGGGGCATTTGCCAGAACCTGTTCTGGAGACAAAGAAACCTCGGCCTCATCATCCTTCATTACATTTGGCATTTTGTTGGGCTGGGCTGTAGGCGGGACACCGTCGGTATTCACCTGCTGCAGCACTTCAAAGTGCCCCAGCAAGTGGGACAGCTGCTCACTGAGCCTGTCCACCTCTGCTTCGGTCAGACCCAGCCGGGCCAGCCGGGCGATGTGCAGCACCTCTTCACGGCTAATCTTCATTTCTTGCCTCCTACCGTGCCGCCATTATAGCACCCGCATTTAAGCCGGACAAACGGGTCCCGTGCTATAATAACAGGCATGAGCGGCCGGCTGATTCTGGCTATTGTGAGCATCCTTGTAGAAGAAGCCGCCCTGGCAGTCATCGTCCTGGTTGGCCTGCCCAGGCTGGACATCAACATACCTGTGGTCGGCCTCATCGCGATTATGATAGCCTGGCTGGCAATCTCGGTACTAATCTACCGGGCAGGTAGCCGCGCCCTGAAGAGGAAGCCGTTAAAAGGGCTGGAGACAATGGTAGGCACGCAAGGTAAGTCGGTAAGCCCACTGGACCCTGATGGCCTGGTCAGCATCGGCGGCGAGTACTGGCAGGCCACAGCAGCCTCGGGCAGGATTGCCGCCGGCGATAATGTGATTGTCGTCTCCCAGAGAGGCAACAAGCTGATTGTTCGCTCCAGTGACTAGCCCTCTGCACCGCTAAATTGTTCTCCAACCGGCAGAGATGATATAATGCTCACTCACAGACTCACGGAGGACAAGATATGGACATCATCCCGGCTGTTGATATAAAAGATGGCAAGTGTGTCCGCCTCTACCAGGGCGACTACGGTATGGAGACCGTCTTTTCTGACGACCCGGTGGCAATGGCCTTGAAGTGGCAGTCACTGGGGGCAACCAGACTCCACATCGTTGACCTTGACGGAGCCGCCGCCGGCAAGCCGGGCAACCTGAAAGCAATTACCGGCATTGCCAATACGGTGGTTGTCCCCATCCAGGTGGGCGGCGGCATCCGCCAGCTGGAGACAATGGAGAATCTACTCAAGCTCGGAGTCGAACGAGTCATTCTGGGTACAGCCGCCGTTGAAAACCCAGACCTAGTCCACCAGGCATGCCGCCGCTTCGGACAGGCGGTGGCCGTCAGCATCGATGCCCGCGAAGGAAAGGCGTCAACACATGGCTGGCAGCAGGAAACAGAAGTTGGCGTCTTAGACCTGGCCCGTTCGTTGATAAAACTGGGAGTGAAGCGCTTTATTTTTACCGATATCAGCCGCGATGGCACCCTGACGGAGCCAAACTTCAGCGCCATCCTGGAACTGGTGGATGCCATCAGGTGCCCGGTTATCGCTTCTGGCGGGGTTTCATCAATCAGCCACCTCAAGGTGCTGAAAAAGCTCGGCGTCGAGGGAGCCATAATCGGTAAAGCACTCTATACCAATGACATTAATCTAAAAGAGGCACTGGAAACGGTTAATTACGGTTAATTAGTGAGGGTTTTTCTACTATGAAGTTTGACAGCAAGGGACTTATTCCAGCTATCATACAGGACGCCGACACCGGTGAAGTACTGATGCTGGGCTATATGAACCAGCAGTCACTGGAGCTTACTCTTTCCAGTGGTGAAGTCTGGTTCTACAGCCGCAGCCGAAAAGAGCTGTGGCACAAGGGAGCTACCTCAGGTAACCGCCTCATAGTGCGCCAGCAATGGCAGGACTGTGACAGTGATACACTGTTGATAAAGGTAAATCCGGCGGGGCCGGTATGCCATACCGGCGAAAGGAGCTGCTTCTTCCGACAGCTGGATTCCGCCAGTCCAGAGCATCAGGAAGAGTCCGGCTGAGCCTCCTCTTCTTCCTCCCGGTCAATGGCCAGCGCCTGCTGCAGTGCCGCCACGGCAACCTCAATCTGCCTGTCATCCGGCTCCCGGGTTGTCAGGCCCTGTAGCCACATGCCGGGAGTAACCAGCGCCCTAACCAGAACATTATTCATATGCCGGGCGCCGTACTGGGTCGCTTCGTAGCCCAGAGCGGCGATGACCGGCAGCAGAAGCACGCGCGACAGCACCATCAGCCAGACCACCTGGCGCCCAATGAGGGCAAAAACGATGATGGCAATAAACAGCACCGCCAGTAGAAAGGCGGTGCCGCAACGGGCATGGGCAGTGCCGTATTTCTGGACGGCCCCTGTTTCCAGCGGAACGCCGTCCTCATAGGCATGGATAGTCTTGTGCTCAGCGCCGTGGTAAGCGAAGACCTTTCTTATATCCGGCAGAAAGGATATCACCGCCATGTAGCCCAGTAAAATAACCAGGCGAACACCGCCCTCTATCAGATGAAATACCAGTGATGAGTTGATATAGGGGTCAAGCAGCTTGGTTATAAACAGGGGGGTTAAAAAGAACAGGGCAACGGAAAAGGCTATCGAGACCAGCAGTATCAGCCAGGTGGCGCCCCCGGACAGCTCTTCGCCTTCTTCCTCAAGGGATACATTGGCCGAGTAAATCAGGCTGCCAATGCCCAACACCAGTGCCTCCAGCAGGACGATGACACCACGGATAAAGGGAACCTGCCTTAAGCGACCGGTATAGATGGTCGACAGTGGCCTGATATTAAAGGTCAGCTCACCATTGGGGCGGCGGACGGCGACGACAGCCGCCTTCTTTCCGCGAATCATCACCCCTTCCATAACCGCCTGCCCGCCGTAGTGAAACTCTCTTGCCATGTTCACTCCAATAAAAAAAGAGCGGAACCGATGAGCCGCTCCTCGGTCTGCTTACACACCCGGCTAGTCCTTAATCTTATAGCGCTGCTTGAAGCGCTCAACCCGCCCGGCGGTATCAATCATGCGGCGTTCGCCGGTGAAAAACGGGTGGCAGGCGCTGCACAGCTCCACCTTAAGTGTCTTCCTGGTAGAGCCAATGGTGAAAGTATTGCCACAGGAGCAGGCTATCTGCGCGTCTTCATAATACCTGGGGTGAATCTTCTCTTTCATATGCCTCAACCAGAGTACACGCTGGCCCTTTTCCTGTTCTTACCCGCCGGCTCGTATTTAACGTTTCCGTCAATCAGGGCGAACAGCGTAAAGTCCCGTCCGAGGCCGACGTTGTTGCCCGGATGAATTCTGGTACCCCTCTGGCGCACCAGAATGGTGCCGGCATTGACAGACTCACCGGCGTACCTCTTCACTCCCAGCCGCTTTGACTGGCTGTCACGGCCGTTCCGCGTAGAGCCGCCGCCCTTCTTATGTGCCACTCTCGGTTACCTCTTTCTTGCGCCGACGGGGCTTCTTTTCAGGTGCTGCTTCAGCCCCGGGCTGGCTTATCTTGTCTATGGTCAATCTGGTAAAAAGCTGGCGGTGCCCCGTCTTCTTGCGGTAACGAACCTTTGGCTTGTACTTGAAGACAACAATCTTGCTTCCCTTGCCCTCTCCCATTGAAGTAGCCACCACTTTAGCCCCCTCAATGGTGGGGTTGCCAACAATAACTTTGTCGCCATCGGCGATGAGTAAAACCCGGTCCAGCTCCACGGTATCACCCTCGGCCACACCGAGGCGGTCTACCGCTATACTCTGGCCAGGAGCCACCGTATACTGCTTGCCGCCGGTTTCAATAACCGCGTAAATGTGGACACCTCCGTCTAGCACAATCCCCTTATTCTACCAGCTACTTTTGCTGGCTGTCAAACCGCCGCTGCCGCCACTGCTCTGCTACCCCAGCTTCAAGCTCATCCAGACTGCAATCGGTGTCTATAACTGCAGTGGCATGCTTAACCCTCTCCGTTTGGGGCAACTGAGAACGTATACGAGCCTCCGCCTCCTCACGGGACAGCCCCATCCCCTGCTCAAGGCGCTCTAGAACAACACCCTCAGGGGCAACCGTAACCCAGACCTCATCAACCATCGAAGTCCACCGGGCTTCGATAAGCAGCGGGGCTTCAATGACCACCACCTCTACCCCCTGCCCCTGGTACTGCTCCATTCTCGAGCGCACCACATCACCAATAAGCGGGTGCATTATCCTGTTCAGGTAGGCCAGGTCTGATGGACTATCAAAGACAACCTCAGCCAGCTTCCGGCGGTCAATTTGACCGCTGGTCTCCAGCACCTGCTTGCCGAAAGCGTCCGCCACTGCCTGATATGCCTGACCCCCGGGCTCAAGAAGCTCATGCCCAATCTTATCGGCATCCATGACCACCGCCCCCAGCTCCTTCAACAACCGGGCGACGGTAGTCTTGCCGCTGCCGATGCCGCCGGTAAGACCTATCACTCTCATAGCGCAGTCAGTCTATCTGCTTGGCCCCAGGCAGTCAAGGTTTGGCCGATAGCCTGTCATAGTGTAAACTTGATGGTTACCGACAGGATGCTCTATGGAAGCCAGCTGGATAAACATAGCCGTATTGAGTGCCGCCCTCCTGGGACTGGTAAACATCTTCGATAGCCACCTCATCACCAGGCGGATGCCCAGCTTCCAGGTCTATCTGTTGCTGATCACCCCTTTTATCCTGCTCTCCGGCATCGTCTTTGCCTTTCTCTTCCCCCTGCCGGAAAATCTGAGCGCCTGGCAGATACTGGTGGCCGTAGCTGCCGGTCTGCTGCGTGCCATATTCCTCATCATACTGCTCTATACCCTGAAAAAAGAGGAGGTGTCACGGGCTATTCCGGTGGTCGCCATCTACCCCATCTTCGTTGCCACTATGGCGGTACCGCTGCTTGGCGAAGTCTTAACCCCGGTACAAATAGCGGCCATAGCCATTGTCGTCGTCGGTGCCGTAGTGGTCTCGGCAAGAAGGGTGCCAGGCCGTCCAACCAGATGGCTGGGGACTACCTTCTTCCTCCTTCTGGCTTCCAGTATCCTGCTGGCGCTGGCCGATTTAACCAGCAAGTACGCCCTAGGCTACCTCTCCTCCTGGAACATCTACTGGATAAGCATACTTGTTCTGAGTATCATTACTCTTCTCTTATCGCTTCGCCGCCGCTCGCTAGCACAGCTTACCAGGATTAAAAACCCCCGTACTTCGCTGGCACTGGTAGTCCTTAATGAGACGCTGGTGATAACCGGGGCGCTATTGCTCTTCTGGGCGATGGAACGTGGGCCGATATCACTGGTGTCCACCATTGCCAGCATCCGCCCCGTCTTTGTGCTTATCTACGTCCTCATCCTGAGCCGCTTCCGGCCGGCGTTCCTGCTGGAAAGGATGGGAAGGACAACGCTGGCAATCCGACTGGCCGCTACCGCCCTGATTGCCGGCGGCATCGCCATGATATATCTGACCTGAAGCTCCATCATTTTCCCAAACTGAAGGCTTCATTGGAGGACAAGAGGTGTTATAATTAGATAAGGGATAGAAGAATGCACCCGGCGATGCTCTCAAGCAAAGCACCTGGCGACAGAGTACGCTGCAATATCTGCCAGTGGCGCTGCAGCATAGCTTCCGGTAAAGCCGGTGTCTGCAAGATGTACCACAACAAAGAGGGCACTCTCTACAACATGAACTATGCCCTGGTATCCTCGGTGGCCGCCGACCCCATTGAGAAGAAGCCCCTGTTCCATTTCCACCCCGGCAGCCTCTGTTTCTCTCTGGGCAGCTGGGGCTGCAATTTCCACTGCCAGGGCTGCCAGAACTGGCAAATCTCCTGCGTTGATGCCGTCAACATAGGACGAATCTCCCAAGAGATTTCACCCCAGGAAGCAATCCGCAAGGCCAGGATGACCAACTGCCGGGGCATCTCCTGGACCTACAACGAGCCTGCCATCTGGTTTGAATACACCCTGGACTCGGCCAAGCTGGCCAGGGACAACGACCTTTACACCGTTTACGTGACCAATGGATACATGACCCCCGAAGCGCTGGATACCATCGGCCCCTACCTTGACGCCTGGCGGGTCGATGTCAAGGGCTTCAGTGACGCCTTCTATCGCAAGCTGGCCGGGATTATCCACTGGCGGGGTATCCTTGAGGTGACCAAGCGGGCCAAGGATAAATGGGGGATGCACGTTGAGGTGGTGACCAATATCATCCCCACCATGAACGACGACGACCAGCAGCTTTGCGGCATCGCTCAGTGGATAAAAAGCGAACTGGGTGAACTGACACCGTGGCACGTAACCCGGTTTTACCCCCAGCACGACATGATGGAAATACCGCCAACGCCGGTATCAACCCTGGAACACGCTGTGCACATCGGCCACAAGGCCGGTCTAAAGTTTGTCTACCTGGGCAATGTGCCAGGGCACAAAAACGAGAACACCACCTGCTATTCCTGCAACCGGCTCATCATCAGGAGGCTCGGCTATAATACTGAAGCAGACAGCCTTAACGGTTCGAAGTGCCCCTTCTGCGGTGTAGAGCTTAACCTCAAGATAGGGAGTGTTCGCCATGATTAGACGGCCAGCGGTTGCCGGTCAGTTCTACCCCGGCTCGCCAGAACAGCTCAAAGAAATGATAGGCGGCATGGTCGATGCCGAAGCAGACAGAGAAGATGTGGTCGGCCTGGTCTCGCCGCATGCCGGCTATGTCTACTCCGGGCCGGTAGCCGGGGCGACAATATCACGGATTAAATTCAAGGAAAGCTTTATCATCATGGGGCCCAATCACACCGGTATGGGCAAGCCCTTCAGCATTATGTCCCGGGGCACCTGGCAGACGCCTCTGGGTGATGTTGCCATAGACTCGGAGATGGCGGGGTACCTGCTGGCAAAATCGAGCCACCTTGAAGAGGACCATACCGCCCACCAGTTTGAGCACTCGGTAGAGGTGCAGCTGCCCTTCCTGCAGTATTTCAAGGAGGATATCAAGCTGGTGCCCATCGTGCTCGCCCACGCTGCCGGCAGCACCTTTAAAGAAATCGGCCGCGATATAGCGCAGGCGATTAAGGCATCCGGCAAAGAGGTGATAATCATCGCCTCAAGCGATATGACCCACTACGAACCCCAGACCTCAGCGCAGAGTAAGGACAGCCGGGCAATAGAGGCCATACTGGATTTGGATGAGGACAGACTATTAGAGCGCATTGATGAGCTCAATATATCAATGTGCGGCTATGCACCGGTGGTGGCCCTCATCTCCGCCGCCAGGGAACTGGGAGCCAGCAAAGCCGAGCTGATAAAATACCAGACCAGCGGTGATGTCACCGGCGATTTTAGCAGCGTCGTCGGCTACGCCGGTTTAATCATTAAAGCTGCCGCCATGTCGCCACCGGTCAAACTGGCCAGGCAGGCCATCGAGACCTTCGTTAAAGAAGGCAAAGTCATCTCACCACCGGAAGACCTGCCCCCGGAGATGAAAGGACGGGCCGGTGTCTTCGTCTCCCTTCACAGGTTTGGCCAGCTCCGGGGCTGCATCGGCACCTTTGAGCCCACCAAGGAAAACATCGCCAGAGAAATCGTCTCCAATGCCATCAGATCGGCCACCGGAGACCCCCGCTTCCCCCCGGTTGCCCCCGATGAGCTTGAAAGCCTGGAATACAGCGTGGACATACTGACCCGGCCGGAACCGGCAGCCGACAAAGACCAGCTTGACTCCAGAAAGTACGGGGTTATAGTTGAGTGCGGCTCTAAAAAGGGGCTGCTGTTGCCCGACCTGGAGGGGGTGGACAGCGTTGACCAGCAGATTGACATCTGCTGCCAGAAGGCGGGTATTACGCCCGGTGAACCGATAAAGCTCTCCCGTTTTACGGTGAAGAGGTATAAGTAAACGAATACAGTGGACACAGCAACTTAATTATGCAAGCCAACGAAATCTACCATGAGTCCGACACCCGGAAGAAGTAATGAACATCATCCAGCAGCAAATAAGGTGATTCCTATGGATTTATTCGACCACCAGTTTGAGAAAGATAAGCTAAAAGAAGCCCCGCTGGCGGCGCGGATGAGACCGGCCGGCTTTGAGGATTTCGTCGGCCAGGAGCACCTGGTGGGCGAGGGCCGCGTCCTCAGAAGGGCCATTGAAGCCGGCAACCTGCCCTCAATCATCCTGTGGGGACCACCGGGCAGCGGCAAAACCACCCTGGCCTACATCATCGCCAGCATCACCGTCTCCCACTTCAGCCCGATATCCGCCGTCAGCGCCGGCGTGGCCGACCTGCGACGCATTATCGACGAAGCCAAAGAGCGCCGCAAGCTGCACCAGCAGAGAACTATCCTTTTTATCGATGAGATTCACCGCTTTAACAAAGCGCAGCAGGACGCCATTTTGCCCTACGTGGAGGACGGCACCATCACCCTTATCGGGGCGACTACGGAGAACCCTTCATTTGAAGTCATCTCGCCCCTCCTCTCCCGGGCACAGGTATTAACTTTGAGACCTCTCAACAAAGATGAAATCGGGCTAATTGTTTCACGCGCACTGAGGGACAGCCTGCGCGGCCTGGGAACCCTGAAGGTGGAACTTGCCGAAGAAGCCCTGGACCACCTGGTTACCATGTCCAACAACGACGCCAGAGCGGCCCTCAACGCCATAGAGATAGCTGCCCTGACGACACCGCCAGACGCCGAGGGTAAACGTCATATCTCGCTGGCCACCATCGAGGACGCCATTCAGCACCGGGCGCTGCCGTATGACAAGGGCGGTGACCGGCATTACGACACCATCTCCGCCCTGCACAAGTCACTTCGCGGCTCGGACCCCGATGCCGCTCTCTACTGGCTGGCCCTAATGCTGGAAGCCGGTGAGGACCCTCTCTACGTTGCCCGCCGCCTGGTCCGCTTTGCCTCCGAAGATGTCGGCATGGCCGACCCTCAGGCACTGGTTGTAGCCATGGCCGCCCAGCAGGCGGTCCACTTTATCGGCATGCCTGAGGGAAACCTCGCCCTGGCCGAGGCCACCGTTTACCTGGCGACGGCACCAAAGAGCAACTCAATTTATCAGGCATATAGTAAAGCACGGGAGGAGGTAGGGCGAGGCTCAAGCGAATCGGTGCCCTTGCACCTGCGAAACCCGGTAACCCCGCTGATGAAAGGCATCGGCTACGGGAAAGGCTACAAGTACGCCCACGACTATCCCGGCCACTTTGTCAGGCAGCAAAATCTGCCCGCAAATCTTAAGAACCGGTATTTCTACACCCCCGGCGAACAGGGATACGAAAAGGAAGTATCTGCCCGGCTCAAGCGCTGGTGGCCGGAAAAGGAAGATAAAAAATAGCCCGGCATTATTCTCAAAGACGCCTTGACACTCCTCCAGGTAATACTTATACTTAAATACACGGACGGCACTCGCACCTTCCGCTGCCTAAAGGAAGCATTCTAGCCCAAGATATCATGAGGGAGGATACCAATGGCTACCTTTGTTGCCCTGGGAAATCTAACAGAGCAGGGCCTGAGAAATCTGGAAGCCCTGGTTGTTCGGCACAAAAGAGCCGTGGAGACCGCCGAAAAGCGCGGTGCCAAGATTCTGGCAAGTTACGCCCTTCTTGGCCCGTACGACTTCCTGGTCATCCTTGAGGCCCCTGATGCCAGAACCGCCGTCCATATCCTCACCCAAGAAGCCGAGCACGGCAACGTCCGCTATCAGACACTTGAGGCATTTCCCATGGATGAATTCGCCGAACTCGTCCAGAAAATATAGCACTTCAGCGCGGGGTGGAGCAGTGGTAGCTCGTCGGGCTCATAACCCGAAGGTCGTTGGTTCGAATCCAACCCCCGCTACCAATTTAAATAGCAGTGCCCCCAAAGAGGACATAGGGGGCTTTATTATATAAATCGAGTTGATAGTGATACAATTACCTCTCGATAATAAAAATAATGCCAGACAAAGTAATCAGGGTAAGAAATGCTTAAGAAATTGTGCCTTTTTATTCTAGTAATTATATTGGGGGTATCGTCGGTAACGGGTTGTACCGGGAAGAAAGGTCTACCAATGGCAAAGGATGGCGATACAGTTAAAGTCCATTACAAGGGCACGCTGGAGGACGGTAGCGTATTCGATACATCCAGGGGTGGTGAACCGCTGGAATTCATATTGGGCGGAGGGAATCTGATAGCGGGATTTGATAAAGCGGTCGATGGTATGCAGGTTGGTGAGATTAAGACAGTTACCATACCGGCAGAGGAGGCATACGGTCCGCATCGTGATGAACTGTTGCTGGTGATAGAGCGGGATAAATTACCGGATAATCTGGAGCCGAGCATTGGACAGCAACTGCAAATGAGCCAACCGGATGGCGGAACCGTTATAGCCGTCGTCACCGATGTTTCTGAGGGTTCGATAACTGTAGATACTAATCATCCAATGGCAGGAAAAGACCTGACGTTTGAAATTGAGCTCGTGGAAATTAAATAGGCATCTAAGGGGGTTGGCTGTACAGGTTCGTTGGTTCGAAGACAATAGCCGCTATCAAGCTTCATGGATTTACGCTGTCACCCCTGGAATGCTTGAAATTTATAATTCCGTTTAGGCCCCCTAGGGCTGAGGCACAGCTCAAAATAAAAGCACCCCTTGTCAATATACCAAGGACTATACCTAGATTAAAAATACCCGTAGTCGGGTGAAGATGTCATCAATCAACCGCTTTCCGTTCTTTTGATCTGTCTCTCAGCAATCCTTCAACTAAACTAAAAAGATTATAAATATAATTTATCTTGCATTTATAAATTACTTATGGTATAATACGGATAGTCGGTTACGATTATCCGAAATACTAAGTGAGTGGGTGCTGCTTATGACATGATCTATCAGTTGAGACAGATTGGCACTCCGCTAAGGGAGGTGACAGCATGAATCGTTTCTTGACACCAAAAACTTGGATTATCTTTGCCGGACTTGCTTTCGGCATTCTGGCGGCTCTATTGACAAACTGGGGCAACCCACTAAACCTGGGCTACTGCGCTGCCTGTTTCATGCGGGACATTGCTGGTGCCCTTGGCTTGCACCAGGCTGGTGTGGTGCAATATATCAGGCCTGAGATTATAGGTCTTATATTAGGTGCCACCATTACATCCTTTGCCTTCCGTGAGTTCCGGGCCAGAGGTGGCTCTTCGCCAATTATTCGTTTTCTTTTGGGTGCCTTCGTTATGATTGGTGCTCTGGTATTTTTAGGTTGTCCCGTCAGGGCAATACTCCGACTGGCCGGTGGTGACCTCAACGGCATTACCGCCATAGCCGGAATAATAGCCGGAGTAATAATTGGTATCTTCTTCCTGAAAAGGGGCTTTAACCTCGGGCGGTCAGCCAAGACAAACGCCACAGCCGGGTGGCTGGTGCCAGTCCTTATATTCGGGCTTCTTCTGCTGGCCATTTTCCAGCCTGGCTTTATACAGGTCAGTGAGAAGGGGCCGGGGGCAATGTTCGCCCCAATAGCGGTCTCGCTTGTAATCGGGCTGTTTGTGGGATTTTTAGCCCAGAGGACCAGGATGTGCTTTGTTGGTGGCTGGCGTGACATCTTCCTGACCAGGAGCACCTATCTCCTCAGTGGCATTATTGCTTTCTTCGTTGCCGCCCTGATTACCAACTATGCTGCCGGCAATTTTGCCGCCGATGGGTTTTATCAATGGGGCTTTACTGACCAGCCAATAGCCCATACTGACCATCTGTGGAACTTCCTTAGCATGGCCCTTGTTGGTCTTGGAGCCACGTTGCTCGGCGGTTGCCCACTACGCCAGATGGTACTCTCCGGAGAGGGTGATACCGATGCTGGAATGACGGTTTTGGGGTTATTTGCCGGCGCTGCCTTTGCTCATAATTTCCTTCTGGCCTCAAGCCCCGATGGTGTCGGTGCATTCGGCCCGGCTGCGATTATTATCGGTCTGGCTTTCTGTGTAGTAATTGGTTTTCTAAGGCGGGAGTAGCTGTTATAAAATATCAGCAAAGTGGGGGCAGGAGAAGGTATCTATGGCACTTTTTAAGAACGTGGTCTCCTCTGCCAGCGGAGCGAGGTAGGCTATACAGA
>SDBU01006037.1_pt1 | contig 14336 bp, 11 predicted proteins | sample 2277071 | NCBI WGS metagenome assembly SDBU01 (sample SAMN10397929, study PRJNA504765) | marine sediment metagenome | isolation source: marine sediment core GS08_GC12, 126 cmbsf | place: Arctic Ocean: Gakkel Ridge, Loki's castle | collected 2008
GTTTAGTAAATGAGTTTCAATCGCTCTGCGCACACCCAAGGTAGTATAGACGTCAATACCGTTACCACTTGTGGAAAGATTTAACGCCAGGGTCGGAATATCTCGAATATGGTCATAATGTTGATGAGTTAATAAGACTGCCTTCAGTTTGTTCTGCTCTATGAAAGATAAACCTGATGTCAGACTACCAGCATCCACCGCCAAGATACCATCAATGATCAGAGAAACACACCTTGTCTTCTTAGATTCGACATTGTGTGCTCCCAAAATATGAATGTCCATAGATATATCTAAATCTTTCTCTAATAGATCGTAAATTATATTTTCAGCTTTGGAGGCTTTTTATTGATTTTCATAACCTGAGATGAATGCCTCCACAGCGACGGGACAAAATTGAGTGCTAGAGTATTTAGTTAATTCTGCAATTGCATGCTCCACGCTAAGTGCAGAACGATAGGCGCGATCAGTTGTCATCGTATCAAAGGCATCAGCGATAGTAAGTAGCCTGGCCCCTATTGGTATAGCTTCCCCTCTAATACCATCTGGATATCCACTGCCATCATATCTTTCATGATGGTGAAGGACGAGTATTCTGGCTTTTTTTAAAAATGGTATATCTTGCAGAATGACTGAGCCTATCATGGGATGTCGGCGCATTATTTCCCATTCCTGCTCAGTCAGTGACCCCGGTTTACTTAGTATCCTATCGTCAATACCTATTTTCCCAATGTCATGGAGAATGCCAGCGTATTCTAATATTTCCAATTCATTTCTGGGAAGTGAAAGTGACATACCCCCCATGAGGGCATATTCCATCACCCGCTGTGTATGCCCTCGAGTATAGGGGTCCTTAGCATCAATAGCCGCCGCAAGTGCCTTGATCGTACTTTTATAAGCATTAAGTATGTCCTGATTCAATTGGGCGTTCTCTATAGCCATTGCCGCTGTTGATGCCACTGAGGTTAACGTTTCTAAATCTTGCTTATTGAAATCAATCCCATCCAATTTATTGAGTACTTCAATCACACCGATTACTTTACGATGCACTATTAAGGGGACACAAATAATAGATTTTGTAGTGAAACCAGTAATATCATCAATGCTTTGGTTAAAGCGTTGATCACTCATTACGTCGTTAATTATTATTGGTTTCTTATGTTGGGCAACCCAGCCAGCAACACCAGATTTAGCATTCAATTTTATTTTCTTCAGTATCTTTTCCGAACTACCTTCAGCCACTTCAAAGTGGAGTTCGCTATCATTATCGCCGAAGAGAAGGACTGAAGATGCTGCGGCATTAAATGTGCATTGAGTCATCTGTGTGATTTGTTTCACTAATTTTCCCAATTGCGGTACTGAACCAACCTTCTTACCAACTTCACAGAGAAGGTTCAGCATAACACCGGTTTCCTGTATGTCTGGAAGACATTCGTGCTCCGGTTTTTTCTCCAACCTTGTTAAACCAGTTTTGTTTCTATTAATGTGTATTTTTTTATGGTAATTGTCTACTTTAAAAGCCATTGCAAATTCTCTTAATCGGTTATTGATAACCTTATTCTTAACAGTCTTCAGAAAAACTACTGCTCATCTTCTTCGTCGTCCTCAGGTTTATCGGGTTTGCCCTTGTCCTTATCTTTGTCTTTGTCCTTATCCTTGTCCTCAGGCTTGCCATTGTCTTCAGGCTTGCCATTGTCCTCAGGCTTGCCCTTGTCCTCAGGCTGGCCATTGTCCTCAGGTTCATCTTTATCCCCAGGCTTCTCGGGATTGCCCTTGTCCTCAGGTTCATCTTTATCCCCAGGCTTCCCGGGATTGCCCTTGTCCTCAGGTTCATCTTTATCCCCGGGCTTCTCGGGATTGCCCTTGTCCTCAGGTTCATCTTTATCCCCGGGCTTCTCGGGATTGCCCTTGTCCTCAGGTTCATCTTTATCCCCGGGCTTCTCAGGATTGCCTTCGTCTTCAGTATCACCGTCTCCGGTTATTGTATCGACTGGCATACCTTTTTCGCTCGCTATCTCTGTCTCAATAACATTCTCTGGGCTGTCTTCACCAAGTGTCTCAACAGTGATTATCTCATCATCAGTTATTACCCCATCCTTAACCTGTAAACCGAGGCGTATGATCCAACCACTTTCTTCTCGAGCACTCCAATTACCCACATAGTTAAATACTACCTCACCCTCAGATTTGCCTTTAATATTGAAGTTAGCAACACCTTCACTTGGGTACCGTAGGGCAATAATATATTCTCCGGTTACCGGTTCTACGATATTTATCAATTGTGTATCCTCAGTAGGCAAAGAGAATTCTGACCCCAGAATTTGGTTATATGAAAAGCCGGTTGGTAAAACCCCGGTACTTGATCCGGTTGGGTCAGTTACTGAGCCAACTGCAGGCAAATCAATCGAGATAATAATCTCGGACTTGGGTATATGGATTGTCTGTGGTTGAGAAGGTGTTTCTCCGGTATCAACTCGGGTTTCTTGATTAGCCGGTAGATAGACTTCCTCCCCCTGCGCAATGACGCTGACCAGTCCTTCTTTCGTAGTTACTTTTGTAGCTCCGGTTTCCTCAACCTCAGTGGTAAATAAAGTACCCCGTACAATAGCAGTGGCCGACGGAGTATCTATTTGATAATGCGAGCCCGGATCAGCCATTTTGATCACACGATTCCATGTTCTGCCTGACCATTGCTTTAAGACAATTGTAGTGGACTGGTCATCACCACTTTCAATTTGCTGAATTTCGATTTCAGTATCAGGCTCAAGCTTGATGGTACTGCCCTCAAAGAAGGTGAGAATGGCATGAGAACTGGCGTCGGTCTTTACCCGCGTACCTGTAGTAAGTGTCATGCCATCAGTGCCCTGTTTTCCAGTAGTAGTATCGGGGATTTTAACATCGACGTTGCCAGACAATATGGTTAGGGTGCACTGCGAAGCCAGAGTCGGAGTTGTTGATAGAGAGTTTAAAAATCCAGAGAAGGTTAATATAAGTGCTAGAATTACCGCCAATGTAACCGGAATAGCGACCTTTTTAGCTCCATAAATGGCTTGCCACATTCTGTGCCACGAGAATACCAGTTCGTTGAGCAAGCCCGTACTTGGCTTTGTTTTTATTTCTGTGTCTTGAACGGATTCTCTACGTATGCGTGCTATTAATCTTGCCTTCGATGTTCTACGGTATTCTTCTGAAACTGATACTTTAGGAACCGCAGAAATCAACCGCACTGTTTTCAGCAAGGGCTCTAATTGCTCCTGAACGTTCTGATATTCATCAAGACAGGATTCAACGGTTTCCCCTCTTCTTAACTTTTCAATACATTCGTCTACGATTATGGAAAACTTGGCATTCATCTCTCTAAAACTCACGATTTAATTTACCTCTAAGCTTAGCGAGGGCCCTCATCTGCGATATTCTTACTGCTCCTGGGTTCTTGCCCATTATTTGCCCAATTTCGTGATTATCAAAACCTTCAATGAATTTCAAAATAATGACCTGCTTTTGGTTTGGAGGTAATTCAGCTATTTTATTTAGTAATTCATGGCGATTAATCTCTTTTTCTACTTCTACTGCGGGATTACTTAAGTCTGCTATTGTTTCCATATCGATTGATTGCTCTTTTTTTTGATGGCGGAAAATATCAATTACACTGTTATGAGCGATTCGATAAAGCCAGGCCGAGAATGTCTTCTCTTTTCCTTTACAGGAACCGATTGCGTTCCAAGCTTTTATGAATACTTCCTCCGTGATATCTTCAGCGGTCATCTTATTCTTAACTTGATAGAATACATACCTATAAATTCGGTCAAGAAAAATGCTATAAAGTTCTCCAAAAGCCTCGCAATCATCACTGGCAGCTCTTTTAATCAGTCGGACGACTTTAGATTGGCTAGGAGTTACCGTTCCCGCGGTATCCTTAACCTCATTTATCCCGACATTATTATTACGAAGGTTACTCATTATTTGTTACACCCTGGTTTCTCTATTCGGGCCACTCTATCTCGTAAGCCTGAATTTGCTCACGTTTTCCTTTGATTGATAGTGGTAGCAAAGGTTTCGTCCTCACCAAATCCCTAACAAGCTCAAAGGTTCCAGCTCCTATCCATATTTTACCCCCAGGCACGAAGCTAGCTAAGTGGGCCGCCGTATTGACCGAGTCACCTATTACTGAGTATTCCATGCGCTCTTTTGAGCCCATATTGCCAGCCAAGGCTTTGCCTGTGTTTATAGCGATGCCAAATTCCATCGGTAGCAATTCTTTATGATTAGCCTGCAAATCGGCAATAGCTCTCTGAACATTGACCGCCGCTCTCGTAGCTTTTAGAGCGTGGTTTTCACTCGGTATCGGCACATTCCAGACGGCCATCACGCTATCCCCACCGAATTTGTTTATCATGCCATCATTTTCCTGTACGGCTTTGATGATGACAGACAGATAGGTATTCAGCGCTTCAACCAGTTTCCCGGGCGGCATCTTCTCACTGATACCGGTAAAACCGCGAACATCAGCAAAGGCTATCGTCACATCCTGTTCCTCACCGCCTAATTTCAGCTCTCCTCCTACAAGCGTCTTCAAAATCTTGTCGGCCACTGCGGTAGAAGTATAACGGCCGAATATTTCAGCTATCTTACTCTTCTCAGTTCTCTCTACGGTGACATTGTAAAGGTTAATCCCGGCAAAGGTGATGATTATAGCCAGCGGTGGATACAGCATATTCAGCACAGTGCCACTATCAAATAAAGTGAAAGCGACAAGGAAGTAGACGATGAGAAGTGAGAGGGTTAGCGGAATAGCCCGTAGCAATTTAAGCCTTATGGCCAGAAGTCCACAGATAAGCGAAAAGAGCACTATGGAGGCAATGGTGACTGCAGGATGGATTGGCTTAAGGAAATTGCCACTTAAAATGGTATGCATGGCCACGGCGTGTATTTCGACCCCGGCCATCTCTCCAACTGGGGTCCAGAAGGTATCTCCGAGACCGCTGGCAGTTGCCCCTATAATTACCATCTTATCTTTGAAAACATTTAGGTCTATATTCCCGTCAATTACATCAACGAACGGTACGTGTTGAAAGCGTGCCAATCCCGAAGCATTATGCAAGCTATCCATATAGTTAATGAGCATGCTCCTGTCACGGACAACAGGTAAATACCGCCCGGCGAAAAGCAACACGTCATCCCTGATTGGGGACTCTATTACCTCAGGGCGCCGGAGATATTTGGCCACCGTTGCCAGAGCCAGTGCTGGCTCAGCATCATCACCTTCACCCAGCATAACGGGTATCCTTCTAACCACCCCGTCGGCATCGGGGAAAACATTGGCGTGTCCCAGCGCTATAGCTTCCTGCTCTAAGATGGCTACCGGTCTGATAAAGCCACTGGATTGCGTTAACCGCCGTTTCACCAAGGAATCGGATCCCATTGTCACGCCGATAACAGGCAGGACGACATTATCGCCATCTTTGATGGCCGTGGCCAAATCTTCATCGTCAGGCGTTGATTCAGCGAGGAGAAGGTCGAAAACAATCACTCTGGCTCCTGCTTCAGCCAGTATCTGGATTAGCTCGGCATAGTAGGAACGTGACCAGGAGGGAAAATACCCTAATTTCTCCAGGCTCTTATCGTCAATGCCGACAATGATTATGCTTTCGTTATACGCTGGCTGTTGCTCCAGACGTGCTGCTTGGAAAGGTAAATCGCTGCCACGTTGTTGTAAGGTGTGAAGCAGATTAAAGTGGAAAGCTAGAGCAAGGAATGCACCGAAGGAGAGGGCAATTGCCATCCCGACAAAAAACCGCCTTCTCCCAAATGCCAACGCCATATCATCACCCGCCTTATAAAAATAAAAATGGATACTTTGTTTTAAACACTATCTCAGTTCTCATCTACTTGACTTAGGAATTACTCGATTAGCCTCCTTTTTCAATCTGCGCAAATCCTTCTCTGTAAACAGCCTCCATCCTCTCCGATCAAAGGTCGCCACATCTTGAAATGACCCTTCCCTTAGCCATCGGAAAAATGTGCTACGGCTTATACCTGCTCTCTCGCAAGCCTCCGCAGTTCTATAGTAGTGTTTCCCATTTATTAATGGCATGGCTTAAACCTAGTTGATACCACTTGAACGTGCTTGATTCTATCTCATTAGCTTGGGGATATCAATCATAAATACCGAATTCGTGCTATTACATTAGTACTACAATGATTAGTACTTTAGTCATATTTGACCTCAAGCTGAGTGCCAGCTGACTAGGGTGCGGTATGGCTTGCAAGTTAAAGGACGGCCAGATTGAGATATATTAATGAAGACAAAAGTCTCTGCAGCTGGTTCTATCTCCTTGCACAGTACCGTTTACTTATCAAGAATGCGGAAGCTCTGATATCTAATCGGAGCCCTTAATATCTGAATAGAGACGGGAGAGAGTCGAAGCCCTCTTCCGAAAGTGCTCTCCCGGAATCTACCAGTGATCTTGCCCTGCAATACATATACTCACGAAGTCACGATTACTTGTATAGTTCTACTAAGGAACAATAGCTTGTTCCGTTACCCATTGAACAAATGTCTGAATTGTTCAGTTGACGCCACAATCGCCTTTACTGTTTCCTATTGCACAATCTGACGTATTGTTATTTCACTTCTTGATAATGATAACTACAATATGTATGACTTAAGCGTCCACCTTCATTCCCCAGGTATTGATAAATAGTCCGAATAACTATAACCAGCTTATATAGGATGAAAGATCCTTATAGGATATGTCGAATTGGGTGTATGGTGATGAAAAGGAGCCATAGAATCACTATACAATATTGCGGTTGAGGCGCCGCAGGTCATGGCTCATCTGCTCATAAGAAGGTTGGTTTGCGAGTAATCCCAAGTTCTTTAAGCGTCTTCTCACACAGTTTTTCTAAGAGTGCCCTCAGCAACTTTTGTTCTTCCTCGGAAAGAGAGGAAATTACTTCATGAATGGAATCCCGCTTTGCTGTTTGTTTACAGACTTTACGACCTTTATCGGTCAACACTACCCTTATTAAGTTCTTCCGGTCCAGGTCCTTTAGCTTCTTCACTAACCCCTCTGCTTCCATCCGATGAAGAAGGTCAGAAACCGAGTGTGGCTCTCGTAAGAGAAAGCGTGATATTTCTGCCGGCGTTGCCCTTTCCCCAATCACATGAACCGCGTACAACACCCCAGCTCTCTCTGGAGTAATTCCGTATTGAAATAGCTCCTTTTCCCTGAGCCTTCGCATGCTGCGCCTGGTTTGTAGTATTAACCACCACAGCTCGTAATCCAAATTATTTTCGGGAAGTTTCCTCATCGCTTACCTCACCCTACTAATTGACCATTACAGATAAATTCCCGGATTTCTCATGAACTGTCCTCTGAAACGGAGATTTGATTAACCATCCAGATAATATCAAATAGAACTGCCGCAGGCAAATTACCGCAGCGTCAACTCTCCTTATCGTAAATTTATTATTACTCAAATACCTTCGGACTCTTACACATTGTGTCGAATTAAGTAATTCAGCACACAAGTCGAACCAAGGTCCTTGAGCAACATCCTTTCCATCTTTAACGACTAGCCTTCCTTCTATATCCTCGATGATTGGTATTTCTTCAGCCTAAATTGAAATTCTGGATTGTCCCAAACCTCCCGATTGATTATACCTTCTGGAACTTCTTCACGGTTAAAAGGGAGGGTTGCCTTCGTAATATTCTTAGCTAGAGACCTCTCATTTATCTGGGACAAACTAAGTTAATCTTTTTGTTCTCTGCCAGTCCTATGTTTCACCTTCCACTGTACTTCTTATCATGCTGGCCTATCGATTTCTTATAGCATGACTCTACCTCCATCCACACTCGGGCTTTGCCCCACGATATATGACGCTTCATCTGAGGCCAAGAATAGCACCAAAGCCGCTACCTCTTCGGGTTGGCCCCTTCTCCCTAAAGCTATCTGCTTGTATAAATCTTCAACCCCCCGCCGATCCATATCATGGGATCGCATGTGTTGAGGAGTCTCAATTGTACCTGGGCAGACACAGTTTACCCTTATATTATAAGGGGCCATGGCTACGGCTAGTGACCTGCTCATAGCGATTACTCCCGCTTTCGCTGCGCTATAATCCACCAACGTAGGCATGGGCACTCTGCCCGCATCAGACGCAATATTAACAATCCTACCATATTTTTGCTTGATCATATGTGGCAAAATTACATGACAGAAACGCATTGGAATCATCAAGTTGATGTCCAGGGTCCAACGCCAAACCGCCTCGTCCGTCTCTAAGAAAGGTGCAACCTTGATGTCACCGATGTTATTTATCAGAATGTCTATTCTGCCCCACTGCTCTTTAATTGTTGTAACAGTATTCCTTACCTGTTGCCCTTCGGTAGCATCGATTTCGATCGCTATTGCCTTACCTCCACGGGACTCTATCTCCCCAACAGTTCGCTGAGACTCCTCCTTTAATTTATCTAAGATCATCACCGTACTACCTGCATTAGCAAAGCCTTGAGCAATCGCTCGGCCAATGCCTGTAGCACCTCCGGTGACAATGGTCACCTGGTCTTTGAACCTTACATCTTGCTTTCTCAATTTAGTTACCCCCCCGTTCCTTTACTACTTATTGTTTGCTACGAAAAGTGAAAATACACATCAGTTCTGAAACATCCTTGATTTTGTAGAAGTAGTATATTTTTAACCTGACTCCACTAACAGGTACGTGCCAAGCTTTTTGGCTATTACTAGAGCTTCCGTCGTTGCTCCCTGATACGCACTACACAGAAGTTGGTTTAGCATTATGAGTTTTTGCCCTTTTCCGAATCCGCTAGTGTAGTAAAGTATTTGCCCACGGCTTTTTAAAGATGTGCTCGCTGCTTTTAGAGTGGTATTTAATAAATTCTGCTACTTTTATATCTTGTTTGCCTTACCATTTTATTCGGCATTCTCAATACAAACTACTACGTCATGAAGTCATAGCCGGCAGATAAAAAACGACCACTCTTGTCATCAGCTGCTCCGAATGGCTCCTAGATTGATAGAGGGTACTTACCATATTCCCTAATAGCCTCAACCATCGCTACATAATTCTCAGGCTTTACCCCAGAATGAATTATATTGCTAGAGGTGCAGACATACCCCCCTCCCTTACCAGCGTGCTGGATGCATTTTCTCACGGCTGCACGTACCTCAACTGGCGTTCCCCAAGTCAAAAGATGGCTGCAGTCAACGTTCCCCATTAAACAAATCTTGTCTCCGTACTTAGCCTTGGCTTCTCCAAGATCCATGCCCGCTACTGGATCGATTGGATGTATAGCATCATAACCAGCGTCGATAAGAATATTGAAAATTTGCCAGATGTTCCCATCAGTATGTCTGAGGCAGGGAATATCTCTGCTCTTCGTATATTCGATGATCTTCCTGTTATAGGGCATAATGAATCGTTCTGTATCTTTAGGGGATAGCATCGGCCCAAACGAAGTTGCAATATCGGTAGCGACAAATATAATATCTGCACCGATATCAATGCAGTTTTTAACCCACCTGAGGTAGTAATTACCCGCGATTTCATGCAGTCCATCTATAATATCTGGATTTGTCTTTACAGCCTTAAAATATGCAACTTCCCCAAACAAAGAATCCCTGATTGCTAAAAAGGGGTCAATAAGACAGGCAATGACTGCTCTCTTACCCCTAAACCTCTTCACATATTGTTCTAGAACGTTATAACCAGGAAAAGAATCAGGATCAGGAGGTACATAGTCCTTAAGATCCCTTTCTGATTTAATTGGCGCTTCCACGAAAATGCTTACCATTTCAGATCCAATAGTAAAACACTTTATGGCTCCCCACTTATCTCGAACCAGTCCCTGCGTATTATCCAGGACATCATATTTGTCATTCCCAAGTTCGGTAAAGACGATAGCGTCTAAATCCATGAATTCAATAAAATCCTCGTAGGAGAGACCGGGTTTTATTTTCGCCCTTACTTTACTGTCGATATGTATTTCAAAAGTGGGAACCATATCTGGTTCTTGGAGTTTTATTGTTGTTAATAATCTCTGGAGACTCGTGAGTTTTTCCATTTCAGCTCCTGAAATCTATAATAAAAGCTGTTTTGCCTTCCTGAGTGCATCAACTGCGTCTTTACCATAAGCATCAGCGCCAATTCGGTCAGCATAATCCTGGTTTATGGATACTCCACCCACCATTACTTTAACCTTATCTCTTAACCCGGCGTTTTTTAAGGCGCTGATTGTTTCCTCCATATACGGCATCGTTATCGTCAATAAAGCGGATAGACCTAGAATATCAAAGTCACCTCTCTTTACTTCTTCACAGAACTTCTCCGGGGGTACATTGGTGCCTAGGTCACTTACCTCCCAGCCATGAGCCTGTAAAAACATAATAACGATGTTCTTACCAATGTCATGCATATCATCTTTCACAGTGCCAATAAGGTATTTGCCTACATTGGGCACTTTCTTTTCGGATAGTTCTGGTCTTAAAAGCTCCATGGCTTCCTGCATAGCTTCTCCAGCCATCATCAGTTCCGGGAAGTACAACTCACCTTTTGCAAACAATTCTCCCACCTCTTCTATTCCGGGGAGGAGTCCCTCATCCAATATGTCTTTGGCTGGAATATTTGCTTCCAAGGCTGCCTTTGTCCTGCCTACAGTCTGGGCAACCTCACCATCTTTGACGCTCTGGCTGATTTCATTGAGAGTAATCACTCTGCTTTTCTCCTGCCGAAAACTAATAAATGTGGGGTCGGCCCTTTCATTTTAGCTCGACCAGAACCGAAAGCAGTATATCAAGGGCTTTATCTACCTGTTCTCTGGTTATGATAAGTGGAGGGGAAAACGCAATTCGGTCGTGGTGAGGATTTCGATAGAAGCGAGGTATTATTCCTCTTTCATGACACTTCGGTTGCAATTCTTTGTGGGTTACGTCCCTTTCGGCAGGAAATCTGCGCCTTGTCTCCTTATCGGCAACTATCTCTATAGCTTGCAGCAGGCCAAGGCCGCTAATCGTTCCCACATGGGGTAGTGGCAAGAATTCATTTACCAGGCGGCTCTTGACATGATTACCCAGCTCGGCAACGTGCTCGGCGATTTTATCCCTGACATATATTCTCATTGAAGCAAGCCCGGAAGCGTGGCTAATGAGGGTACCCGGACCTGTGGAGGAAAGGGCATAAGGTTTACCCTTCAGGGTTTCGTGGATTTCATCGCTGACGCCTATGGCACCAAAAGCAGAGTAAAGATTGTTGATGCCCTTACCCATGACCATGATGTCCGGATTCACCTTCCAGTGTTCCACGGCAAAGAATTTCCCGGTGCGGCAGAAACCAGTCATAACCTCGTCGTCTATGTAGAGAACATTCCGCTCATCCAGTATTTTCCGTACTATTGGGAAATACTCTTTCGGTGGGTCAATAGAACCACCCCAGCCCTGTAAAGGCTCAGCAATAAAAGCGGCCACACTATCTTCTGCTTCTTCCTCGATTATAGCTTCCACGTATTTGGCACAGGCAATGTCACAATCAGGATACGTTCTACCAAGTAGGCATCGATAGCAGTTATACCATGGAACCCGAACTATACCCGGATACTCGACACCATATGGCGGCCTGGACTCAGCTGGACTGCTGAGACCCCAGCCAAAACCGCCTTTACCATGATAACCATTGGTCAGGCAGATAACTTTGTATTTGTTAGCCTGGCCCTTGGTATACCAGTAGCTTTTGGCCAGTCTTATTGCCCATTCTACACCCTCTGAGCCACCAGTCGTAAACTGGAAGTGATTTATGTTTGGCGGGGTTACTTTGCTAAGTTCCTCAGCCAGTTCTATCGCCAAAGGGGAATTGAAGACCTGAGATGCAGAGTGCCCAAACTGAAGCTTATTAAGCTGAGACACAACGGCATCGGTAATCTCTCTGTTGGTAAAGCCAAGGTTACTTGCCTGCACAAATGAACTCAGGTCAAGATATTCTTTCCCGTCAACATCAGTCAGGAAAACTCCTTGACCCTTTTCATACATCAGCTCCGCACTGCCCCCAACCTGGCTAGATTGCGCCATGAGATGATTTACCCCTCTTTGACTCCATTCCTGTGTTTTCTTAGTGCTCATTGTGTCCTCCTCTAAAGTTATTTCTCCCCACGCTTTAGATAGTGATTAAAACCAATAAAATTTGGGCCTTGCCCTATGCCAAGGTAAATAGTCGTTGCGGATTATCAACCAGGATAGTATGTAGCTGCTGTTCGGTCAGGCCTTTTTCAAGCATCTTGGGCACGATAATATCCAAGGTAAAACTGTAACCTCCACCTCCGTATGACCGGAGCATGATTTTGAAGCATACATCTTGTGATATTAAAACTCGGTCCAAAAATCCATCCTTAATTAGTTCCATAATCTGGTTTATCCGAATTACATCGCTTGCTACATCATGAGGAGCCCCCGGTGAAGTTGGCCAAAATCCGTCACGGCCGAACATATCATATTCGAGGTAGAAACCTTTTTCCGCAAGCCTGGCACGAGTATCCCTGGCAGACATAGAAAGTGACCCAGTTATATGGCTAATGGCGACGCGATTCAAATTAACGCCAACATCTCCTAGTATTTCGACATATTGAAAAAGAGCATCTTGGTGACGGCCAGGATGTATGTTTATTGCGGTACCTGTTTCCCTTTGCGCTATTCCTGCGGCACGTAATACCTTTTTTTCCTTTTTCTCCAATGGCCAAGTGCAACCTATTTCACCAATAACTCCAGCCTTTACACCAGTATTATCAACACCGATTGTTATATCTTTTATGAACTCTTGGGCAATGTCTTCTTCTGTTCTAGAGTCCAAATTTAGCTCTGGCTTATGCGATTTTGCATGGTAATAAGACGTCCCCATGATTATATTAAGCCCAGTAGCCTTGGCAACATTGACCAATCTTGCAGGATTACGGCCAATATTATTACATGTCATGTCTACTATCGTTTTGCCCCCGGCTTTCTTATAATACAATGCCTCTTGAATTGCCAGATGTTCGTCATCCAATAGCAGATTATCTTCACTGGAAAACCGGTGCTGCCTGGCGAACCAAAGATTACTTAGGTCAATTTTTTGATGAGCCAATTTCCTTTCTTCTGGACTTTCTGGTTCTGTTTTGGAGCTACACATATCAATAAATAAATGCTCATGGGACAGCGTAATTCCAAGCTCACTACCTTCAATTAAACCCAAAACTGTTTGCGCTTTTCCCTTGATATTCTGCTTAAACATTACATAACCTCGACTTAGCCTTCCCTAGATCTCGCTAAATATACTTATAATTATACCAAGCTAATAAAGAATAGGGCCTTTTCAGGCTTAACTACGGCTATGATAGAACCGCTTTGGCTTGTGCTTAACCGTCAGGAATTCTTACTCCAGCATATTCCTCGTATACCTTAATAATAGCGGTCGCATCCAGCCGATTAAGTCCGCGAGATGCGGCTATTCTGAAAAGGTGGTAAGGTATGCTGGAAATCCATAATGGTACCTCCAATTCCGTACCTACCTCCATTATTATGCGCGAGTCTTTAGTGTGTGTATCTATGGCGCCTGCGTGTCCTTCATAAATCCCCGCTTTCATCAAGGGAGCGAAATGTCTAAAAGCGAAACTATCCCCGACGCTATTGGTTATTACATCCGTAAGGACTTGAAAGTTTATATTAAGTTTTTTCGCCATCATCATAGCTTCTGCAACCGCTGTAATATTCGCATTGATTAGAAGCTGGTTTATCATCTTCACTGCTTGACCCTGTCCCGCTGCGCCTACATGAAAGATTTTACCCATATGTTTGAGAACGTCCGTATTTTCCTTTAAAACATCTTCATCCGCTCCGATCATCAAGGCAAGACTGCCTCCCTCAGCGCCTTTCGGCCCTCCGCTGACCGGTGAATCTATTACGGCTACACGACTATTCTTAGCTACTCTTTCTACCTCGCATACTTCCTTTGGTGAAATTGTACTCGTAATTATAAGAGTGGATCCGCTCTGCATTCCGGCTAGTGCTCCCTCTGGCGGCAAAACAGCTTCTTTGATCTGGGGATAGTTCAGAACCATTATGATAACAGTGTCACTTTCCTTTCCGACTTCTTTGGCACTCTTAGCAACTTTAGCCCCCAACTTCTCCATTTCTGCCAGCGGTTCTTTTCTTATATCATAAACAGTAAGCGGGAAGTTAGCCTTCAAAATATTGGTGGCCATGAGTTTTCCCATTGTTCCCAGGCCAATAAAGCCAATTCTTTTACTCTTTACCTGTCTCATATTTCCTCCTTATATGTGTCATACGAAAAT
>SDBU01006038.1_pt1 | contig 14336 bp, 11 predicted proteins | sample 2277071 | NCBI WGS metagenome assembly SDBU01 (sample SAMN10397929, study PRJNA504765) | marine sediment metagenome | isolation source: marine sediment core GS08_GC12, 126 cmbsf | place: Arctic Ocean: Gakkel Ridge, Loki's castle | collected 2008
ATTCGATATTCATTTCTGTCATCCTTATAAAAACCGCGACGTCTTTTGTCGCCTCCGTATCGTTTAGCCCTCAGCTTCGCTGGGGGTCAGATCTCAATCCCAACTAAAAACTCAACACTAAAAACCCAAAACTAAATATCCCTCTGTCCTCCGCCTTCTGTCATCTGTTCTCCGGGTCACGAGCGACAAGCGACGAGCAACGAAAAGGTACTGCACACCAATTCTAAATTCTGCATTCTAAATTCAAAATTCCCCCTGACAACTGGCAACTGATACCTGAGTCATGTAGGGTGCGATTTTTCGCACCACTGTGACTTTTATTTTTTATTTATCAACGTTATGATTGTTCTTGTATCAGGATTTACTTCACCAAATATAAAAAACATTAGAAGCCATTCTACCAACCCAAAAATAATCAGTAACAACGCCAATGCAACAAGATATGGCGTTTGTATGAAATAGGCTGCGATTACGCTTAAATAAGCTGCCAGGGTGCCGCATCTCAATAGCTGGTTATGCACAAAAATAGGCTTCTTGAACTTAATGGTTGAATATCCTAATGCGATCACAAGAAGTCCGACTGCAATCTTTATCATAAAAATGTTTGGTTTAATCACTTCGGGAAATAACCGATGCATAAAAAAAGCTAAAGATAACATACAGGGTATGTCGGCAATCATGTCGAGTTTTTGTCCGAGTTTCGTAACTTGATTTAGTTTTCTCGCTAAATATCCGTCAACTGTGTCACTTCCCATGATTATCATGAATGCGATAAGGAACAAAATACGGTGATTGCTCAGGCATAAATAGTATAGAAGAGGTAAAAGAGCTAACCTTGAAAAAGAAATAATATTTGGAACATTTAGTATCTCTCGTTTTACATCAGCTTTTCTTTGTTTCTCTTCCATCATCAAAGAATTTCCCTTTTCACTTTTCCCGAATCCGAATCCCTGTATGTTGTAGACAGGGACCCAGCTTATGTACATGCAGTAGCCTGTCCTGAGCAACGTCGAAGGGGCAGGGATCCAGATGCTTTCTTTTCACTTCTCATTCCGCCTGTGAAAACTAGCCCCTTAGGGGAAAGGTGCATACACTACCCAGCCAAGATTACTCAAATACAAGCGATACATTTGATAGATGAATCAAGGGTGGTTCAATTTTCTTGATTTCCCCTGATACCCAGATTAATGTATTTTCCTTTGCAAATTTTATTTGGGGATACTTTGATATTTCAACTGTGAATAAGATCTGTTCTTCCAAAAATTCATCTGTTCTCATAAGTACACGCACTGTTTTCTCGTCCAGCTTAGAAACCAATTTCAGACGAAGACTCCACCTCACCATCAATCCAGTATAATATTTAGCTGTGTCTTCTTGTTGAAATACAGGCCTGCTGCGTATGTCTTCACAAATCTCTTTTGGTGAACGTGAAAATTTGCTTTCATCAGACTTGGTTTCTGTGGTAGTTTTGTTAAAGTTGTTTTGTGTGAATTTTTCTTTTATTTTATTGAAATTGAGTATTAGTGTTGTTAAAGCCGCCATAAAAATTATCAAGCCTGCTACAATAGCCCATATTGTTTTATACCATGGTTTACTTATTTTAATTGTTTCGTGTCCAAATTCTTTATTATTCTCTTTTGCATTCGAGAGTTCCTCGTTTGGCAAATTCTCCGGTTTTTCGATTGTTTTTTGTTGTTTCGATTTCTTTATTCTTACTCTACCTTTGAAATAGTTCCCAATTTCTGCTTCTATGCGTTCGATTTCAATTCCAGCTTCCTCAACTTTATCGACTTGCCATTTATCTGGATTTGCCCAATAATTACCTTTTATATAACAACGGTTAGCTAAATCAGGATCGAAGGGTTGTGCAGCAACGGCTACATCTGCCCATAAATCTGACAATTCTTCCTCTATTTTTGTGTTCCTCTTATTCTCATCTCTTATATAGGACAAAGTTCGTCGAACAGCTTTTGATGCCACTTTGAGGAATTCAAGGTGTTGTTTATTTGTATGTTCTTTGTTAGCCTTACCCTCTTCAAGTATCTTCCATAAAAGCTTAATTGATTCCTCCAACAAGAACATATAAATTCCTTTCTATCCGTGCTCTATGTGCCCTCTTATTTCAGGAAATCGTCGATGTCTTTGATCATCCCACGGAGCATGTCGACTTCCTTGAGTTTTGTCTTCTTATTTCCAAGGCTCTTGCGGATTTCTATCAGAAGTGCACCCCAGAGTCGCATCAACTCTATTGCATCTTGTTTTCCTGTCCGCTCTGCTTCATACATGTGTTGCAACATTGCGTTGTAGGCTTGGACAACGTCATCCGAACCGAGCAAACAAAGATGAAATGCAGTCTTTCTGTATTGGAGTGAGGTAATCATTTTTATCAAGCCCGGCCTAGCCTTCTCGGAAGTGTCCGAGAATAAGGTGATGTAAGGCTCCAGAATATCCCAGTAGGTCTTCGTTCGCGTTTCTAGCAGATTTTTCTCTGCGGCTCTTAGCTCCTCCACTCGAGACTTGAGGAGCCATGTGATTATACCGCCTACGATTATCAACAGCGATGGGGCGAGAGCGTTCATTAGGTTAATCATCTAATTTCTCCAGCAAATAACTATGATTATACATTATGTAAAACGCCAAACAAAGAATTCTTTCCGTATAAAAAGTTCCCGTTGCTTCTTGCTTTTCTTCTCAACCTTTTTCATTTAATGATTCCGCTTGTTCAAACAAGCGTTATACCCTACAAGACTATCGCTCAAATTGCATTCCATTTTTTTATATGCTTGCATACTTCATTCAACCGTTCTTCCAAGTCAAGAATGGGCATAAGATTTTCTCTGCACAAGTGTGGACAAATCTTTTCAGCAAAGGGAACTTTATTTGATAAGAATTTCTTTCCCTCTCCCTTTTTGATCATCTTTTCAAGGTAATCGCTAAAAGGTTGATATTGTTCTATTTGCTTATCTAAGTTTTTTTCAAACAATAATGCAATTGCATTATGAGGAATATAATTCTCGATTTCCTTACCTTTTGTTGCCCAAAAAATAGCTCCAATGTCATTAATTTCTTTACGGATTCTTTGTTTAGTCGCATTAAGTCGTTGTCTAGGATATTGTCTATCGCTGTCGGTTAGGAAAATTGCGTTTCTGTTTACCAATAGTATCTTTATTAACTTGTTCCTTTCATCTTCACCGATTCTTGCAGTAAGATGTGATTGTAAACGTCCTCCATAAAATACACATTGATAATGTGCTCCTTCGCGCAACTCACCTTTGCTCCAGAGTTCAATCCATCGATTAAAATAAAGTCTGTCAGAAGGACCTTCTACCCAAACGACTCCATTGGATTGCAGAAGGTCACTTGCACGTATGTCTAAGTCATCAAGTATACCTTTTCTTTGTACATAGGCTTCTACTCGATTGGACGTTGCTTGTTTCCCATCATGTATAGTATGAATTATTTGGGCCTCTGGATCATTACCAAAAAGATCGATTGGGACATTGGAATGGGTTGTGATAAACATATATATCTTTTGCTTTAATGCTATATCCCTTAGATAAATAAATAGTCTTCGCTGTAAAGCTGGATGTACATTATTCTCAAGTTCTTCAAAGGCGAAAATGTAATTACTTAAAGTTTGACCTTCTTTGGCTGGAACCAAATACAAGAAAATAAGCACTAATAATATAGTTTGTAAGCCACTTCCTGATTCTGAAAGAGCTATGCGACCTTTTTCTTTTTCTTCAAGATAAATCTCCCAATTGCTATTTTCGTGTTGTTGTACAACGATATCTGTGAAACTTGCATCAGGCTGCATGATATTGTTTAATTCTTCAAGCAAAGTTCCTTCCACCAACTGGCTTTTTAATGACGCCTTATTTATGAATTGTTGTATAATATTTGTCGCCCCTTGCCCATTTTCGTTCACACCGCTTCCTTGGTCCACCTCAGGATGAATATCTCTTTCAGCCTTCAAGTGTTTAAATATCCTACCTGCAAAAGGGCTTGTAAAATGACTTGCAAGTTGCCCTTGATACTCTCTCGCAAAGTCAGGTAATGCTTCTGTAAGTTTTACAAATTGTTTCCCCCCTCCTGATTCCGACATGAGAGTAATTTTCTCACCAACCCACTTTTTACCAAATCCCCAATGGTCACCTGGTATATTTGCACTCTGTTCACCAAGCCTAAAGACTTTTTCTACATCCCTTTCCAAAAGAGGAGCAGTGAGAATCACTTCGGGATTTTGGTTTTTATGAGCCAAAGGCTTTAGATCGTATGGTTTAATGGCATATTTGATCAAATCAAGTAGACTGGATTTGCCAGAATTATTTCTACCTATAATTATATTGATGGGAAATATGCTATCAAATCCTTGAAATTCCTCACCAAAGCACTTGTAGTTCCTAATTTTTATTGAAACATCTTTCATTTATTATCTCACTAAGACATAAACTCAAGTAAATTAAATCTATAATTCCCGCCAAAACAAAACCTCATTTTAACGCTGGCCGTCCCGGCCTCGTTGACAATAATCAATAATCCTTAATTCACCCCTTAGGGGTCAAATAATCATTTTAAACAAACGCCGGCCTTCCCGGCCTCGTTGACAATAATCAATAATCATTAATCCCTAATCATTTAAATTATCTGCGTCCTGTAAACCCCCAATTTACCAAGCCGAACCTTCCCTGTCCACCATGAATTCGTCGCCCGTACATCGAGTATCCAGTATCGAATATCGTGCATCGAGAATCCAGCATTGAGCATCCAGAATCGAGAATCAAGCATCGAGAACCGCGTTAAAATAGGTAAGAATTTTGCCAAAAATCAATCAAAAGCGGCCATAGTTAGCGACAAAATCGGAAAAAAATAACAAAATTTATCTCTTTTCTATGCATCGAGTTACGAAAATCCGGCCCCCAAAATCGACCCCGATTTTCAATCAAAAGTGCACATCCGCCCTATTATAGAGGGGCAGTTCTTTTTTCAGCCCTCATTTCGGGACCGTCCTCCCGAAGCCAAGGTTTTAAACATTTGGGTGTATTAATGGTTAATAAAGAATCCCTCTTTGCCGGCCTGCATATTCTTATGCGGGCCATCGCCGATGGCCCAGAGGACGCCGGCCGCAGGCTTCACAGATACTGGTATCGAGAAAGCCGCTGCCAAGTCCGCACCGGCTGGCAAATACAAAATCAGTGTAATCTGCGCAATCTGCGTCTAATAAATTCGTGTCTATATTCTTTGTTCCGGAGCCTGTCCGCCGTAGCTTTAGCGAAGGCGGATGCCTTTTGTGCATTTTTGTGGCTAAAAAATCCGCGAAATCTGCGTAATCCGCGATTAATAAACGACTTACGTACCTGTAAGGCTCTCTACATCTGTAGAGATTCCTCTACAGATATAGAGAGTTCTTTACAAATAAACCTTTTTATGCAAAACGAACCCAATTTCAGAAAAAGTCAAATGAACGTAAACAAGGTATTAACAAAGGATTATGAATAAAAGACACTTGGTCAACGCGGGAAAACAAAGCCAATTAAAGCCAATCAAAGCCAATTAAAGCCAATAAAATGCCAAAACAAACCCAATACGAACCCAATTAAAGCCAATATAATGCCAAAACAAACCCAAACAAAGCCAAACAAACCCAATGCTTGCCCGCCACGCTGTTTGGCGGGCTTGCCTGCCATCAGTGTGGCGGGTCAAAGGCAAAAAAATGCTGCTCTCCACCTTTATGCTTTTTTGGATTCTGCGGTTGCTATTATTACCGATTTATGTTATGCTCTTTGCCGATATGATTTGGCCTTTCGTAAGGCCGAATTTTCAATTAAGAGAAATAAATAAGTAGGAGGTTAGCAATGAAACGTATTACACGCCGAAACTTTATGAAACGTACCGTCGCCGTAGGTGCGGGCCTCACACTGGCGCCGTTTGCGCGAGTACGAGGGGCAAACGACGACATTCGCGTGGCCGTGGTGGGAATAAAGGGCCGAGGAGGGTCGCATATTGGCAAATTCGACGATATGGATGGGGTGCGGGTGGCGGGCCTGTGCGATATTGACTTGAAGGTTCTTGAAGGCAGAGCCAAGAGATTCAAAGACCGCAATATACCGGTGGAGGAATACCAGGATATCCGCAAGCTGCTGGATAATAAGAACATCGATGCAATATCGATCGCGACGACGAACCACTGGCATTCGCTGGCGACGATTTGGGCGTGCCAGGCGGGCAAGGATGTTTATGTTGAGAAGCCTGCCAGCCATAATGTCTTCGAGGGTCGCAAGTGCGTTGAAGCGGCCGAGAAGTATAAGCGGATAGTGCAGCACGGGACACAGAACCGGGCGAGCAGCAGTTGGGCAAAATCAGTGGCGGCTGTCGCCAGCGGTAAGTACGGCAAGCTGCTGGTATCCAAAGCCTACGCCTCCAAAACGCGGTGGAGCATCGGCTTTAAGCCGATTGAAGAGCCGCCCGAGCACATAGACTTCGATATCTGGCTCGGGCCGGCACGGAAGCAGCCGTACCATGCTAATTTGGTCCACTATAACTGGCACTGGTTCTGGAACTTCGGCAACGGAGAGATAGGTAACCAGGGTGTGCATCAGATGGACATCGCGCGTTGGGCCATCCCCGGCGGGACACTTCCCAAGAGCGTAATCAGTATGGGCGGGAGATGGGTAAACTCGACAGAAGGTCATCCGCGTTATACCGACCAGGCACAGACGCCCAACTGCCAATTGACGATTATGGACTTTGGCGGGCCGTTGTTAGTGTTCGAGGTCATCGGCCTGAACGATAAGGCCGGCGTCGACGGCAAGAAGTATCCGAAAAAAGTTGATAACGAGTTCTACCTTGAGGAAGGCTTAATCAAGGGCGGTAAGTTCTATCCGAAGGGTTCGGACAAGAGTGAAAAGCTGGTAGATGTTGAAGTTAAGATGGGACCCGGCGGCATCTTCGAGAACTTTATCCACTGCGTTCGCAGCCGGAAACGCGAAGAACAGCACGCTGATGTCCTTGAGGCGCATCTATCGTCGGCTTGCTGCCACTTAGGTAATATCTCTTACCGGCTTGGCGAGCAGGTCTCCGGCTCGAAGAAGCCGGATGTGTTCGAAAAGCATGAAGAAATAGGTAAATCGTGGGAGTCAATCAAGCAAACGGTGAAAGGGACATTAGGCCTCGATTTGACAAAGAGCACATATCAGATTGGGCCTATGCTTACGTTTGACCCTGAGAAGGAGAGATTCGTTGGTAATCGGAGAGCCAACAGACTGCTTACGCGGCGGTATCGTAAGCCGTTTGTCGTGCCGAAGGAAGTGTAAATTCGTCGCTCGTCGCTCGTGACTTGTGGGCGAGTGGTTAATTAGATAATTGGTTATTATTTTCTGGGGAGAGCCGTTGAGCGCTTTTTGCGTTCGGTGGAATGCGGTTAACCGGGAAACAGGGCTTCAGTTCCTTTAGGAGCTGGAGCCCAAACTTTTAGGGACGGTGAAACGGTTAGACGGTTGGACGGGAAAGAGAAATCAAAGATTAAAATGGAAAAATCAAAATTGTGGAATCGCTGCGCGATAGCTTTCTAATTTTTTTGGCCAGGGCTTGTGGACTGTGAATTTGTCGATAGTCTTTAGTTTTGAGTAATTACTCAGACCGCTTACGGAAACTATTATTTTTTGAGATTACTTTTGTGTCAATACTTTCAATCTTAATGGCATCAAACCTGTTGTTTTCAAAAGTATTATTTTCCACTAATCCACGGGCGCCTCGATCGAAATGAATTCCGTATCCGGCATTATTTGAAATTTTGCAGTTCTGAATCTTAACAGATGTGCCCTTGTTCCAGACTATAATTCCACTGGAAGAGTTTTCCTCGATAATACAATTACGGATATTAACTTTACCCCTCTGTCTTATGAATATTCCGTAACCGTCTGCTCTTCTGATCCTGCAATTAACTATGTCTAAAAAACCGTTTTGGATAAACAGAACCCCCGTCTTTTTGACACTATTGCCTTTGGCGGTATGTTCCAATGTCAGATTGGATATTTTGGATCCTCTGCAATTATATATTTTAACAACACTTTCAGTGGAATACTCGGAGCGAATGATGGTTTTGTCTATTCCTTCGCCAATGATATTAAGACAACCTTTGAACTCAAACATTGCCTCATAAATGCCTTCTTTAATGAGTATTGTATCCCCATATTCTGCGCGACCTACCGCCTGCCAAACTGTTTTACAATCGTCCGGTACAATGATTGTTTTTGACGGGCGGACAAGTCTTTTTAAGGGAAGATAGTACTTCTCCGGCCATAGTAACACTATGCCAATTAACACCACGGTCAGCAAAAATGTTAGACTAATAATTGTTCTTTTTTTTATGTGAGCCATTTTATTGCCAGGTTTTTTTTGGAATAAACAGAGACAACCGCTTATCATAACAGGAACATAATTAATTATCGACAGCAGGCCGGTTGCTACATTAGGAAACCTTGAAATCGAGTCTTGTGATTGAGCTGGAAAATTCGAAATACGAAGCTCAAAATCCGGGACAAATTAAAAGTTCGAAATATAAATGTTTCAAACAAAACCCCTTAATAAATTAAGGGGCTAAATATGAGATTGCCGCGCTGCCTTATAGGCAGGTAGGTATTTGGTCGCAACGACATATTCGTGAATCTTGAAGAGCTTTTCAGTGTGCAGTACACAGCCACCATTCTTCTTGCAATTTGGGGGTGATTTCGATATTATCGTGAAGATGTAATGCTTTGTTTCGCGGCAAGCGTATGATATTGGAAATGAAAGGAAGAATGGTCTTTATCAAAGTGTGAAGAAGTTCGGTATAATCAAGTTAATCGATAGACGGGTGGGGTATTTTTATGTTCTATGTGTTAGCTTTGGCTGGTCTGTATGTTTTAGGACTCGTGTGGTGCTATAAGGTGATTGGCCGCTTTCGAGAAGACGTACAAGAGATTCGCGAAGTAAAAGAAATTACTCGAACAGCAGTTATAATTTTTATCTGGATTATTACGGTGATAATTGGAATCCTGCTGATAAGGTACAGCTTTGTAATAATAAAGGGATTAGTCTCATTTGTTCATTTATTTTCATAGGGGCGATCATCTACGAAATACGCGGGGTTTATTGCGGACAGGAGTTTAGATTGATGCGACGTACAAAGGCAGGATTTTTATCGATGGCCTTGTTTGTAATCGTGTGTACGATGTTTTTATCCGGTACAGTCCGGGCGGTGGAGCGTCCTTTCATCCTGTGGAACAAAAAGGACATTGCCGCAATCCGTAAGAAAATTGAGACCGAAGCCTGGGCGAAAGAAGCCTATGAGAAACTGGTCAATGAGCCGGAACGGCATGAGAAGACCTTCAGCAATCTTTTCCAACACGCAATCATGGGCGATAAAGAAGCGGTTGAGAAGGACAAAAAGGAACTGATGAGGACGGTCAGGTCGCCGATACCGAGAGGAGCCGCACAGTATATCAATGTCATCAGATATGATTTGCTCTATGGCTCGCTAACGTCCGACGAAAGAAAGGAAGTTGAAGAGTGCTTCCGCATATATATCGATAACCAGATTTTTAAGCGTGCAATCTTAGATCCCAAAATCTTTAATGATTCCAAGAACTTTTCGCGCTATGATGCGCGCGAGTATACCCGTACTAACTGGCTGCCGAATATTATCTGGCCCTGGAAGGTGAGCGCAAACCTGATGGCTGCGGCGATGGGAGATGAGGAACTGATTCGCAAGGTGTGGGCGGCATACGGCTCGTGGAAGTGGTATTTCGATGAATACCTCTGTGACAGCGGCTTCTACAGCGAAGAGTTCGGCAAGATGGGTTCTACGCCGGGTGCAATGCTTTTGTATTGCCGGGCTTTGGAACGATTGGGGCTTAACGAATTGGGCTATGGCTACAAGGGCAAAGGCGGGGCGACGATGCGAGGGCATATCGAGAGCCTTATTCATCTGGGTTATCCACGGGTGGATATGAGCAGCGAACGGCCACAATACCCGATGTTGACCATTGGCGACCTGCGGCAAAGCGGATCCAGTCAATCGTGGAACCTACCTTCGCCTGCCTTTCAGTACAGTATCGTGATGGGTTATACGCCGGACGGCAAGGGTGGCAATGAACGATGGAAGGCACACGGAGCGTGGGGGGGCGTAGTACGAGGCAATCATGCACAGTGGGACGGATACAGCGGGTTTACGCCGAAGATGCAAATTCCATTCTGGTTTGAGGTCGGGCATTCTCTTTGGCCCGAAATTGGTTTCGATTACTTTCTGGTGCAGATGCGCGGGCCTGACGAGGACAAATATTACCCATCTTTGTTCTTTGGGCTTGACGCCATTGAGCCGGACAAGGTCAAGGCCCCCCCTGCCCGGTCAGCGGTATGGCCTGAGCGAGGGCTTGTTATGCTGCGAGCAGATGAGAGCACTGCTTATTGGGAGTCACCGGCGCCGGCAATTGCGATGAGGCTGGCCACTAATTATGCACACAATGTTATCGATTGCTTTTCGCTGTCCGGTTTTTATGCGTTTAGCCGGCCGATATATCTGAACCGCCAGGTGACGCCCGGCTATGCCCAGGACTGGTCGCGGAGTATCCAGAGCCATTGCGGGGTGACGGTCGATGGGGACGAGCCGAAGTTTACGAGCGCAACAACAACACGTCAGGCATTTACAAAGGCGGTGAAGTTCGTAGCAGTTCGCAGCGATAGCGTCTTCGAGGGCGTGGACCTGACGCGCTGCCTGATGCTGACAAATGAATATTGCCTGGATGTGACACGGCTTTCAGGTAAAAAGGAGCATTCATATTACTGGCTGATCCACGCGCTCGGCCAAGTCCAATCAGAAGATCAGGAAAACTGGAAACTCTCGGCACTTCCAAAGGCCCTGCGACCACTTAAGAAAGTTCGGACCTGTAAAGTCGGTAACAAACCGTGGTCGGTCACGGCAATACAATCTTGTGCGCTCGAAGATCCATCCAAGGTAAAATTACCGAAAGAATGGTATGAGCGCAAGATTGGCGTGCGGCTTCTGATGCTCGGTGGAGAAGACACAACGGCCTACACCGCGCAGACACCGCTGATAGTTCGGAGGTCCAGGGACGATAAAGGGGAACGCCAATATAAAGAGGTATCCAGCGAGGTGGGTGGAGTGACAATCGTGGCGGAACGCAAGGCTACGAGTACAACCTTTGTTGCGTTACACGAACCATTCAAAGGGGGCAAGTCCAACATATACGAATTCAGAACTATCCAGCAAACAGATGAGGGTGTGGCCGTGGCTGTGGTCGGCAAGTATGACACCGGAATCGACGACCGATTGATGATTCGGCTGGGTGACAACCACGAGAAACCAGTTACGCTTGCGGACGAGCGCGAGAGTTTTACTTTCGCGGACCGGGCGTATGTGCGAATCAGCAAGGACAAAGTCGAGGTACAGGGTGATATGAGGGCGCTGAGAATACCCGTAAAAGGTAAGCCGAAACTCTTTATCAACGGCAAAAGCCAAAAAGCATCATTTATGCGCGGGTATTTGTACTATTGTGTGCCGGGGCAGTAACAGGGAGAATAAAGTAAATCGCAAGCTTGTGAAAAAGGACTGGAAAGCGGAGGGCAATTTGGGTATTATTTCAGGTCGTAAGCCCTGCGATGTAGCCGGGCAGAGTTATTTTAGTAACCTCAGATAACAACGGAATATGGAGGTAATTATGAAAGAAAAATCAATGGTGATGAGGATTGCTGTTTGCTTACTGGTGGTGGCGTTGGGTCTTGCTATAAGCAGCTATGCGGGTAGGCGACCACCTTACGAGACCGTGCATGATATGGATCCGGCCCTGCTGCCGCCGGTGATTACGCCGGAAGATGACCCGGCCAAGGCGCCGTCGGATGCGATTGTCCTTTTCGACGGCACGGACAAGAAACTATCGGATGAATGGGTGACCGGAAGGAACGATAAGCCGAAATGGAAGGTCGATACTGAAAAAGGATATATGGAGATAGTCAAGAAAGGCGGCGGTATTCGGACACAGAAGTCGTTCGGGAACTGCCAACTGCATATCGAGTGGGCGTCGCCTTCACCGCCCAAGGGCAAAAGTCAAAGCCGAGGTAACAGCGGTGTGTACTTTATGGGCAAGTACGAGGTGCAGATACTCGACTCGTATACTGCGGACAATTATAAAGATAACCAGACTTATGCGGACGGTCAGGCGGCGTCACTTTATGGTCAGTATCCGCCGATTGTGAACGCGTGCCGAAAGCCGGGCGAGTGGCAGACGTACGATATCAGCTTCCTTGCGCCGAAGTTCGATAAGGACGGCAAGTTAGTCCGGCGCGCCCGCGTCACCGTGATTCACAACGGCATTGTCGTACAGAACAACGTCGAATATTGGGGGCCATCGGGACACAAGCAGAAAAATCCACAGTATCGCAGGCATGAAGAGAAGCGGCAGATCAGTCTGCAGGACCACGGCAGCCCCGTGCGATTCCGCAATATCTGGATACGTGAGCTGCCGGAGCAATAGAAGAAGAAAACAAAGAAGCAACAAAACAAGTATGTTAAGCCCGGAGTTAATCATCAGATTAGTTCCGGGCTTTTTTGTTGGTGACACTAATTTCCGAAGAAAATCCCGCCCACAGGTAGTGGGGCTAAACCAAATGCCTCAATAAATTTCGGGGGATTATTATAGTTCGGTGGCCGGAACCATCAGGAAAAGTGCTCACAAAAAGGGCGAAAGGAGGCTAACATTGTTACAAATCAGCGGTATCCCGGACGGTAATCAGGTCAATTGGCTTTTTCCCAAGGGATTGCCCGGCGGTGTAGAGGTTGTTATCGATTTGCTGGATGTCCATCCGCTGCCTATCAAAGGAATGGAATTGAAGTGGGGCACCAGTGCTCTTCCCGGGGACTATAGAGTCCAATTTGCAACACCGGGGCAACAATACCAAGAGGCAATTGTACCTGATATGCCAGATCCGGGGCAACTACCATCAGGTACATCAATTCCCGTGCCAGCCATTTTCACAACTACCGGAAACGGAGTGCAAGTCAGATATGTAAAACTGATTTTCCCAAATACCTTTCAGCAGGACGCAGTATTGCAGGAGCTTCGGTTCCGTTATGAGCAGGGTCCTATGGCCGATACTGAGGTGTGTCCGTTCAGAATTGTGGGCGACCTGGACCATAATTGCCGGATTGATTTTCACGATGTTGCCCTGATGGCAGGTAACTGGCTTGTTGATTGTCACCTAAATCCACAGAATCCGGCGTGTGTGCCCGAATAAAGGTGTGTTTTGGCCCTTCAGGAAGATTAGACTTAAACAGGTTCTGCCCTTACGGAATTTCGGTCCAGGTGCCGTCCTGATCCAACGTTAGCACCGAAGGCGTTGAAGGCCTGTCGGCACGCAGCGAAGAGGCAGCGGTTACTGTAATCGTATACGTATTGTAAGCGGTAAACGCAAAGGTATAAGCTTCGTTAGTGAAGAACCTGCCGTCCAGGTCGTCGCCGTCAGCTCCATTCACGACATTAAAGCCTATGTCGGCAAAAGTCACGTTAGCCCAGACACCATTCCAGTTTGAGTCCTTTTCGGCACAGAACGCGCGAGCCGCCGAGCGGATAGTACCGGCACCGTCCCTGCCTTCCGACCACCTGGCTGAATCAACTCGACCACGCATGATCGGAATCGCCACTGCAGCTAAGATGCCGACGATGAAGATTACTATCATCAGCTCAATCAGTGTAAAACCTCTTCTTTTTTTCATCTTTACTTCTACAACAAAGTTTTCAAAATTACACTTGTGTCCGAGAGCGCAGGCACCATTCGTTTATCACGCTACTAATCGACTGAATTCGTTAGCGAGTTAAGAACAACCCCGATTGCTCTAATTTATCTATCATAATTATAGGACAAAAGACCCAAAAATATGTCTCGATGTATACCCCTTTTTAAACGCTTTACTGATTAAAGTATACACCGGAATGTCACCATAAGCAAAAATTATTGCTTTATTTGTGAACGAAGCTGAGAAATGCAAACCTTATATAGTAAATGGGTTTGGAAACAGAGAGTGTTTACCGGACCTGAATCAAAAAGCCGGCGCCGTCTTTAATGCAAAGTGGGGGCCTTGAGATACAAGGCCCCCACCTATTTAGCTTGTCTCAACAATTACCGGTAGTTGTGAAAAAAAGGTCGCAGCTACCTTACGGAGTCCAGGTGCCGTTCTGATCCAGCGTTACTATCGCAGGCGTTGCAGGCTTATCGACGCGCAGCGAAGAGACGGCGGTTACTGTAACCGTATACGTATCGTAGCCGGTAAACGCAATGGCATA
>SDBU01006039.1_pt1 | contig 14334 bp, 20 predicted proteins | sample 2277071 | NCBI WGS metagenome assembly SDBU01 (sample SAMN10397929, study PRJNA504765) | marine sediment metagenome | isolation source: marine sediment core GS08_GC12, 126 cmbsf | place: Arctic Ocean: Gakkel Ridge, Loki's castle | collected 2008
TTAGGAAGCTGATCGTCTATTAGGGAAACCCCCTTCATAACAAGTCCTGAGAACTCTACTCCAGCCTCAGTCTTTGTCTCGGTTCGCCAGTCAAACTCAATAGAGCAAGACTCTATCAAGCCATCCCTAACCTTGTTTATGTACTCGTTAGGAACCCACGCATAAGCTTCTATTACTTCATCATTGTACTCAGCATCAATAACCTTCGCAAAAGGAATAGTAGACTTGTGATTCAAGCGTACAGGCTTATCTATCAAGGTTCTAGCGGTGCGCTTTAGCTCCTCGGCACTGAATATCCTCACAGGGTAGTTAGGTGATTCAGGATGAACGGTAGTACTCTCTGTCTTTGCAATAAGTTTTATAAGGTTTCCCTTGTCTTTGAAGTCCTTTGGGATCCATGAGAAGGCCATTTCACGTAATGTTTTCATATATATCTCCGTATAAGGAAATAGCCCCACCGTGTTTAGCTATGCTATAACACATAGTAACAAGATGAGGCTAATTCACTTTAGTTAAGCCTTAGCTACGCTCACCGCACCAGCGAACATAATCTTAGGAGTCTTTCTCTGGGTTACGATGAACCCGTACTTATTAGTTTCAACACGCTCGAAAGGAAGCACTTCCATCTCAGCTCTAGTAATAAGAGCCAAGCCTCTCTCACTATTCAGTGCGATAGCCTGTGAGAGGTTATCAACCTTTATGAAAGTAGTACCGATCGTTGTTCTTATCACACCAGTCTGTACTGGCCCATCATCCCCCATCACAGAAACGTTAGTGATGTTATCCAACTTCAGCAATGACGCATGTTGGGTGGGAGTAGTAAGACAGTAGTTAGACCAGCCGTAGCCAGCGATATCAGTCTTAGCAAGGAAGTCTACGAGGTTAGACCATGAGGCAAAGGGGTCAGTAGCACCAACGGCAGTACCGTTAGCCTCCATCTCCACGATACATCTACGTACCATCTCAAACTGAGAAGCATACCCAGCCCACTCGTTCTGAAGAGCCATTACGTCCCACGTAGCATCCTGCAAGTAAGCCCTAGACCAAGTAGACTCAATACCGAACTCATCATCAAGGGTCACGTCAACCATAGTACTTGTTAGGGGAGAGTTAGGCATTGCTCCAGAAGAGATACCAGACGCTACTCCTACGGTTCCTATGGGAAGCTTGAAGGTTGCAGAGTCAGTCTTAAAGTTACGTACAAAGTCTAGAGGTGCATATCTTTGTATTCCTACTATCACTGAGTTATAAATCTCTAGAGAAGCATCTACATCAGAGGATTCATCAGTGATGTTACCCTCTAGTTTAGCCTCTTCGAGTACCTTCCTAATGAAGTCCTTTTCAAAGGCTCTATAAGCCGCACCAGAGTCTCCAACAGCCAACGCTGACCTCTCAGTTAGAACCCTAGCATACTCTTTTAATATTAGTCTTTTGTCCAATTTCTTTTCTCCAGGCATTACAACTACACTAAGTAGTTAACCTGACTAGCCTACACTTAGGCTACCACACTTGTTGTGTGTAGCCGTGTAAATAGCTAGTATGTGGCTATTAGCCTGTTGAGACTGTAGCCTATTATTGATCTATGCGTGGCATTACTACCAGAGTAGTCGTGTCAAGTAGTCAATTCTCTGGCTATTATATATGTCTGGCAATACTACCATTAATCTAGTTGGCTTAGTGTACTACACTTGTTGTATGTACACTGCCTTATACTTAGTAGGCTTATAAGCCGTGGATTGATTCGTATTAAGCCGTCAGTGATGAGTGCTAAGCGTAAGCGTACTATACTTGTTATATGTACGCTAGCCAGAAGCTTGACGTACTACACTGGCTGTGTGTACGTTGGCACATACGCCATGTAGCATGTGTGTTATATGTGCCGTATACTTGACAATAAAGGTGTGACGCTTATGATACAATCGTCACACTAAGAGGGAGAGAGGGAGGGAGGTAACGTCTTACAGCCTCTCTGGGGATGCAAGGTAGTGTTCAACCTTCCTTGTTGAAACACGTATCTCTTCCCTTATGTATATGATGGGTGCCAATGAAGGTAATCACTAGCACCCGCATCCTATTGTGTACCTCACTCGCCAATGTGTACAAGGATGTAGAAAGGTAGATAGAGGGAATGGATAACCCTCTCCTATATATATACTAACCAGTTTGCCAGGATCCTAATCCGCCTGTCTTGATCGGCCTAGTCACAAACTACGAATACTGCCTACATATTGCTCCAAAATTGCTTTATTTCTCACCGTGAAAAGGTTGACAAAGGGCTGAAAGTATGGTACGATGTTGTCGAAGACAATGTGTAACAGGGTAATGAGGGGAACCATTAAAGGAAGGGAGTCCTTACTTCCTTACGGAAGTATAGAGAAAGAGAGAGGAACAAATGTTAATAAGAGCTAAGTATAGAGGATCTTGTAGTCTATGTGGAACTACTACTAAACAAGGTGATGAAATAGAATGGTCGCCAGGACAGAGAGGTACTAGGTGTACACTTTGCTCCCCTTTCCCATTCAATAACAATGGATCAGTAATCATCAAACGTCAGTGTAGTGAGTGTATGGGTATAAAAGAAATAAGTGAGTTTGGGGTAGTAGTAACTAAACTATTCTCAGTATGTAGAGAGTGCTGTAATGACAGCCTATGATATGAAGACAGTAAACTGGATACGCCGCCGCATAACTAAAAGAGACACAAGCACTAAGATACTAAAGAGGTTAGATGCCTGTAGTGACTTACACACAACATGTGATGCCTGTCCTGATAAGAAGGAGTGTGTAAGGATTTACGATTACCTCATAATGAACAGGTTAGTTAAGTGGGATAGCCCAGAACTTAAAATAGGAGAATAGAATGAGTTTATTTTGGGAAGATTTAGGGATAGCTAACGAACATGATTTTATGGAGTTTATTGCCACACTATCTGAAGTAGATAGGTATAAACTAGTGCAAGATTACTTTATACGGATGTCAGCAAAACTTTTGAAGCTTAAGGCTAAGATGTCAGGGATACAAGAAGAGGCTAAGATTGATTAAGAAGTATAAGTTAGTGGTGGTGCATTGGGACGACCATTGGGGTTCACCTGATGATATTAGTATAGGAGACGTGAATATGCTACTTAGACCCGCAGTACAACGCACGGTAGGTTGGGTTGTGGCGAAGAATAGGAAACGAATAGCTATAGCTTCATGGATAGATCAGAACGGGGGAGTAGGTCATACCGTTTCTATCTTACGATCCTGTATATGGATTATAAAATACTTAGAAGAAGGAGATACAAGATGTGGCTAAGAATGAACGATGAGACGACGGATGAATGGATGGATAGAATGGGGCGTGAGTTGGAAGAGTCTTTACGTACAGGTGGTATGAGTGATGTTAAAAAACTTGTGAAGGCTATGGAGGGGAAGCAGGTAGGAGACTCAACGAGGTCGTTGTCTGACTTGATAAGGTTTGCAAAGGCAAACAAGGAGGTAGACCCACTCAGTTCGTTTGAGGAGTTTAAGAAGTTTGCCAAGGAAAAAGGCATGTTCGACCAGGACGACGGTGACGGAAGGAAGTATATGGAGGTAACAGAGGAACAAGCGAGGCTGATTGCGAAACTTACACATGGTAATGAAATAAATGAGTTTACTACACCTGAGATTGTAGAGTATGATGAGACCTATTGGGCTGGGGAGTTCGCTCGTCTTATTGCACTAGATGATGAGGCTTGCTTCTATGAGATAAGGGAGATAGTGGCTGACAAGCCTAGGTACTTTGAATTCTGGTCGTATGGGCAGGATCACGAAGAAGAGGAGAATATTCTTTATAAGAAGCAAGAAAGACAAAGTTGGAAGCTGATGCCTGACGAGACAATGGAAGAGCTTGCTTCCAGCTTCCTAGACGATATCAAAAATGGTGAGGTAGACACGTATGTACAGGAGGATGGAGAGGTGTTCACTGCTGTAAACCCTAGAATGTATAAGAGGTTTATTAAGGTGAAGCATGAGAATGATGGCCACTTTCACCTGGATGAGGCGATGGAGAAGTTGCTTGGTGAGCCTTATCAAGATTGGTTAAAGAGGTATGTGGAGGATAAGATTGAAGATAGTAGTAGATGATTTTAATGTAAAAGAGTATTTAAGGCGATACATGGTACACGAAGAGACGGATAGAATGAACTGGAAGGGTCACGATAAATGGACAGAGGATAGTGTCCTCTGCCCCAAGTGCTACTGTCTTTTCGTGGTGGAAAGTGATGGGAAGTATTGGTGCGACTGCTGCAAAGCTGACGTGTATGTTAAGGCTAAGAAGTTAGCGAGTAAAGATTAACTCACCAGTAGAGTCATAAAGGTCACATTGTTTATCTTTGTTCTTGGATAAGGTATCAATGTAGTAGGCAAAAGTACGTTTTGTCCTGGAGTCGGATATCTCCTTATCAGTGGGAGGACGACCCAGGACATCAGAGGCGTAGAGTGCTTGGCTGAAGTGCTTCTTGGCAGTCCTCTTACTTAGCTCTGCGTTCCAAGGTAGGTCCTCTGAACTCCAAGTAAGTATCTTATACTCAGGTTCATCTTCTGTAAGCCAGATATTAAATAGGTGCTCCTTCTCTTCTGTTGGAGTAGATAGTAAGATAACCTTGGGATTAGCACTTCCAACTAAGCAAGAGAATGCAGTTAGTATACTCTCATTAGGAACCAAGGCACACTCATCTATAATAAGCACATCCACATGGGGGCCTCTAAGTGACCTCTCTGATGCCCCCCTTACAAAGACATCACTACCCTTATTGTTAGAGTAACCAGTGGCAGGGATGACGAACTGATTGCTACGAGAGACAAGCCCATCATTAAGGTCATTATTCTTTTGGTATATCTGTCTCAGATAGTACAATACCCACGAGTCCTGAGCACTGACTACTAGTATCTTTGTAGGCTCGTCTAGCTCCTCAGCCATGTATGTAACGGCAGCAGCCACCACCAAGGTCTTACCACATCCTCTACCAGCAGAGATAAGAATCTCATCTTCTTTAAGTATTGCGTTAAGCACGTTCTCCTGATCAGGATACGCTGTGTACCCTAATATCTTATTAAAGTACTTTACTATTTCAGTTTGCATAATTCACTCACGTTAATCCTTTTTTTATTAATCCTAGATACCAGCCGAGAAATGCCTATATCTTGCTTCTCGATGCGTCTGGTATCTATTCTATGCCTAGAGGTTTGATCGAAGACTTTGACGTAACCTGCCCCCAACCTGTACCCAAGCTTCTGTATAGTAGGCTCTAATAGCCAAAAGTATATCTGAAGTTGCTGTATCTTATACCCTATGTCAGGGTTAGGCAGAGTAGTGGTGAACACCTCTATCAAGTTTACCGTTCTACCGACTACCTTATAGTCATCAATCTTGCCACAAACCAAAGAAGACCTACACCATCTCGTGAACACCTTGTTCTTAAGATGAAGCGGGTCTACTCTGCCAGCACTATAGACCTCATGTAGGTAGGTGCCCTTTCTTAGTGTGTTCATTATTTCACCGTTGGGGGAGGTGGAACATTAGGCTTTATAGTTCTTACCAACGCATCAGGATTCAAGAGAGCATCATACTCAACTAGGTGTAGGGTTGCTATTGCCTCATTCCCATCTCTCAGGTCAACATCGGGAGCAATGTCTATTGTAAGGCTTATTATCCTATAAGTAGCAGATGGTTCTTTCACAAAGACGCTTTCAGCCCCCCTCAAGTAATTAGGTGCCCCACTTCCCTGAATACTCCCCTTAAAGGCAGGAGTCGTTGGATCGGAGATGTCTATGATTGTCAGGGCATTATCTCCCCACGCTGCCACGTATGCATAGTCTCCCACTACAACCACGTCATTGGCTGTGCCCAAGTATTTAGGGCTACCAGACCCCTGGATAGAGCCTTCTAATGTGGGAGTAGTTGGGTCAGAGATATTGAAGATGGACAGAGCATCATCACCCTTTGCAGTAGTGTATGCATAGATTCCCCTGACTTCGGCATGAGTTGCGTTAGATAGGTAATTGGGGTTTCCAGCACCACGTATAACACCCTCCAAGGTGGGACTGGCAGGGTCAGAGATATTGATGACCGTTAGTGCATGATCAAAAGTACTGGCTACGTAGGCATAATCTCCCACCACCTTAATGCTAAAAGCAACATTGAGATAGTTAGGGTTTCCTGCTCCTCGGATGGAACTCTTAAAGGTAGGGTTAGTCTTGTCGGTAACATCAATGATAGTTAGGGAGTCATCGCCGTAAGCTGCAACGTAGGCGTAGTTTCCCACTACTTGGACATCCTTGGCAGACTTCAAATACTCAGGGCCACCAGAACCTTGAATAGAACCCTCGAAGGTAGGATTGTCTGGATCGGAGATATTGAAGATGGAAAGGGCATTATCCCAATGACTGACCACATAAGCATAATCACCTAAGACAAAGACACCTTGTGCCCCATTAAGATAGTTAGGACTACCAGACCCAGAGATTGACCCCCTGAAAGATGGGTTAGCTGGATCGGACACATCTACTATCGTCAGTGCATCGTCAATAAATGCGGCTACATAAGCATAATCTCCTACTACATAAACGCAGGAAGCCGCAATACACTGAATAGACCCCTTAAGGGTGGGATTAGCTGGATCAGAGATATTGATAATTGTTAGGGAATCATCCAAAGAACTGGCTACGTATGCATATGTTGGCATTAAATACCCCCTAACAAGTCATTATCTATTTCTATTCTATGTCCAGGTAGGGCTACCAGCACCCCATCAGAAAGAAGAGCCCCAAGAGGCATTGTTACTCTTATAACCTTTACAGGGTTCTTAAGCCTTGCTACCATATCATCAGCGATGTTCTGTGCCTCGCCATTGGTGTGTGCCTCATTCACTATAATACGCTGTCTTTTACCATATAGTCCTTGAGATGTGGGGTCATTACTGACACCGTTAACCCGCTTCGGCCCTATATACAAACCATCAATGTTGAGTTCTGCAAGGGCTATGGTAAGCTCCCAGGTAACATAGGTTATCTTCAACCAATCTGGTTCACCTATTGAATCCCATATACCATCTGGGAATTCATCGGAGTGTGTATGAGAGAAGCCAAGAGGAAGGACATGAAGTTGCCAGCTTCCTGCTGTGTGCTCTATAGTAGTAACGAAATAATTAGAAGCATCAGTATATAGCCGCACCGAGAAAAAGTCTCCTTGGACAGGTAGTGTCCAAAAGCCTAACTCAGAGTATTGTGAATAGTGGCCTACTCGTATTGTCTCTGGGAAATCAAACTGTAACTCTATGTCTTCACTGATTAGCCCACCAGCGTACACTGATTTAACCCCAACTTCGTAATCAACCACATCGAGGGTTAGAGAGTCCCCAACAACCAGTGTCCAATCGTCTAAGCTATCCTCAGTCCACTCATCATCTATCTCAGGATCAAAGAGTTTAAGAGAACCAAGAACTGTAATAGAGTTCTTTATGCTTTCTCCTTGTGCTTCTGTTGGATCAAAGCCTAGTGTATTAGTCTTGTCTACGGTTATGCCAGTCGTGCGTCCAGCATCACCCACTGGGAACAACTCCAACAAACCAGAAACAGTTACGTAGCCCTCATATCCAGCACCATCCATTACCCTAGTGGAAAGGCCCAAGAGTGTTTCATCTATACTGGTGTGTCCACTTATGGTAGGTGTAGTGGCAGAGAGTATCGTGACCAAGCACCCAGTCTCATCTATTGCCTCGTCTATCATGTTATCTATCTGCATACTGGGTGGGAAGCTTCTTGTGTATTGCTTGTTGTTTAGATCAACGGATAAGTCCCTTCCAGCAAGCCGCATTACATCATTCAAGTCCCATATAGACCTTTGTTCCCTTACGTGGAGGATGGAATCAATAGTACCTTTGATGAGGGTTGCCCCAGAGTAGGTAATCTCTACTTCTTCATTGGGGTAGAATAAACCATTATACCCACCGCCATAGTTATCTACCAAGGCATTGAACGTGGAATTACCTTGATTGATTATTCTATTCTCAATATGAATACTGGTAGCATTTATGGCTACACCGCTTACAAGTACTTCTAGCATAATTTACAAGCCCCTATAGTTAGCTTCTTCTACAGCAGTGAGCTGATTTTGCCATAAGACCATAGCCGCCGCAACCCCACCAGCCACCATCAATATCCCTAGTCCAGCAGGCCCTAAACCAATTGTGCTAACCTTAAGGGCATCCACAGCACCCCTTGCCACGAGAGCTGCTATGGCAAGAGCTTGTATCCCCAGGGTTAGTGCCTTTACTATTCCCAGTTCATCCTCTACGCCAGTTAGTTTGAAGGTTAGGTCTACGATTCTAGTAGATTCACTAATTCCACCCATTACCATGTTAATTCACCATCCCACTTTGGTTGTTGATTCTCTAGACTATCCTTCAAGGAGTATAGAGTCGCCATAACTTCTTGTGTACTCATATCTAAAGGAGAAGGGATACCATATTTCTGTAGTAAGCCCACCACCTCTATAGAATAAAAATTAGCCTCCTGGCTGAGGTGGTTCTCTCTTAAGAAGGCTATATAATCTTTTAATGTTTTCATGCTAGGTTCTGTGCATCACTTACTATTGTATTCTCCATCCCAGGGTAGTTCTCAGCCCATGCCCGTTGTAGCATGTGTTCCTCTTTCTCCACGTATCTAAAGTATGGCTGTTTATTGAACACTTGTAGACGCTGCCCAGTTACCGTATAGGTATAGCTTCTTGCAAGTAGCCCAGAGTCTTTAGGCGTAAGTTGCGAAGCCCTTGCTACTATCCTTGCACCCAGTTCGTGTAGTCTCTTAGTGATGTTAGTTCTCACTTGTGCTTTATAATTAGCTGGGAGTGTTCTCAAGGTGTGTGGATTAAGAGCAATAAGCATTAGTCCCTGGTAAACAGTAAAGCCCCCCAACCTTCCCACACCAGGGGTAACACCTCCTATCCCACGGGTGACAACTCGCCCCTCTACTATGATAGGAGTACGAGGACCTATGGGACCTCTAGATGGTGGTCCTGTCCATGTACCCCTTAAAAGAGGTGGCCTACCAGGAGGAAGTGCTTTAGGTACTCTACCAGGTGGTAGCATACGACGAGTTCTTCTTCTTAGTATCTCCTTCTGAGCACCCGTTACGTCATCGGTAAAGTCATAGAATTCTTCTAGATGTCTACCTAGAAACTCTCTAAACCATCTATCAAGGTCACCACCTTGCGTTGTCATCTAACTCCCCACATACGTAGTAGCTTTGAATTTATACGTAAATATGGGCTCCTCTCCACCCAAGCCCCCATCTACGCTCTCTATTACTGTCTTGGTGAAGGTAAGTGTACGAGTGGCACCTGCGGTAGTGATGGCTGTGACTACCATTGTCACCTCTGGTGAGTCAGCAGTACTTGGTTCCACAAGGTTGGAGTCATAGGACAATAGGCCAATCTCTCCCTCTACATGAGTATGACCCTGAAAGAAACCAACAGCTTCTTTGTTAGAGGGTAGTAATCTAGGTGAGACGTTATGAACTGTACGCCACCTAAAGAGCCTACAATTAGTAATAGAATTACCGTCGAAGGTCATGGTTAATATTCTTGGAAGTAGTGTAGTCATTCGTAGTAGCTCACCATAACATCAAGTGTTGCCTCAAAGAGAATAGGCTCAGGGTGGGTAATTTGAGTACCCCTTCCATGAGGTACGGAAATCGTAGTCCATGAACCCTTATCATACGTAGTACTGCCATCGTATCTATTGGCTATTATAATCCTATCTATCTCATCTAGTGTGTTATAGAACGTAGTCTTAAAGGTAAGTAGAGCAGCGGGTTCATAGACAGTAGGCTTCACGAAAGCTGTAATCCTTATCGCTTGTATCTTCTTATAGACAGTATCTATCACCCAACTCTCATTACTAGCCACAGTCTCTACTAGAACCTGTACAGGAGCGGAGTCTATTGCAGGTAGCCAGTTCTTATCAAGCTCATCAATTGAGAACAGTACCCCCGACACCGTGGGGTTACTCTCAGTCCAGCCATCGGACAGCATTGTTTGTATTGTAGTAGGATAGTCAAACATAATTCACCCTAAAAGGAGAAACCACTGTGGGTAATCTTATTATCTAGCAAGGTTGTCTCAGCAATTACTTTAGCACTGTTTATGGGTATTGCGATAACCTCAGCAGTAATCTTAGTAATATCCTCTATTATCTTATCTGTATCGGCACCCTCAAGCTTGAGTTTTTGTGCGTCTGTTAGCGCCCCAGCCTTAAGTAGGTTAGTAATCTCACCATCAACTTTAGAAGTGTCTGCCGTTACCTTATCTGTGTCTACACCCGCAAGTTTAACTTCCTGTGCAGTGGTAAGTCCAGCCCCTGCCTCAGTCTGTGATACCTGAGCAGCTTGTAACTGTTGGCCTAGGTCGGTTACCTGATCGTAGGTTACTAGGATGTATCTAACTAGTTTGGTGTCTGCCAGCCCCTTCCAGTCTTCCTCTGCGCTCTCTGGAGTCCATCTCCTCGTATATATACCAGCAGCGTAATCAAAACTAATGTCTTCTGGTACTGTGTTACCCGAAACCGTGGTGAAGGCTCCATCATATACACCAATCTCCATTATCAGCCAACGAGTAGCCTCATCAAGGGCAATACCTAGTGAGACATCAAAGGTAGAGATGCCGCTTCCTATGTTTAGTCTATCTTTAATCCCTTCATATGCCATTTACAATACCTCCCAGTGTCCGTTCCTTTGCCTACACGGCGTATAGAACAATATTACCATACTATGACTTCAATAGCTCCAAAAGAAGCTTCATACTCTTCTCACCAACAAGGGTCATGGTTTCTTCTAATGTTTGAACAGCCACTCCTTGCAAAGGAATAGACTCTTCTAATGTAAGGAATGCAGAGCCTACAATATCGTAGGTGGACTCAATCTCTAGAAAGGCTGTCCCAACGAGAAGAAGCTCAAGTTCAACCTCTACTTTCCGTTTTCTAGGTCTACGCCCTCCTCGTGAAGGTGTTGGTGGTGTCGGAGGTATTGGTCTGGTATATTCAATGTGGAGCTTATAAGCTAAACTAGTATCGTTATCGTAGCTAGCCATTTTAAGCGTCTTACCAACGTCAGTATTTGGCAACCAGAGAGTATTAATTGCTGTTGGAGAGTAATCGTCAATTACTTCTTGTAAAGGGATTACCAGAGTAGGAGTGTTCACTGGCCCCTCACCCAAACCGTCTGCAACCCAAGGCGTGAGAGTGTCCGTAGGTGTCCGATTTGATAGATCAAATGCCGTATTGGTGAATGTTCCAGGGTCGGCACCTTTCTCAAAGCGCATCCCAAATAGGTTAGCATCATCATTTGCCGCATTGAGAACATAAATAGTTCCATAGGCAACATCAATGGTATCCCCCTGTTCAAGGGCTGACGTTACCACACGCATCCCCGTCCACAACCGTCCGAATGCTGAAGTGCTGGACTGAGAAACTAGAGTAACATCTACTAAATCCATTGCACCAGAATTCTCACCCATATCCGCATCATCAGTACTAGCACCTACTTGTAAGTCTAGTGTAGTGCCTCTATGGTCACCTGATAACCGTCGTGCCTCTACGCCAACCAGATATTGTGCCAGTATACGATCCACTTGCTCTGATTGTGGAACCCAGAATATCTCCCGTACCCATTGAGAGTCAAGAGCTTCAGGAATACCCCAATAAGAATTGAATACAAAGGGATTAAGCCGACGCAGGCGATCGTCTTCCCATTCACCTAGAGACTTCTTCACCCAACGATAGGCTCGTAAGTCTTTCTCTAGAAACTCCCTTACGTCTACTATCGGTATATCTATCCCACTGATATGTCGATAAAAGCCTGGACTCGGTTGCACCATTCTCTGATGCGTCTCACGAATCATGGCCTTATGGGAGTTCAATAAGAAGGGCAGGTCGCCACTGTCACGACTTTGAGCAGTGGAGTAGACTGCGTATTCGAAGTGAACCAGTCCATCGACCTGGAGGTTAGGATGCTCACGCCAGACTATCACCCACTCCGAGCGTGGATTATCTGGATATGGGGCTGTATTTTCTCTAGTAATCACCATTAGAACTTATATTCCAACTCTCCTTTAAGGTTTAGCTTGCCATGCAACCCCTCTCTGAGGTCTAGTGAGGGTGACCAATTCAGTACCACATCGGCTGTTGCGAAAGGTGGTATATACGTAGGGGCAGAAACAATCTCAGCACCCTCAACAAGGAGTTTGAAATTCACCAGTGAGACTTCGTTGGGGTTCTCTACCGTAAGAGTAAGCTCCCGTTCCAATCCAACATGCACCCTATTGAAGTCTATAATCCCATCCACCACTTCTTCACCGTCTTGGCGTACTATAAATTTTTCATTCATTATTCTGCACCACCGTTAGCCTTGATTATGGCATGGAGCATTGCGTTCCTCTCTTTCTCATTCTTAAGCTGCCACTCTTCAAGGGTCTCTTCCGTAGTTTCCTGACCCTCTCTAACAACCTCTTCTACAGGCTCTTCCTCTAATGTCTCCGTGGGTAGTTCCCATTTCATGTTGGTTCTTAGGATGTTTCGAGCTTCGTCTTTGGTTACTAGCCCAAGCTCTACAGATTTGAAGAGGTCTGCTGAATCATACTCTACTTCATCAGAGCCAAAGTAAAGAGTAATCTCAGCCTTTTCCCCGTCAAAACCATAGAACTTAAGTACCTGAACATATAATGCCTCTATTTGTCTCTTAATCTCACGTCTGAATGACTCAATCTTTGCTTCGAACATACTCAAAGCCGCCTCAGCAGTAGCCTTTGTGAAGCCCTGCTCAAGACCTAACTTGAGAGATGGGTTAGCAAGAGCCATGTAGAACTCATTCTGAACCATTGTAAGCCACATATCATATGTAGTAGTTCTTGCTGGAACCTCTGAGATAATGGAAGCTTCCGTATTTACCACGATTCTTTGACCAGTAGCGGGCATATCCTTTATTAATGCTGCTATAGTCTCAAAGTTCTCCTGATCCAAGTCTTTGAATGAGTAGACATTATTACCGAATGAGAACTTCTCAAACCCTGTCTTCATAGCCTTCCTAACAGCCTGTCTTACTTGATATAGGCTAGGAGTATTCGCTGGAATCGTTATAAGGGTGTAGAGTACCCCAGTACCAAACGGTGCAGTACCCGTAGTGTTGGTCTTGAAGTGAATATACTCCGCCATAGGTACTGTTTTACTCCTATATTCAGCAGTTAATTTAAGATCATACTTGTCTCTTACGCTAACTTCCTTCTTCTTGGGAGCAGCCTCATCCACAGACTCTATTGGTATATTAGATAACCCTATCTTATCAATAATCTGCCAGAAAGAGTTACCAAAGCCAAACAACTCAATGGCAATCTTAAGTATCTTGGCATCAAGGTTATTAGCCTTGTTCCAAGCATCTATACACTCCTTTGCAGTCCACCTACCACCACCTTTAGGCTTTTTACGTGTTACTTTATAGTCCTCATTCATCACAGTGTAGAAACCGTTACTGATAACCTGCTCCGCAAACTGGTTAATAGACTCCTTAATATCAGGGTCTTCGTTATACACGGTAAGTTGATCCTTAAACTTTGGAGTTAGTCGCCTTCCAACAGACTGCTCTACTGTTCCTAGAACGGCAGAGCCATGTGCAATGATCTTAGGAGTCTCTGGTATCAGTGCTCCATTAGTATCGTATAATAACATTTAGTCACCTTTTATAAGCTTATCAATGCGGCTAATTAGAAGCCTTGCAGTCTGATCAGCTCTATAAGGATAGCTGGGTTTAATCCCCTTAACCTTCTCCCTGAAAGCCTCAGTAGCCTCCTTCCTCGCTTCCTCAACCTTAGTCTCTACATCAGTAGTTACCTCAGTGGTAGTCTCAACCAACTTAGCCATAGACTCATCAAGCTCCCCACTCTTAGCCTTCTCTTCGACAAGAGCTGCTTCAAGAGCAGGTACTTTAGCAGCATCTTCCTGTTGCTTTATTATAACAGCACAGTATCCAGCAGGGTCAGACCTACCTTGGTTGTCTAATACACATGCCTCTAAGTCAGCATAACCAGCAAAGGGTTCCTCTGTATCAGGGGGTTCTTCACCGTCTACCGCCTCTGCAAGCTCTATCGTAGACTCAAATGCCCCAGTCTTGGAAGCAGCTTCAAACAATGTTACCTTGGCATCATCATCACCAGCCTTCATATTCTTAGGAAGCTGATCGTCTATTAGGGAAACCCCCTTCATAACAAGTCCTGAGAACTCTACTCCAGCCTCAGTCTTTGTCTCGGTTCGCCAGTCAAACTCA
>SDBU01006040.1_pt1 | contig 14329 bp, 8 predicted proteins | sample 2277071 | NCBI WGS metagenome assembly SDBU01 (sample SAMN10397929, study PRJNA504765) | marine sediment metagenome | isolation source: marine sediment core GS08_GC12, 126 cmbsf | place: Arctic Ocean: Gakkel Ridge, Loki's castle | collected 2008
TATCGGCGAGATTGGAATCCAGGCCCTGGGTACGCTGAACGCCGCCGGCCGGGCCAGCAAGAGTGGCTACCTGTACCACATGTTCCTGCCTTCCGACGACACTGCCGGTACCGACGCCATCGCTGAGACGGCGGCAGTGGTTGCGGCCGGGGCGGTCGCAGCTAATGCGGATGCGCAGGAGACCCGCTGGTGCTGCTATGCCTGGCCGGTGAACCTGGACAATACCGGTGACCGGGCCTTCGTCATTAACCAGCAGGGCCAGGTTTATGAGACGGACTGCACTGTGGTAGCGTACAGCGGCGATACCACCGCACCTGTCGCCAACGCCGCTTTCGTTGTCGGCGTCACGAACATTAATGGTGCCTTGGCCAGTGGATTTGCAAGCCAGGATGGGAACGCATGGGTAATGAGCGGCGGCTGACAGGCAGCTTCAGGAGACCCTGTAATGTGGAGGATATGTCAGGCCCGAGCGATAATGTGTGAACTTTTGGCTTGCTGAAGTCTCTAATAAATATAGAATCCAGGAGACCCGGTATCTCTTTCCCTATCCAGGAGTTTGGCTCATGGAGGTAACATCCCAGGATAGAGACGTGCGCGAGGCGGAGCGCTTCCGCGAATCATGTGCGCAGCTCGTTCAGGAGCTTCAGCGCGTGATTGTGGGCCAGGAGCAGGTGATTGAGGAGGTGCTGATTGCCATGTTCTCGCGGGGACACTGTCTCCTGGAGGGGGTGCCTGGACTGGCCAAGACGCTTTTGGTGCGGACGCTCTCGCGGGTGCTCTCTCTGCGCTTCAGCCGCATCCAGTTCACGCCTGACCTGATGCCTGCGGACATCATAGGCACCGACATCCTGCGTGAGGACCGCGCCACCGGCGAGCGGGAGTTCGTCTTCGTCCACGGGCCCCTGTTTGCCAACATCATCCTGGCTGACGAAATTAACCGCACGCCCCCCAAGACCCAGTCAGCACTGCTGGAGGCCATGCAGGAGCACCGGGTCACTACCGGAGGGAAGACACACGTGCTGGCTGAACCTTTCCTGGTGTTGGCCACGCAGAACCCCATCGAGCAGGAGGGCACCTATCCCCTGCCCGAGGCGCAGTTGGACCGTTTCATGTTTCACGTGCGCGTGGACTATCCGGACTTCGAGGAGGAGATTGAAGTTGTCCGCCGCGTCACCACTCAGCGTGACCCGGAGGTGAACACGGTGCTCACCGGAGAGGACATTATTCTGCTTCAGGACCTGGTCTATCGCATCCCGGTGCCCGACCATGTATATCACTATGCCGTCACGCTGGCGCGCAAAACGCGCAAGGGTGAGTCGGAGGCGCCCGACTACGTGCGCGACTGGGTGGCCTGGGGCGCGGGGCCACGGGCCTCGCTTTACCTGGTACTGGGGGCCAAAGCGCGCTCCATCCTGCGGGGGCGAGGCTACGCTTCTGTCGAAGACATAAAAGCTGTTGCGCATCCGGTCTTGAGACACCGCATCTTGCTCAACTTCAGCGCTGAGGCGGCAGGCGTTACCTCCGACGACGTGGTAGAAAAGCTGCTGGCAGACACATCTCCTATCACAAAGGAGTAGGGTCATGGCGCGACGACCGCAGCGGGAAATCGACCGTCGCACTGTCGGTCGCCTGAGCCGTCTGCACCTGCGCGCCCGTCAGGCAGTGGAAGGCTACTACTCGGGTATCCACAAGAGTCCCTACCACGGCTTCAACGTGGAGTTCGCCGAGTATCGTGAGTACTCCCCTGGTGACGACCTGCGCTACCTGGACTGGCGGGTGCTGGCCCGTTCCGACCGTCTCTTCGTGAAGCAGTTCGAGGCGGAGACCAACCTGAGCTGCTACTTGCTGTTAGATAGCAGCGGCTCCATGGATTTCAGCACCAACTCCCAGACCCGTCTCGATTATGGGGCCTCGCTCGCTGCCGCGCTGGCACTCCTGATGCTCAGGCAGGGCGACCAGGCCGGCCTGGCAGTCTTCGACAGAGAAATCCGCCAATTCATCCCCCCGCGAGGTAATCCCCGCCATTTCGGCGTCATCGTAGAGGCCCTAGAACACCTGCAACCGGGTGAGGATACCGATATCTCTGCCGTCCTTCACCAGATTGCCGAACGCCTCCGCCGCCGAAGTCTGGTCATTATTATCAGCGACTTTTTCGACGATGTGGAGCGTGTGATGCGGGGCCTGCAGCACTTCAGGCACCAACGCCATGAGGTGATTGTCTTTCACCTCCTTGATGATGCCGAGCTCGAGTTCCCTTACGACCGGGTCACGCTCTTCGAGGGGATAGAACGGGGTGAGGAGGTGGTGGCAGAACCGCGGGTGATAGCCAACGCCTATCGTGCCCGCTTTGGTGAGTTTCTGGAAGCCATGAAGCGAGGTTGCGCCGAGAAGGATATCGACTACCAGCGCATGCTCTTGTCGGAGCCTTTTGACCGCGCCCTGACCACCTTTCTGGCGCGCCGCAAATCCCGGTTTTCGTAAATGGATTTCCTGTATCCCGGATTCTTATACCTGTCACCGCTCCTGGCGCTGCCTATCCTCATCCACCTGCTCAATCGCATCCGCTACCGGCGCCTGCGCTGGGCTGCCATCGACTTTCTGCTGGTGACCGAGCGCCGCGAGGTGAGACGAGCGCGGCTCAAGCAGATACTCTTACTGATGGCCAGGACCTTGCTGCTTGCCGCCGCCCTCGGGGCGCTGGCCCAGCCTCTCCTGCGCGGAGGCCTGGCTGCTTTTCTGGGCGGCAGCCCCCGGGTTGCGGTGCTGGTCGATGCTTCCGCCAGCATGTCAGCAGCGGATGCTTCAGGCAGCGCCTTTGCGCGCGCCAAAAAGCTTGCCCAGAGCACCATTGAGGCGCTTCCTCGCCGCACACGGGTCATGGGAGGCACGGTGGCCGTCAACTATGACTGCCCTTTCCGCGAGCCGGTCCAGGATAGGCACGCCGTCGCTTCAGTGGTTGAAGCTGCAAAGATTACGGGCGGGCAGGCGGATATGCCCCGAGCTATATCGTCGGCTGCCGAATCGCTGGCGCGGGCCGGAGGCGGAGGCACCATCTGGATAGTGACCGATATGCAGGCGGGCAGTTGGCGGGCCACCGATGCCGGCGCCTGGCAAAAGGTTCGGCAGGCGCTAAAAAATGCAGACCAGCCCCACATCGTGATTACGGATTTGGCCCCGGCAGTAGATTCCAACCTCTGGATTGCTTCGCTCGAGGTGTCACCCACGGTTCTGGTTGAAGGCGATGCGCCCAAACTTGCCGCCACCGTGGCATACCAGGGCAATGGCTCCGCGCTGGTCAGGGTAGCCCTTTTCTGCGACGGTCGGCAGGTCGATGCGCAGACGGTGGAGTTCTCTCAAAGCGGCAAGGCCGACTGCGTCTTCTATCTGCCTCCACTCGAGAGCGGCCCCCACGCCGGCTACCTGGATGTCGGCCCGGATGCGCTGCCTGCCGACGACCGCTACTATTTTCTGCTCGAAACTGCCACCTATATTCCGGTGCTGGTGGTGGACGGTGCGCCCTCCCCTACTGCTTTTGAAGGAGCCGGGGATTTTGTGGCTCTGGGTGTGAGGCCTGCGAAATCGGAAACCACGGCGCGTTCGCCCTTCTCCGTCAAGACCATAACCACAGACCAGATTGCGAGTGAAACGCTCTCAGATTTCGCTGCTGTCTTCCTGGCCGACGTACCCAAACTGGACCCCGACGTTGCCGCCAGGCTTCGGGATTATGTTACTGAGGGCGGGCTGCTGGTGGTGTTCCCCGGCGCGCACACCGATGTGGCCTCATGGAACAAGGTAGAGTTTCTTGGCGTTAGACTTCGACCTGCCGTCCAGGTGGAAGAAGACAAACCGCTAAAGGTCATCTGGACCTCGCCCACTAACCCGGTAACGGCTACCATGCCCACCGAGGGGCTCGACCTCCTGGGCATGTCGCGCTTTTTCCCCCTAGAGACGGACTCAGGGGGCGAGGTACTTGCCAGGATAGATGTGAACAAACCGCTTCTGGTACGCCTGCAAGTGGGCAAGGGGAAGCTCTATATGTTCGCGGTCTCGGGCCAGGATGATTTCTCCAATCTGCCCTTTACACCGGTCTTCCTGTTGACCATCCACCGGATGGTGCTCGCGCATCTGGTGGAAGCCGAACGGCCACTGGCCCGGTCGGCATTTGCGGAGCTGCGACTATCTCTACCCGCAGGCGTGCGGCAGATGTTGACCCCGGACGGTCGCCTGCTACCACTTGAGTATGAGGCGGAACGACCTGGCGAAGCCACTTTCAACCGCACCGAGGTTCCCGGAATCTACCACCTGGTCGCAAGTAACCGTAATCCTGACGACCTTGACTCCGAGCTGCCTGTCGCCGCCGTGAATGTGCCCGCCATCGAGTCGGAACTTGAACGGATCTCGCCAAGTGCCATTCGCTCCTTGCTCCCCGACTACCCGGTAAGTTTCCTGCGTGTGCAGGGAGGTGCCCAGGAGCTCAGCGGCAGTATGACGGTGGGCGGCTCTTCATTGGGCTTCTTCCTGGCGGCGCTGGCCATGATGCTGCTCCTGGGCGAGGGGCTCTTGGCCTGGAGCATGGGAAGGGTCAGCAGGCCATCCAGGCAAAATAGTACCGGTACATAGTGAAAAGTTTCGGTCCTCCACTCTGGAGGATTCCGCGCGGAAAGGTATGAGTATTAGGACGTGGGCCCAACTAACGGTACTAAGCTGATCTTCGATTGTCCCTTCTCTCCCTGGGTGATAGGGATAGTGTCGGCGCTGATTCTGGGGACATTAAGTGTCTTCGCACTGCGGGACATGGCGCACCTCAGGCGCCGCTTGCAGATGGTCATCATGGGCCTGCTAGTTGCCGCCGCCCTGATGTTGACGGGCCTGTTGCTGAGGCCCAAGTTCATTCGCACCCGCCCGGACCCACAGAAACCTCCCTGCACCATCCTGGTTGATGGGTCACGAAGTATGCTGCTGGAAGACCACTACACCGACAGCACGGCAGCATGGCTAAAGCAGCGCCTTGGCTCCCCGCAAGAGATGTCAGTGCCAAGGCCGACCAGAGAAAAGATAGCGCAACTGCTGCTGGCAGAACCGGCGGGCGGCTGGCTGGCTTCCTTGCGGAAGGAATTTGAGCTTTCCGGCTGGCGCTTTTCCTCCGAGCTTGCCGTCCTGCCCCTGGGCGAAGGCGTGGCTCCTTTTGAAGTGGACCAAGAAGGCTACACCACGGCGCTGGGAGAGGCACTGTACAGGGCAGCGCAGGGAGAGACAGGCCTACGGCCACAGGCAGTTATTCTGATTAGCGACGGCGCCTGGAATACGGGACGGGACCCCTCCGAAGTGGCGCGGCTCCTGGGACGTCTGGGCACACCCGTGTTCGTGGTAGGCGTGGGCAATCCGAATCCACCCAAGGATGTGGCAGTTCTGGTGTTACGCGGGCCCGAAAGTGCCATGCTGGGCGACGAGATATTCTTCACCGCGCAGATTGCCACCAGTGGCATGGCGGCCAGGCGCATCGTCGTGGACCTGCTCAATGATGAGGGTGATGTGGTCGCTGAAAAGGAGGTGGTAACGCTGCCCTCGGGCGGGCCGCTGAACGTGAGCTTTTCGGTCACCCCCGAGAAGGTTGGAAGACGAGCCTTCACCGCTGCCGTCGCCAGGCAGGAGGACGAGCAAGATGATGCCAACAACACTGCTAACACCTCGGTGGCCATCGTTGCGCGCAAGATCGGGGTGCTGCTGATAGACGGCGAGCCCCGCTGGGAGTTCCGCTTCCTGCGCAACGTGCTGGAGCGGGACCCAGTGGTCTCACTCACCATCTGCCTCCTGCGACCGGGGGTGGGGCCCGTTGCCGGCAAAGGGTACTTGAGTACACTGCCAACCCGGAAGAGGGAACTGAGTAAGTACGAGCTGGTGATTCTCGGTGACGTGCCCAGGAAGTTGATGCCCGAACCGTTCCTCGAAGCCTTGGCCAGCATGGTGCGCGAGCGCTCTGCCGGGCTCCTGCTCGTTGCCGGTAAGCGCAACCACTTTCGGGAACTTACGGGCTCGCCGTTGGCAGCGGTCCTGCCCGTGAGATTGGAGGGCGCACTGGGAGCGAGCCCGAGAAGCTCGCCTCCCTTCAAAGTCGAACTCACTCACGAAGGCCTATCACACCTCATCACGCAACTGGCACCGGAGGCTAAAGAGAACGAGGCTATCTGGTCGCAACTTCCGGAGCTTCACTGGTGCGCCCGTGTGGGGGGACTGGTGCGCGGAGCGACGGCGCTGATGGTGCACCCCTATCAGTTGGCCGGCACCAGCAAGCTTCCGCTGCTGGCGGTGCATCGTGTGGGACGGGGAAAGGTGCTTTTCATCGGCATGGAGGAGACCTGGCGCTGGCGGAAGTCCCTGGGTGACAGGTATCATTATCGCTTCTGGGCGGAGGTGGTTCGTTGGATGATTAAGAAACCTCTATCCGAAGATGACGCGCGCGCAAGGCTTTCCATCAACCGCAGCGAGTGCAGCCTGGGAGAGACGGTCGAGATTGAAGCGTACTGCCTGGGGCCGGACGGGTTTCCCCTGGAAGGTGCTCAAGTCTGGCTCCTGGTGCAAGACCCGGAGGGCCGCTCCCAGCAGTTGGCCATGGACCCGGCGCCCGGGGGCTGGGGCATCTACCGTACCCGCTTTCTGGCAAAGAAGCCGGGCAAACACCAGATGCAGCCCATTGTCTCCGTTTACGGGCGCGAGCCTCTTTCCTCCTCGGTGACGCTGGAGGTGGTGCGCACCAACCTGGAGAAGGTCTTCCTGGCGCAGAACAGAGCAGCCCTCTCTGCTATTGCCGAGGCCAGCAACGGCAAGTATCTCGAAGTGAGTGAGGTCAACCAACTGCCCGCTCTCCTGGCGGCAAGAATCGAAAGGCGATTTCTGACGGCAGAATACTCCCTCTGCCGACATTGGGTTTATTACGTCATGCTGGCGGCCATGTTGTCCATCGCGTGGCTGGTTAGAAAAAGGAGTGGGTTGGCATGAGCACGACACGCACGTTTGGACTCCCCCGAGTGGTGCGCACAGCGCTGGACAGCTACCGGCGCCGCTGGCGCTCAATGTGCGCCTTGCGGGGTCTTTTGGTCACCCTAGGCATATTTGTGGGCAGTGTCCTGGCGGCAGTTGCGGCGGACCGGGCGCTGCGGCTCGACTCACCGGTGCGCACCATTCTCCTGGTAGCCATCGCTGCCACATTGCTCTCTTGTCTTGTCCGCTGGGTTCTTTGGCCAGCCGTTGTCCGAATGACCGACCGACAGGCAGCAATGCAACTGGGGCAAAGCTTCCCGGACGTGCAGGAGGACCTGGTGAGCGCAGTGGAATTGAGCATCAGCCAACAGGAGGGTATTTCGCCCGCGCTCGTGGCCTCGGCGCTCCATCAAATAGCCACGCACTCAGCCAAAGTTGACCACCGCACGGCGCTGCCCGTTCGTTATGCTCTGAAGGCCGGCGCCCCGCTGCTTGCCGTCGGGCTGCTGCTCACCTCTGCCTACCTGGTGCGGCCGGAGGCGATTCAGAATGCCCTCCATCGGCTTTTCCGCCCCCGCAGCGCGGTTCCTTTCTTCACCTACACGAACCTGCGTGTAGCTCCGGGTGACCATGTGATTCGCACCGGCGACACGGTAGAGGTGGAAGCCGAGACCTGGGGTCGTCGGGCGTGGGAGGCGAGACTTGAAGCCCATACCGGCTCGCGTCTCTTGCGGGTGAAACTCCCCTGTCAGGAGGGTGCCGCGTTCTGGCAGAGCGGTCCCCTGTTCGAAGACCTTACCTATCGCGTCCTGGCGGGCGATACCATCTCCAGGTGGTATCGCGTGCGGGTGCTGCCTCCACCAGCGCTCGAAAATATCGCCGCCATCCTCACCACCCCTGAATATGCGGGGTCCCGCAAACACCTCGTCGAGAGCATTCGCGGTCCTCTCGAAATCATCCAGGGCACCACGGTCGAGATACATGCAGAAACGCTCAAAAGAGGAACTGCTCCCGAGTTTCGGTGTACAGGCAAGCTGACCATCGGGGACGATAGCTTTCCCCTGCCGCCGGGTTCCTCCGGGGTCTTATGCTCGGCGCTCTTCACACCCATGGAGAGTGCTGAGTGGCAGATCCACCTGGTGGATGGCTTCGGCCTGGAGAGCAGGTCTCCCGACAGCATCTTTATCAAGGTGGAGCCAGACCGCCTTCCTCTGGTGAAGATTACCACCCCGGGCCACGACCTTTTAGTTCTGCCTGGAGAGATCGTCCAGGTGGACGCCATAGCCGAGGATGAGTTCGGCCTGCGGGACCTGACTTTGCGCTACCAGGTGGTCGAACGTGAGGCGGATGCTGCCAACCCCGAGCTCCCCAAAACACTTGAGCTCAAGCAAGGGGGCATCGACGTACCTAAGCTGGCTGCTACCACCATGCTCAATCTCGAGGAACTTGGCCTGTCCCCGGGCGACCAACTGGAGTACCGCGCCGAAGCTTCCGACTATGCCGCCCACGCCACCCTGCGTCGCAGCCGCTCCCCCGAATACCATATCATGGTGATGAGCGAAATGGAACACCTCAACGCCCTGCTCAGCCGCTTCAGAGAGATGCAGCTTGCGCTGATGCGAGAAGCCGCCGAGCAGAGGCTCGAATCGCAGCGCGCCGGTGAGCTGGCAGAGAAAGCCAGGCACGCGTCAGTGACTGAGGAGGCTCTCGATGCCGAGGAGCGTGAGCGCGGGCACGCGCAGGATACCGAATCGCTGGCGCAAGCCATGGAAGGCCTCATTCCCCAACTGGCTCGGAACCCCGCCACACCGACTCCTCTGCTTTCGGGAATGGAGCGAATGAGTCGCGCCGTGCGCTCCGTGGCACAGGGCCCCATGGCGCAGGCCACGCAGAACTTCAGTCAGGCTGCCCAGGCCAGCCAGGCACAGCAGGCTTCAGCCTTACAGCAAGCACAAAGCTCTGCCACAGACGCTGCCAAACAGCTCGAAGAGCTGGCGCAAGCTGCCCAGCAGCTCCAGCGGAAGAGCATCCTGGACAAGCTGGCGACAGACGCTGAGCGTCTGGCCACCAGACAGCGCGAACTACAGGATGCCACCGTCCCGCTCGCCGTCAAGACCGTCGGCGGCACCAGGGATGACCTGGACGAAGACCTCAACCGGGACCTGGACCGCCTGGTGGGAATGCAGCAATCGGTCCAAGAGGGGGTAAACACCCTGGAAGACGAGATTGAAGCAGCAGCAACCTCCCTGAGCTTCTCAAATCCTACCGATGCCGCCACTGCCGAGGAAGCTGGCGAGCAGCTCGAATCCAAAAATGTAGGCAGCAGAGCAGCCGAAATAGCGAGGCAACTGAACAAAAACGTGCTCTTCTCACAACTCTCGCAGCAGCAGGAGGTGGCATCGTCTCTCGACGAGGTGGCCGAGACCCTCCGCCGTTCAGACGCACAGATGGAGCCTATAGTGCGACAGTTGGATGAGTTCATCCAGCGACAAAGGGATATCAACGAAGACATCCGCCGCGCAGCAGTTGCCAGAACCGAGCCTGAGCCGAGTCAGGCGGAATTGGGGAAGACGGAAGCCGCCCTGGAGCGCGAAGTCTCCGAGCATGCCAGCGCCCTGCACTGGCTCAGCCGAGAGCTCACAGAGGCACCATCCGCTACCGGTGAGAAGCTCGACGAGGCAGCAGTTGAGATGAAAGCTGCTTCCCAGGACCTCCATGGCTCAGAGCTGGAGGCTGGACTGGAGCACGGCGAGAAAGCCCTGGCGCTCCTGATGGAAGCGCGTCAGGAGTTCGGCGGGGAATCCGCCGCAATGAGCGCGGGATTAGAAGCATCCGAAGGACTCGAAGCAGCCCTGCTGCTGCAGCGCATTCTCATCGGCCAGAAGCGAGTCCACAAAGACACTGCGACTGCTGATAAGATACGGCAGGAAGACCCGGAGGGTTCGGTTGGGCGCGCCGTCAAGCTGGTAGAAAGCCAGAGCGGGCTCCGGGTGCAGACCAGCCACCTCGAAGAGATGCTTGCCCAGTTTCCGGGCGCTGCCGCGCTGGCAGAGATCGCCGGTGCGGGGATGGACGTCAGTCGCTCCGCGCTAGAGTCCGGCGACACGGGCGCAGATACGCGCCAGGTACAGGCCCGGGTCATCGCGGTGTTAGAACGGCTGATGGGAAGTCAGCAAGCCAAGCTGCAAGGTATGGGCCTGGCCGGCGCGCGTATGCTTGTACTGATGCAGATGATGAGCAACATGACACTGCAGCCTGGATTGGGCTTTGAGGGCGGGACCAATGCGGCGCTCCTGCCGGCCACGCTTGCCGAAATCGAAGATGAGGATTGGCGGCGGATTCGGTCCCGCTTCGAGGAGGAGCTTGCCGCTGGCCTTGACAGTCTCTACCCACCTGAGTTCCGCGAACTCTTGAACGCCTATTTCGAGCGCTTGAGAAGCGAGCCAATTCGATAGTATTGGTGCTTCTCCGATACCTTCTCTGGTCGGAGAATATTAGCGAGGTCGTCATCAGGGGCAAGGAGAAGTGATGAAGAAACTCATGATTTGGCTGTTGCCTGCAACGGCTGTGCTAGCCGTAGTTGGCGTTGCCGTCGGGGTAGTGGTGCGCGCAGCATACAGGGCAAAACAGAGCCAGAACGTCAAGCTCGCTGCCCAGGACCTGAAGGTCACGCCTGAGCTGGAACTTGCGGTGACCCGGGGACTGGATTATCTGGCGCGCACCCAGCGAACTGACGGCTCCTGGCCGGGACAGCACGGTCAAGTCAGTGGCGTGGTGGGCCTGGCCACGTTGGCATTTCTGGGACATGGCGAGATGCCGAATGAGGGCAAATATGGCGACGTGATTAAACGCTCGGTGGACTACATCGTCAGCACCCAGGAATCGAACGGCTTGCTGTCGGGCAAGGACAAGGCGAGCCCCATGTACAGCCACGGCTTTGCCACCCTGGCGCTGGCTGAGGTCTATGGGATGATAGATGACCCCCGCATCGGCCCGGCGCTCAAACAAGCGGTCGGTCTCATCGTCAGCACCCAGAACAGGCTCGGTGCCTGGCGCTATAGCGTGGGTTCCACGGATGCTGACATCACGGTCACCGGCGCCCAAATGGTTGCACTGCGCGCCGCCGCCAATGCGGGCATCGAGGTACCTCCAGAAACCATCCGCCAGGGTGTCGCTTACGTCAGAAGGCTCTTCTGCCCGGGTGGAGGATTTGGCTACCAGCGACCGTCGAGTCCTAACCACGCGCGCGCTGGCATTGGTCTGTTGGTAATGAGCCTGTCGGGCGAGCCCGACTCGCCGGAGGTGCAGGCCACCGCCAACTGGCTGCTGGCGCGCGGCCCTGTGCTCAGGCGCGAGAGTCACTTCTACTATGCCTGCTATTATTGCGCCCAGGGCATGTACCAGGCCGGGGGCAAATATTGGCGGCAGTGGAACGACACCATGACCCCGGCGCTCATCGCGCTCCAGCAGGCGGACGGCTCCTGGCCTGCGGCCCGCGGCGGCGTCGTCTGTGATACCGCCTTTGCGCTGTTGGCCATGGAACTCAACTACAACTTCCTTCCCATCTATCAGCGCTAAGGAGACCTTGCCGCACCTCTGCACCATTTCACCATCACTTGGCCCTGAGTAAGGAGGTGAAGAAATGGCCGCCAGACTTTGCAAGGCGGCACTGACAGCGCTGGCGCTCCGGGCGATGCTCGTGATGCCATCAAAAGGATTCACTTCAATATCTACCGGTAAAGGACCACAGGTTTGAATTGCAAAGCCAAGGGTGCGCTCATCCTTCTGATCGTGTTGCTCATTTCCAGCTTCTGCCAGGCGGCAGAGGGTGGGTATGAGTGCGTGCTGCTCTTGGCAAACGGTGACCGGGTGGAAGGCGAGCTGGAGGGGCTTTCCCCGGAGAAGCTTTCTTTTCGACCGACAGTCGCCAAGGATGCTCTCATTTCTCTCCCCCTGGAAAGGGTTGAGCGTGTTGTGCTCAAGCACGCCGACGCCACGGCGCCTACTAGTGCGGAAAGCATCCTGAAGCTTCACGACGGCTCGCTGCTCTATGGCAGGTTCCTCAGACTGACCGTCACGTCTCTCCACTTCTACGTTGAACACATTGGTCGTGTCGAAGTTCCCCGCGCGCTGGTCGAGGAACTGTCAAAGGTCAAGGGTGGGAGGTCCCCCAGGGGCCTTGCCTCCCCAGGCCGTCATACCATGGTTACCAGCGACGGCCTGGTGGTAGGTGGCAACCTGCAACAGACTGCCGACGGCGAGCTTATGGTCAGTGGCGGGGGCATCAGCGCCAAGGTTCCCTACAGTTCGGTGGGCACCATCTTCTTCCCCTTCTCGGCTGATGTTACCACAGTGTGGCAGACGGAGCGCCTGGTGATTACGGTGAACCTGCGAAACGGTGGGACCATTATGGGGCATGATGCGCGCCTCCGAGGTGAGAGCCTCTCCCTTACCTTCACAAACGACCAGGCGGTTACTCTGGCGCTGGCACACGTTGCCGAAATGACCTTCAGCCCAGCGAGCGGCACGGTCTCGGCCCCGCACATCCTCCTGTGGGGCGCCTACTGTGACCCCGGAGACGAATATGGACGCACGCTCTATATTCTCAAGAGGCACTATGGCTACGGTGGGCGCGTTGCGGAGAACACGAGCACCAGCTTCGACGAGGAGTTTAGCCAGCAGCTATTCAGCTCGCGGGCGCTGGTGCTCCCCTATATGGACCGCTGGAATCCCTCCCAGGCCGCCAGGCTTGCCTCCGCCCTCAAGCCCCTGGCGGAATCGTTTCTCCGGGACGGTGGCAACATTGTGCTTCTGGGCATAAGGGGACGCAGCCAGACCGACTTTCTCAAAGGCGTCGGACTGCTCGACGTGCAGGCGGTGGGCGGGTTTACAGGCGGCAGCGTTCGCTTTACCGAAGCGGGCGAAAAGATTGCCCGGGGACTGAAGCGGACGTTCCAGGCCACTAACTCCACCCAGTTCTACCGCATCGGTTCCAGCATGAAGGCAGTGTCCCTGGCAGAATTTGCCCCCTATAGCGTCATCATCGCGCGCCAGGTCGAGCGCGGCTGGGTTATCCTTTTGGGTATGAACTATCACGAATACAACGACCAAACCAGACAGCTCTTGCTCAACGCCCTAAGTTATAAATAGGCTCCAGAAGGCGAAGCCATGTCCCCATGCTCTGCGACAATCCTGAGTTTTCTGGAAAAGCTCTTGACAGACGGGGAATTTGGGGGACGCAATACTAATTCTTGACTCTGAGTGTCGGTGCACATACGATGCGCACGTGATCAGGATTGCGCCAGTAGTGGCGCCGGGTTTCCCGGCATCTTTGAGAGAAGGAGGCGAAAGATGCGGTGGGTAAAATTGTTTTGTTGTCTGCTTCTGTTGTTCGCAATAGCAGGAACTCAAGTGGGCTCTGATGACGACGAGGAAGGCTCTATGGGAGTGCGGGATTTTCCGCGGGGGCTGGTCTTTTTTACGGAAGAGGTTAGGAAGCAGCTACCGAAGAAGACCGTCTATTATTTCGACTGGCCCACTGAAGAGGAACTGAGGACGAAGTTGGTGACTAGGGGGGAAGCCGTCTCCCGCGCGAAAGCTTCGAGCGTGAAATGGATAAAAAGGGTACTTCAAGCCAGGTGGATACCAAAGGACATCGAGAACCGCCTGATCGCTCTGAACGATAAAGTTAAAGCACACGACCAAATAAGGGCGCGATATATGGTCAACAATTACGCCATCCAGATAATACAGACTACCGCTGCGGTATCTGTTCTTGTGCAACCGGTGGGAAAGACACCCGTTAAGGAGACGAGAAAACGGCAGCAACTCGTGAAAGATGCGGTCCAGGCTTTCCTGAGCGAGCACGAGAAAATATGTAAAATCAATTGTTCCGGCTCAATAGGCGTGCGGTCGCGATACGGACTACTAGAAGGACGCCCGATTAAGACAGAAATTAAAGATGCAGGTATCTACTGGTGGGGGCACACACATTGGGCAACTGATGGTCAGACCGTGATGTTTACAATATTGAAATTTGACGGAGGCCCTGCCGAACCTTCGCGGGCAGGGGATTGGTTCTGAGTCATCATCAGTATTAGAGATGAGTTAGATGGTCGAGCAGAGAGTTGTGTTGCTTGTATTGAGCCTGGCTGGCGTTTTGCTTCCGTGGTCTATTTTGTCAAGCCCTGAGGCCCACCAGAAGACGTTCAGAGATGCCCCCCAAGATGTTGAACTCTATAGTGCTTTAGCCCGAGCTGCCAACCTCCTCCTCAAGGGGACCCACTGTTGCCGATTCTCAGCGCTGACAGAGATGGCTCGCTGGCGGGAGGCACCTGGTAGTCCGTCTTCC
>SDBU01006041.1_pt1 | contig 14327 bp, 6 predicted proteins | sample 2277071 | NCBI WGS metagenome assembly SDBU01 (sample SAMN10397929, study PRJNA504765) | marine sediment metagenome | isolation source: marine sediment core GS08_GC12, 126 cmbsf | place: Arctic Ocean: Gakkel Ridge, Loki's castle | collected 2008
GAATCGATTCCCATGACTTCTCCGGTCGATTTCATTTCCGGCCCCAGTAGCGTATCCACACCAGGAAAGCGGTCAAAAGGCAAAACCGCCTCTTTGACCGCAACATGGGAAGGGACTATTTCAGCGCTTAGACCAAGGTCCTGCAAGGTCTTACCGAGCATTACCTTTGTTGCCAGTTTGGCCAGGGGTACGCCCGTGGCTTTGCTCACAAACGGAATCGTGCGGGATGCGCGCGGGTTGACTTCCAGGACAAAGAGCTGGTCGTCTTTGACGGCATACTGCACATTCATCAGCCCCACAACCCCAAGTTCCGCTGCCATGGCTTTGGTTGCACCTGCGATCTCATCAAGAACCACCTGCTTAATGCTGCCGGGCGGCAGCACACAGGCGGAATCTCCCGAATGGATGCCGGCTTCTTCAATATGCTCCATGATCCCGCCGATAATGGTTGTCTTGCCGTCTGAAATGGCATCCACATCGATTTCAACCGCATCTTCCAAAAATTTATCGACCAGGACCGGATGACCCCAAGATTCCATGATTGCAAGCCTTGTAAAGTTATCCATCTCCTGGCGGTCATAAACAATTTTCATAGCCCGGCCGCCCAGGACATAGGAAGGGCGGACTATAACCGGATAACCGATTTTTTCGGCCACCGCCACGGCCTCTTTTACGGACACGGCCGTGCCGTTGGCGGGTTGAACCAGCCCTAACTTTTTCAACATGGCCTGAAACAGTTCCCGATCCTCAGCCCGATCGATACTTTCCGGCTGGGTGCCCAGAATTGGAACACCGGCCGCATGCAGCCCCGCGGAAAGATTCAGGGGGGTCTGGCCGCCGAATTGTACAATGACACCGAAAGGCTTTTCGGTCTCTACAATGTGCAGTACATCTTCTTTGGTCAGCGGCTCGAAATACAGCTTGTCGGATGTGTCGTAATCGGTGCTGACGGTTTCCGGATTGCTGTTGACCATGATACTCTCAACCCCTTCTTCCCGCAGGGCAAATGAAGCATGTACGCAACAGTAGTCAAACTCAATACCCTGCCCAATCCGGTTAGGGCCGCTGCCTAAAATCATCACCTTCTTTTGTTCGGAAACCCTGGCCTCGTTTTCAATTTCATAGGTCGAATAGTAATACGGTGTCGCGGCTTTAAACTCGGCGGCACAGGTATCCACAAGCTTATAAACCGGACGCAGACCAAAAGCCTCGCGAGCTTTTTTGATGTTGTCTTCGTTGGAACCTGTCAGATAGGCAAGTTGTACGTCCGAGAACCCCCATGATTTTGCTTTTTTGAAAAGTGCTTCAGGGATTTCACTGCCTGCGGCAGCAATCTGTTGTTCAAGTTCCACGATTTGTTTAAGCTGATGTAAAAACCACGGATCGATGCCGGTCAGTTCATGAATGTATTGAAGGGATATATCTTTTAAAATAGCATGACGCAGGTAAAAAATTCTCTCGGAATTGGGGGTTGCCAGCTTCTGCTCGATTTCAGAAACAGACAGATCCTTTCCACTGTGGATGCTGGAATCCATGAAATCCTTGCCGTCGGCCCCCAGTCCGAAGCGGCCGATTTCTAGAGATCTTAAACCCTTTTGCAGGGCCTCTTTAAATGTGCGGCCGATGGACATGGCTTCACCCACCGATTTCATGGCCGTGGTGAGATAGTCCTCGGTTTCGGGAAATTTTTCAAAAGTCCAGCGCGGTATTTTGATAACACAGTAATCCAGAGTGGGTTCAAACGATGCCAGGGTTTCTCCGGTGATGTCATTGGGGATTTCATCAAGCGTGTATCCTACGGCCAGTTTGGCGGCGATTTTAGCAATCGGAAAGCCGGTGGCTTTGGACGCCAGGGCCGAACTGCGCGAAACCCTGGGGTTCATCTCGATTACGACCAGTTCTCCGTTTTCAGGATTGACGGCGAATTGAACATTGGAGCCTCCGGTATCCACGCCAATCTCCCGCATGATGGCGATGGATGCATCCCGCATCACCTGGTATTCCTTATCGGAAAGCGTCTGGGCCGGCGCTACCGTAATGCTGTCACCGGTGTGGATTCCCATGGGATCCATATTTTCAATGCTGCAGATAATGACAACATTATCATTATGATCCCGCATAACCTCTAACTCATATTCCTTCCAGCCCAGAACGGATTCCTCCAACATTACCTGGCCGATTAAACTGGCGTCGAGTCCGGTTTTGGCCACTTTTTCCAGATCTTCGGGATTATAAGCGGCCCCGCCGCCGGTACCGCCCAAGGTAAAACTGGGACGTACGATGAGCGGGAACCCGATGTCGCCGGCAACGGCGTGGACCTTTTCCATATCGGTTGCAAAACCACTTTTGGGTATGCAAAGTCCGATACGTTCCATCGCTTTTCGAAAAAGCTCCCGGTCTTCGGCCTTTTTAATCGATTCGATTGAGGCTCCGATCATCTCAACCCCGTATTTGTCGAGGACACCCATTCCGGCAACCTCCACGGCCGTATTGAGGCCGGTTTGGCCGCCTAAAGTTGGAAGCAGGGCACAGGGACGTTCTCTTTCGATTATTTTGGCAACCGTCTGAGGAACAACCGGTTCAATATACGTGCGATCGGCCGTTTCCGGATCGGTCATGATCGTAGCGGGATTGCTGTTGACCAGAACAACTTCATACCCTTCTTCTTTCAACGCCTTGCAGGCCTGAGTGCCGGAGTAATCAAATTCACACGCCTGGCCGATGATAATCGGACCGGCACCGATGATGAGGATTTTGCGTATGTCGTTGCGTTTAGGCATTGTATCTTTATAGCAAAAAAATTGTGCTCACCGCAAAGACGCAAAGAGCGCAGAGTTTAAGTATTTTTTGTTTTCCGTTGACCCCGCTTTTAGCGGGACAGGGACGACGGAAAACAAAAATAAACGCCTTTTTAGTTGATCGTTCGAATATAGAATTATTAAAATTGGGTCTTCTCCAATTTAGTTGAAGAAGAGGGTCCAAGGATCACTCCAACTCTTTTGGAGATGATCCTTAAAATTAGAATAAGCAGTTTAGCTTTTTGAATTGTCGCCTCTCACGACAATTCAAAAACAAGAAAATTCTCTGCGTCCTCTGCGTCTTTGCGGTAAACTATTAAAAATCATCTTTATATTTATCACGAACTCTGAATCATGGTTTTAAATTCTTCAAACAAATAGTTGGCGTCGTGAGGGCCGGGGGATGCTTCGGGATGGTACTGGGCCGTAAAAATGGGGTGTTCCCGGTGCCGAAAGCCCTCCAGGGTGTTATCGTTCAAGTTGATGTGCGTTATTTCAATATTTTTGCCCTTCAGGCTGTCTATGTCCACTGCAAACCCATGATTTTGAGACGTTATTTCGACCCGGCCTGTTATGAAATTCTTTACGGGCTGATTAGCGCCGCGATGTCCGAATTTCAATTTAAAAGTTTTTCCTCCCAAGGCCAGCCCTAATAACTGATGCCCCAGGCAAATGCCGAACATGGGAACATGTCCAACGAGTGCCCGGATGGTCTCGATAGCATAGGTCACCGGCTCAGGATCTCCGGGACCGTTTGATAAAAAAACTCCATCAGGTTCCATGGCACGGATAACATCGGCTTCTGTTGCAGCCGGTACTACAACAACCTCAAACCCGGTACATTCAAGACATCTTAAAATGTTATATTTTATCCCAAAATCAAAGGCTATCACAGAAGGCTTTTCCCCTTTGAGTTTCCAGATATTACGGTCTAAAACGATGTCATCTTGCTGTCCAAAAACCGGTCTTCCTCCCATCCAGTAATAAGGGGTTTTGGTTGTTACGGCTTTAGCGAGGTCCTGCCCCACCATTTGCGGTATCTGTCTGGCCCGCTCAACACATGCTGAAGGATCAAGATCCTCTGTGGAAATAAAGGCCCGCATGGCCCCTGCCTCGCGAATATGTCTGGTCAGAGCCCGGGTATCGAGTTCTTCCAGTCCCAGCACTCCCTGATTTTCAAGGTACTCGGCCAGCGAGGATGTAGACCTGTAATTGCTCGGAAAATCTTGATATTCTCTTACCAAAAAACCGGCAACCTGGATGCGGTCAGACTCAACATCCTCGTCATTGACGCCATAGTTCCCCACCAGAGGATAGGTCATGGTCACAATCTGTCCGCTGTAAGACGGATCGGTAAGCACCTCCTGGTAACCAGTCATGCTGGTATTAAACACAACTTCTCCCCAGGTTTCACCGGATCCGGTAAAGCTGCGGCAGGGAAACGTTCGTCCGTCTTCAAGGGCTAATATTGCTTTCATTGTATGTAAATATTGATGGCGTCGTAAAAAGTCCCATCTACTGCGCTTGTCCGCCTCAGGCGGGTTGTAGTATTTTAGCCTTTCACCAAACAGAGCGGCGTAGCCGCATTTCATAAAATCGTAACACGATTTTATTCAAGAGGTTCATTTTCCACAAGATTCCAAATGCCGCAGGGGCAGGCATTGGCACAGAACCCACAGCCGATGCACCGGGATTCGTCCACAACTATCTCAAAATCCTTATTTTCTGTTTCCTGTCTGCTGAGGGCGGCCTGGGGGCATAACGTAATACAGATACCGCAGTCTCGACAGGCTCCGCAGGATAAACATTCTGAACCGCATTGATCAACATCCTTAAAACTGGTTATCCGGGGATCAAAATATTCCACTGTCATGCGTTCATGGTCTATCATCTGTCGGGTAGCTGCCGATAATCGCCGTCCCTGCAAAATACCATTGATTGCCTCTGCCACCTTGCGACCGGCTCCGATAGCATCGGTTAAAAGCCCCGGTTTGACGACATCTCCAATGGCAAATATTTTGGGGTCCGTAGTCTGACAGGATTCATCGACCACAATAAACCCGCGTTCCGTTGCCACGTCTTCGGGGAGAAAATCAAGCTCCGGCCTGTCACCGATGGATATGACAACGGTGTCGGCCGGAATAATCTCCCCGGTCGTCAATTTTACACCTTTTGGGAAAATTTCCTCTGTAAAGCAGGGCCATTTGAATACGGCCCCCACAGCCTCGGCATCCTGCCTTTCCTTGCCAAAAGAGAGGGGTTCCTGGATATCTATAAGAGTAATCTTTTCAGCGCCCAACCTATGGGCTTCGGTAGCGACATCGCATCCGACATTGCCGGCACCAATGATCACCAGGTGTTTGCCAACCTTGACCTTGCCGGCTTTAGCCTGCAAAAGAAAATCAAGTGCAGGTATGGCCCTTTCCATCCCGGGGACCGGCAGAGTTATGGGCATTTGGGCGCCTGTGGCGATGACCAAGAAGTCAACGTCTTCGCGCAGTTGTTCCACCTCTTTGCGTTCCATGCGCTGCTGAAGATGAACGTGCGGAAGGACTTTTCTGACCCGCGCCAGTTCCTTATCGACAATCTCTTCCGGAATACGGCTGCCAGGAATTACCGTAGTAATTTTTCCTCCCAACATTTCCGCCATATCATAAATCGTTACGTGATGTCCGCGTTGTCGCAACTGCCAGGCAACCGAAATTCCGGCAGGACCGCCGCCGATAACGGCAATGCGTTTGCCGCTTTCCGGCGGCAGTTCCGGAAGATTTGCAGCGATGCTGGCCTTGCCGAGTTTCTGCACATCAACCGGAGTCATAAAAGAAGATTGCCGAGTGCACGACTGGACGCAGAGATTGGGGCAGAGGTACCCGCACACCGTGGCCGGAAACGGCGTGTAGGCCAGGGCTAAATCTACGGCTTCATCCACCCGCCCTTCCCGGATCAAGCGCCAGCGCTCCTGTATCGGCATCCCGGTTGGACAGCTTGCTTCACAGGGTGCCATATATTCCCGGTTTTCCCATACAGGAACGAAACGACGCAAATGGCCGGTAGTAATAAGCTCAATGGGACTCCTGTCCAGATCTGTCAGGTCGCCTATTAATCCTCCTGCGCCAAGTTCTTGGTCCCAAACCTCCGCGCGAAAGGATTCCATGGAACGCTTCCGGCGGCTCATCTTTTCCTGGGGAGTTCGCACAACCAAAAGCTGCCACTGGCCGGGGTCGGAAAGGTTCTCAAAAAGCTCGGGCCGTCTAATAGCTTCCAGATAGATTTTAAGGTTTTTTAACAGCCACTGCCACGACTCTTCCTCGATTGGCACAATTTTGGCGTCCGTTTGACTGAAACCTTTATAGGGGCCGCTAAAAAAGACTTTTCCACCCACCATTCCCACCAGGGGGCGATATCCCAAAATATTGGAGGGCGTTTGAGCCTCAAATCCACACACAACGGCAATTCCGCCTGCCATGAACTCTCCAAAATAATCGCCCACGGATCCAAGAACCCATAACTCCGGCGGATCAAAGCGGGGGTTGTGTTTTGTCATGGTCATTGCCCGGGCACCGAGATTCCCGGCAACATAAACCTTACCTTGGGCCATGCCGTTGGCCACGCCATTGGCGGCATTGCCGTGCACAACGATCCGTGCCCCCGCATTCAGCCAGCCCACATCATCAGAAGCAGGTCCCATGACCTCGATGCATGTGTTGGGCAACCCAAAAGATCCCACACGCTGTCCGGAATATCCATTTATCTTGACATAAACATTCTCATGCCCGGCTTTCCAAAGCCTTCCACCAATGCCATGCTGTCCAAACGCTTCGATTTCCAGGTAGTGGTGACCTAAGGCCACCGCCTCCTGTATCATTTCTTCCAGAACCCGTGAATCGACACGTTTACCGTACTTTTTACCTGAAATGGAATGGTATTGGTCATCGCTCATATGGTTTCTCCAAATTGATGGCGTCGTAAAAAGTCCCACCTACTACGCCCTGTATATGAACCCTGGTCGCCTACGGCGCCGCCAAAGGCGGGTAAACCTTTTTACTTAGCCATCTATAGTTGAATTCGTAACTTTCTACGAGATCATCCAAATTAAACGACATATTTAATATTGAGCCGCTCGGCAGCATTATAATCACTAATCCCTAACGCGTCGGACATTCCGATGGGCAAAGATGTCGATCGTCCCAGCGGAGCAAAAATCTTGCGCAGTTCTGTGTCAAAACCCAAAAAAACATCCACGATGCGCTGGGCCACCTGATCTACATCAAGGCGACGGTACAGACGGGGGTCCTGAGAGGTTATTCCTTTTGGACACAGACCGATATTGCAGATATTGCACCTGTCGGATTCCGATCCCAAACATCCGGCCGCCGCCTGCATTATATATTTACCAACCTGGACACCGCTGGCTCCTAACATAATCAGGACGGCGGCATTCGCCGCCAGATTCCCGCTTTTACCCACTCCGCCGCCGGCAAACAGCGGGATCTCGTTTTGTTTACCCACCGTTACCAGGTTCAGGTAGCAGTCACGTATATTGCTCGCAATGGGATGCCCCATGTGGTTCATGGATACATTGTAGGCCGCACCTGTTCCGCCGTCTTCACCATCAATGGCCAGGCCGGCTGCATATGGGTTGCGTGTCAGGTTGTTTAAGACGGCAAGTGCCGTCGATGTGCCGGATATTTTGGGATATACGGGAACCCTGAATCCCCAGGCCATATACATGGACTGTATCATCTTGGCCACGGACTCCTCTATCGAATATTTTGTCTGATGTGTGGGGGGGCTGGGGAGGTTCACACCGCTGGGCACACCCCGTATCGCTGCAATCAGCTTGTTTACCTTGTACCACATCAGAAGTCCGCCATCTCCTGGTTTGGCTCCCTGGCCGTATTTTATCTCAATGGCACAGGGGTCTGTCTTCATTTCCGGTATGGCATGAATAATTTCATCCCAGCCAAAATATCCGCTGGCGATCTGCAGGATAACATATTTCAAAAATCGGCTGCGAAGAAGTCTCGGCGGGCATCCGCCTTCACCGGTACAGACGCGAACCGGCATCGCCAACTCTTCGTTCAGATAGGTCACTCCCAGTTGCAGGCCTTCCCACATGGTTGGCGATAAGGCTCCGAAAGACATCCCTCCGATAATCAGGGGGTAAATTTCTCTGACAGGAGGTATCCAGCCGTTCTCGCGGACAAATCTCATGTTCACTTCGGGCGGTAATATTCTTCCCAAAAGAGATGTGATTGCAAATTCATGGCGTCCTGCATCCAGGGCGGGGTCGGTAAGCATGGAAATTCTGATAAACTTTATCTGATCCAGAACACCATCGGCAACATTGCGCCTGCCGCCGCGACGCCAGGGTTGGCCGCCACGATCCAAATGAAATTTTAATTTATCGACTTCATCACTTTTAGCCGGAATAATCGCATCATTGGGGCATACCAGCGTACACATGGCGCATCCAACACATCGGTAGGCTGGATCGGTTTTTTGGCGTATGCCGTAATAAAATGTGTGCTTATCTGACGGTATTTCCCCGGATTCAAGCGACACTTGTAGCACCCGGCGGCGGAATACGCCCAATTCAATGGCATTAATGGGGCACACGGCCGTGCATTGACCACAAAGGGTACATTTATCCTTATCCCAGAGAATTTGCCACGGCAGATCTTTGATGCTTAGTGACGAAGGGGCAATGGGTCTGTTTGAGAACATATTTTAACCTCCTGACGGTCCGGCCCCACGCTGACGGTATCCAGATACATGGGTTGAAAGTCCCGGCTTTTATCACGATAAGGAATTGCAAAATCAAGACCGCAGACTTCCGAGGCAAAGGCGAACAGGCCTCGTTTGCCTCCCGCCACACCGGGCCGGAATTTTTTGCGATCCTGCACCATGAAAATCGAGTTGTCGGGCAGACATCCAATGACACAATTGGGCCCGTCGATAATCAGTTTCCTGCAGGACTGCTTCAGGTGCTTCAAGAATTCACCGCTGGGGTGATCTTTAAGATCTTCATTCCCAAGCGGCGTTATGACGTGCTTATAAGTTTCGAGATCAAGTCCCAGCGCTGAGAAGATGTAATGGAGAATATGGGTAAACACCTCCGAGTCTGATTGATAGCCGGTGTATCCGGGAAAATTCCGTGACATCAAAAACCTGCTAATGGGAAAAAAGGCGGTATTCTCTCCATTGGTCATGGTTGAAAACCCCTGGATAAAAAAAGGATGACAGGCATACAGATCGATTTCGTAGTTGGTGTTCTGCCGGCCCTGGGCCATGATTACTCGGGCGTCAAGCGATTTGCGGTCGAGTTGCATGTATTCGGCCACTTCCAGGGGGTCCCCTATTTCTTTGATCATGATTGTGTCGGGCCAGAATGAAAATACGATCATATCGTTTTTTTCTTCACCCATTTTCCGGAGTTCAAGCCGTATCTGCAATAGTCTAGCCTGCAGCTGTTCCGGACTGAAATCGTCCCATTCCTCAGGATACTCGTAGGCTCGCACCAGATATACATCCCGTTTGGGCACACCTTCCGGAGGAATTTTAGGTACTTTCAGGGTCACCTTATATTTGGTCATAAAGCCGATATCTATCATGTACCTGTCCAGACGCTTTAATCCCTGGTCGCTGAAAATACCTGACAGTATGGGGGCATCTTTGAGTTGTTCAAAAGGACCGCCCAGATCACGCAGCAACAGCCCGACGCCGGAACCGTCATGCCCCTCACGCATAACATCCAGCGCCTCCAGAGCGACCATGGGAGATACGGGATCATCGCTGGTTATGGCAATTAATCTACACATTTATACACTCTCCTTTTTAAAACCTGGTTTTCATTTATTTTTACAACATCGTACTTCAAAAACAAAAAGACGTCTTTCCCACCGCAAGGGATTCAGACGTCTTCGTCTTATAATTAAAAACTTTATACATCTTTGTACAACGTTTAATTTGTTTTATATAAAACAAATATATTTAAGTGTTTGTCAAGCAATAAATAAGCAACTTTTATCGTTTACCTAATTTTCTGTGTTTGTCATCTAAATCTGCCGCAAGCTTATCGGATTAGGCGGTACACTATAGAGGCGTTATTATAATAAGTTGACACTTTATCGACTCTTTTTTATTATTCGTAAATTATAATTCAATCGATATCTTTACAGGGAAAGACACATGCCAAGCATTTCATCAGTAAAGACTCAAAAATATGGTATCAGCCGCCGGGAATTCTTGTGGCTGACGTCAATGTCGGCCGCCGGTATGCTGGTCGGCTGCGCAGTCGACCCGATTACCGGAAGAAAACAATTGATGTTGGTATCGGAAGACACTGAAATTCAGATCGATAAAAAGCAGTCGCCCCACCAATTTTCTTCCGACTACGGAACGTTGCAGGATAAGACTTTGAATAATTATATCGATGCAACCGGTAAACGGATCGCCGTGCTGACCCACCGGGCCCATATGCCGTATTCATTCCGGGGGGTAAATGCAACCTACGTGAATGCCTACGCCTTTCCCGGAGGCAGCATCGCCGCAACGCGGGGGATTCTGCTGGCCCTTGACAACGAAGCCGAACTAGCCGCATTGCTGGGCCATGAACTCGGTCATGTCAATGCGCGCCATACGGCCGAACAAATGTCCAAAAGTGTCTTTACAAACGCCATTGTCGGTGGAATCTCGGCCGTTGCGGGAACCCGGAGCGCGGCGCTCGGTGAGCTGGCCTCCCGCCTGGGGATGGTTGGCGCCGGCGCTCTGCTGGCTTCATACAGCCGGGACAACGAACGTGAAGCCGATGCACTGGGTCTGGAGTATATGTCTAGTGCCGGTTATAATGCCAAAGGATTTGTGGGGCTGATGGACGTGCTGAGGAGCCTGTCCAAACATAAACCCAGCGCCATTGAGCTAATGTTCGCAACGCACCCCATGAGTGATGAACGTTACCAAACTGCCGTCAACGCCGTGCAGACTCGATACCGGACCACTAATAAACTTCCTTTGCACCGTGATCGCTATATGGACCACACAGCCGGACTGCGGGCGATGCAAGGGGCCATTGAAGCCCTGCAAAAAGGCGAAAGTGCCATGGCCAAAGAAAAATACAACGACGCCCAAAAACATTTTAAAAAAGCTTTAAAACAGGCTCCCGAGGATTATGCCGGGCTCCTGATGATGTCCAAGTGCCTGCTGGCCCAGAAAAAAAATGCTGAAGCCAAACGCTTTGCCGAAAAAGCCAAAGCAATCTATCCTAAGGAAGCCCAGGCCCGTCATCTTTTAGGATTTGCGAATCTGCGCACAAAGAATTTCGACGCTGCCTATCAAGAATTCAAGCATTACGACAAATTGCTGCCCGGCAACCCCAACACAACATTCTTTAAAGGGTTTTCCTTAGAGGGTATGCAGCGTATCGAGCCGGCCGCAAATGAATACTATCAATACCTTCGCGCTGTTAATCAGGGTAAACAGGCTCAACATGCTTACAAGCGCCTGGTGGAGTGGGGATACATTAAGCCGTAGCAAAAAGAATAAACGCAGGACAAAAAGTCAATGCCCAAGGTATCAAAAAACGAAAGTAAAGAAGTAATAGCTCTTAAAACAAGCCTGCATACTACCAAAGGCTTCCTGGACATTGTCAAAAAAATAGATTCTTTGCCTGACATGCAACGGACGGCCTACAGTGAAACCCGCAGCCTTTATCAGACCATTTCCAAGGGAAAAGACCTTAATGCCTTAACCAAAGAATTAGAAGAGTTTTTTGGCAAGCCTGTCAAACCTTCCGGGAAATCAATGCCGTTCATGTTGCGGTTCAATCCTTCTATCAAATACTTGGGCGGTGTTCGCAAAGATCAGCTTTTATTTATAAAGAAAATAAAAGCGGGTTTTTATTACGGGGCGTTATGGCCCTGGAAGAGAGAGGCGGATAAAATCACCGTGCATTTGGGGTTCTGCAGCCATAAAATGTCGGATAAAGACTTCAAACAACTTAAAGAACTGGTCAAATCAAAAGTCCTGCACGAAAAGGTTTTTGAAAAATTCGATTCCCATATCGGCACCCAAGTCTACGGAATAAACCTGGCTTCTTTTTTACAGATGGCCTCAATGGAAAAAATATCATGTAAGCTTAAAATCCAAGCAGGTGAAAAGACTGGAGATCTGCACATATTAAACGGTGATTTGATCGCCGCTGAAACCACCGGTCTGACAAAAAAAGTTGCTGCTGCCGTAATCATAAGCTGGGAAGAAGTTGTTATCAAAATCGAGCAGCCAAGCGGTAAAAAAGAAAACGAAATTAACCAGCCCGTTGTTAAGCTATTAATGGAAGCGCTTAAAATCAAAGCTAAAGAAGCGCCTGGCAAAAAGAGACCCAAAGTCCCTAAAAAAGACCAAAACGAGACTGCGGCTGCAGCTCTCTCGGCGCCGGCTGAAAAGGTATCAATACTTAAGAATAAACGCTTCCTGAAAATTGCTATCGCGCTTTTGGTTGCGGGCGCAGTTGTCCTGGGCGCGGTCGCAGCGTCACGCTTTGTAAGGGCCAAACGCATCAAAAACAAATATCAGAGTGTTCTGGCGCAGGTGGAGAACCAGCAGGAACCCAAGCAAAAGATAAAACTATTGCAACATTTTGTGAATTCTCATCAGCAAAGTGAATATGCAAAGAATGCTCAAGAAAAGATAAAAGAAATGCGCACGCTTTTTGAAAAACAAAGCTTCAACACAGTCGTTATTAACGCCGCTAAACTGCTTGCAAACAATGATTACGAAAAAGCAATGGAGGTTTATAGAGAGTATCTTAAAAAATACCCCCAGAGCATGCATGTCGCTGCAATCAAAAAGAAAACTGCAGAAATTGTACGGCACATCGATGATCGAGACTATCACGCCTTTGTCAAGACTGCCGGCGGTGATGGTGTTGAAAGAATCTTATCATATGTTCAATACTTGGAAAAATATCCAAACGGTAAACACCGAGACGAAGTCAACAGATTAATCGCCGATATGGCCGCAGAGTATTATCGCTTTTTTGAAAAGCAGATAACCATATGTCAAAATCAGGAAGACTGGGCGCAGTGCATCCGGCTCAGTGATACGTTTATCAACATTTATCCCGGCCACAAGCGAGCAAACAAAATAAAAAGTTTTATGGCTTTATTTCAAGAAAAACTGCAGGAAAAGAGAACGCTGGCCGATTTGATGCAAAAAGCCGCACGTGTCGGCAGCGACCATAAGGCTGCCAGACAAATATATTTCGATTATTTGAATTTCCAGCCGGATTCACCTTTAAAAGATAAGATTATTATCGAGCTGACTAAGTTGAAAGAACAGGAGGAACTGGCGAGACTGCAGAGCGAAAGAGATAAAATTGCAGCGCTACTTCAAGAGTCAAAGGGCAGGTTTGTCGATAACGGCAACGGCACTGTTACCGACACAAACTCCGGTTTGATGTGGAGCATGCTGGACTCTCTGCAGGAGCTGAAAAAATGTCTGAACTATGAATCGGCTGTAAAATATGTTCAAGATCTCAGAACCGGCGGATTTAAAGATTGGCGTCTGCCGACTGAAAGTGAATTGACGGGAATCTATAAAACTAAACCTTTCTTTCCACCTAGGACGGCAGAATGGTATTGGACGTCAAAAAGCTATTCGCGCTATTCGGGCGGTTGGCACAAAATGGTTAATATTGTAACGACCAAAAGAGAAACAGAGTGGAATAAAGAACAAACATATGCTCAAGAATGCGGAGCCGTGCAGGCTGTCAGACCTTAAGGCGAGACCTTTGAAAAATGTTCAATTTTGTTCAAGTCCAAGGCAGGCGAAAATTTTAACCACAGATATACATTGAGTATTTCGAGGATAGAGCTAAAGCTCCACTTCGTGTAAAATGTTGAGCCTAACGCCGGAACTGGGCAAAAGGGGGCGTTTTGCAAAGGTCTCAGGGCATGACCCGGCTCTCTTGTTCATACAAATCTTCACCTGGTGAAATATATAAGCACTGTTTTAGAATTATGAAAAATCGGATCCCTAAAAATATTACTGCCGGCGGAGGCCGAAAACAAAAAAAATGCCTGTCTTGCGGCACTACTGAAAACATGCGCAGGCGCAGGTATTGTTCCATAGATTGCCGGCAAAAACTACTCTATGCGCTGGGGATAAGAACAGGTTTGCTAAAGGCGTTAAATACGCGCTATGCTACCTTTTATTTTACTGAAAAAATTATCATCATGGACATCCTCCCCTACCTGTCAAGGGAAATATTAAGCTTTATTTATCCGCGTTCCAACGGCAATAAACCAGCCGAAGATTACTGCCGTATGTCTGATTTGTTAGGGAATGAATGGTGGGCTGAAAAAAAACGAACACATAAACATTACCTCGCAAATCGCCACATATATAATCAGGCTGTACGCAACGGCTATTCGGAAGGTTTTATTATACCGCTTGAAACCAAGGTTCCCGCCGTAAAAGGTGCAGCATTAACGCAATTGAAGTTAGGCAAGTCGGACCTGGACTCCCCGG
>SDBU01006042.1_pt1 | contig 14325 bp, 13 predicted proteins | sample 2277071 | NCBI WGS metagenome assembly SDBU01 (sample SAMN10397929, study PRJNA504765) | marine sediment metagenome | isolation source: marine sediment core GS08_GC12, 126 cmbsf | place: Arctic Ocean: Gakkel Ridge, Loki's castle | collected 2008
GAGAGAGACATTCTGCTGGTGGCTAATGCGGCTTCGCATCCGGCATGACCTGCCCCGACAACAATTACATCATACTTTTGCGGATAGGTAAACATAATATGAACCACGAATAAAAAGACTTTAGCCACGAATAAACACGAATAAGGAATATAAAATGTAGTAGCAAAGCTTGCTTTGCTTATGTCGAGCAATCTCGACTACTACTATATAATCTCAGAATGTTTAGTTTCTTTCGTGTTCATTCGTGTTAATTCGTGGATAATAATGTGGTTAAAACACTAACTGGAAGACGGTTTTGGCAATCAGGGCAATGGCAATGGAAAACATCCCGATGAGACCCATCCCGCAGGCATATCCTGCCAGGAGAATCGGACTATATTTCTTCCAATTTTCTTTGCCAAGCTTTTTAGCAAAGAAAAATCTACCTAAGAGAGCACCGAGAAACATCGGAATGGCTTGATGGGGAAAGATAACAATCCCGCCAATGACACCATAAAATATGGCAATTGGTGCATGAGTGAGGAGTAAGAGAGCGTAAAGAGCAAAACCGCTGATGCTCCCTCCGATTATATATTTGAGTTTTAATGCCTCGAGCATCCAGGCGGCTCCTCCTTTAACGGTTGAGGTTGCCCATAGACATTGGAAGGTGGCGGACATTGGCCAGAGTTTCTGAATATAAGGGTAGGTTGAAGAAGGAATCGGACCCATTCTCCAGATAATCTGCCAGAAAAGAAAACTACAGAAAAGCATTACCGCCAAAGCCATAAATTCTGCCTTATACCAACTGGTGAAACGGGTTTTTGTCAATTCCAATTGCTTGAATTGTTGAGTTCTCACTCCATGGTTGAAATAAGGAACAGGTGCAAACCAGATGTCCGCACCTTTATAACCACTTAAGATAAATGTTCCCTCCCTCACCATGGGGAAAGAAACGCCACTGGCTACCCCTGTAATACCAAACATTCGTGCCGAGATATAGGAAAGAAACGGGGTAAGAACAAAGCCGAAAAGGATAAAAAGGGATAATGGGAACTTAGGGACTAAAATGTGGCAGATGATAATGTAGATAGAGGTTGAGACAAACCAGACCAGCAAAGCAAGCCAGATGGGAACATCACCTCTGCCAACCGGTAACGTCTGCTTTTTCTCTCCTTTCCTTTTTTTACTTTTACTCCTGGTGGCCATAATTACCTTCCAGATGCCGATTAAGCCCACGACTATTCCGGTGCCAATCGTGATGCTAATCCAGAAATCCATTGTATTGGCAACATTAGTTGGAATTACGCTCATACCCGGCTGCCAGGTATGAAAAACATTGGTATAGTGGTGCAGGATTGGGGAGAGAATAACCTTTCCGCCGATTGCGCCGATAAAGATTCCCACTACCACCCAGAAGGGGAGAACAAAACCGGCGAAGATAAAGGTTAAATCGGTGAAAAAACCAAGCATTGCTGTGGGGAGAAAAGCGCCAATAGCTGCGGTAAAATCAACCCAGGGAATGGGCAGAAGCATCAGGGGTTTAGCGGCAACAAGACCGGTAAGAGTAGGAATAACGATATAGATTGCCCCGAATACCACCCCAATCATTGCTCCGATGGAGAAGGTTCTCCAGCGCCAGGTTTCCTTTTTTTCGCTGGTTTCTGCCAGGGCGGTTGCTCCTTCGGCGGCTACCGCTGCCATCGGAAATTCAAGTTTTTCGGTATCACTGGTGACACGGAAAAGCACATAACCCAGACCAAAGTAATTCAGGCGGTAGAGAATGTTGTGACCAACGAGCAGAATAATCGGAATAAGCCAGGCGCGGTTAAGGAAGGTTCGATTAATGAGAGCTTCCGAACCGGCAGGAGGAACAACCCAGTGGGGAATAAGTTTGGTTAATCCAAAGGATTCGGCATAGGTAGATTGAACAAGGTACTGCTGCCAGATTTTCTCGCTGAAAGCCCCGCCCTGAAGCACCAAACTTGCTGCCCCCAGGACTAATCCCGGGGCGACTAATGAAGCAGCCAGAACGTAGATGATATAGGTTTCTTGCCGGGAGAGTTTGATAAAGGAGCGCTTGGCAATCTCTACAAAGAGAATCAAAGTAACCCATTGTGCGGCTCCACCCATACCTCCCCCGGTAATCAGGCCAAGGTAGATGGAGCCAGGGAGCATAATAAAACCAATAAAGAGAGCCGCGATGACCGTTTTTAGATTAAAGCCGCTCTTAAATTGCTCTGCCTCATAATCAATCTCCGGATTAAAACTTTGTTCATTCATTCTTTCTTAACCACGAATTAACACGAATAAAAGAACAAAAAGAATATTTGACGGGATTTACAGGATTAAAGACAAAGATATATTTCAGATTTAAATCCAGTTAATCCTGTCAGATAATATTTAATTTGTATCCATTCGTGTGCATTCGTGGATATTTCTTTATTCTTTAATTATCTTTTCTCCCTGTTTTTTATATTCGCTTTTTATTTTTGGACTGACTGTTCTCCAGACCAAAAATTGTTTTCTAATTGTGTCTAAAAATCTGCGGTTTAACCTTACCCAGGCGGTGGTTTCACCGCTTAATCTCTTTAAGGAAAGTTGGATAGTATAGAAATTAAATTTCCCCATTGGAGTGGTAGAAAATTTCAATTCCTGACTAACACCAAGGTCAAATGGTGCCAACCAGATTGTTGCCTCTACAAGATAAGATTTCCCCTTTGCCGTATCTAATGTAGAGAGTTCCACTCCTTTAGTGTAAAAGGTTCCAATCGATTCCTCTCCATAAGACGAAAAATACTCTCTCAGAAATGTGCAAAGGCCCAGGACTTCAATCTCACTCACGGTGAAGGGAAAATCAAATTCCCAGTTATCTCCCTTTGGTTTTGGGAGAACCCATTTTCGCGTAACATCGGGGACCGCCATCTGGGAGGCCTTTCTTGCCGGATAGACAGTAGAAAGAAGCACAACCGCCATTACAATTATGGTTGCCATCACTGCCGAGAGGGAAGAGTAATTCAAAGTTAAACCGGCAAGGAGTTCTCTTGCCATTAAGAATTTTGTTACTACCTGACCCAGAAGATAACCGGCTACCGCTCCCAGGATTGCATAAACACAGGACTCAGCCATAAAGAGAGCGCCGATATGAACCGGAGCCAGCCCTACCGAACTATAGGTCCCAATCTCCTTGATTCTTTCATAGACCGCCCCCAACATTGTATTAAGGACAATAAGGGCGGCAATCAAAATTGGAACGAAGAGATTGGCAATTCCCGAGAATGAAGTCATACCGAGAGAGGAGTAAACCGATACCTTTCCTTTTATTCCGGCAAAGAGAGTAAGGGCTAAACGTGAGACAAAATCCTCGATTGCTTTTTTGCTATCTACTTCGGGATGAAACTTTACCGCAATTGATTGTATTGTACCCTTGTTTTCGTTGACAAATTCATAAGGAGTCAGAAGAACGTTTCCTGTTTCCAGATGAGTAAAGGATTCAATTTTCCCCTTTCCCGCCACCTTCGCCGTTCTTTCTTGCTTCATCTTCTCCAGGGATTTTGCCGCCATAGAGGAAAAATTAACAGGGGTGATACTTTCATTATCCAGGTCTTTTAGTTCTTCCATTCGTTTGCTGTCTATAATTCCAATGACTTTTAACTTTTGACCAAAAACCTCTATTATGTCATTGCGACCCCCACTGCTTTCTTGCAAAAGCAAGAAGTGGGGGGTGGCAATCTCATCTCCTTTTATTCCTAAAAGATTTGCCATGGTATCGGGAAGGATGCAGACATTTTTCTCTCCTTCTTTAAACCATCTCCCGGCTAAAAGATAATCGTCAAGATGGGTAATCTTCCTTTCCTGAGGTGTTAAACCAAGAACGCCATAGGCATATGTTGACATTCTTTTGTTTTTTACTTTGATGAAGGTGCTTTGACCCAATTTCTTGCTAATATACCAGGCGCGGGGGGAAATAATTGCATTATCTTCAAATTCAGCCCGCACATAGTTATAAGCCGGTTCCTCTAAAGGAGACCAGGTTCTATCCCTGATTAAAGCTCCTTCATAAAGAGCCCTATTTGGACGAGGGATTTGATTGAAGCGAAGATAGGATTTAATGGAAGTAAAGGAAAGAACGGTAAAGGTTAAGAGAATGAGAGTTATGGCGGTAAGAGTGGTACGTAGTTTTCTTCGTTTCATATTAGCTATCCCTAAACCAAAAGCAGCACCGGTGGCGGCAATTCTACCTACGTCCGTTTCATAAACCTTTGCCCTTTCCTTCTTTGCCTTATCCATTAACTCCTCAAATTTGGAGGTAACGATTGTGAGTACAATAAAGGAAAGTGCCAGAGCGATAAATGCCAGAAGAATCATTTCAGGAGCATTGGTGAGTTTGAATCCGGGATGGACCAGACGCATAATGAAATAAACGAGCAGAAAGATAGCGAAAACTCCGGCAATCTGTTTTTTGATATCAGGGAAACCGAAAAATAATCTTTCGCTGAAGTAGGCAAAGGGTAAAAGCAAGAGGAAATAGAAAATTAGTCCTTTGATTACATCATTTGCCGTCCCCTTTACGTCAGGATAAGCACGCGATTCAACTCCACTTGCCGCCCGGGAATACCTAACAAAATTTCCCCAGTCCTTCTTTTCTCTTGCCTCTTTTGCTTTTTTCAGGTAAGCGGTTGCCTCATTATGCAGTTCTTTTAAACGGTCATTGGTTATTCCGTATCTTTCGAAGTTTTTCATCCGAAATTCATTGAGATGAATTGTATCCGAAGCGGACTGGAAAGAGGAATTGATGATGCTGCCAGGTTTTTCTATCAGGAATCCTTTTCCTTCGGACTCCTCCTTGGAAAGAGAGGAAGGGGAATTTAAGAAAAGTAATCTTTTTCCCAGAGGACCGGCCTCCCCAATAATTTTTATACGGGTATCCGGTTTAGAGAAAACCACGCCTACCGGTTCTACATAGGAGGTCCATTCCCAGGGTCTTTCCCCGATGATGGAATAACCGTAACTATCAGGGATGGAATTGGCTCGGTCAAAAACAACAATTTTGTCCAGTTGGGTGAGATAGCGCGGGTCAATCAAGCCGTAGATATTGGTGGCAATGCAGGGGAAGAGGACAATCGTCCATTCCTGGTATTTCCAGGACATCTTTACCTTCATCGGATACTGCTCATCGCCATTAACCCCCCTGTCAGGAGCAAGGACGATTTCCCCTGAGGAAGGGTCCAGAAAATAAGATTCCATGATTAATCCATTTTTGGGTATGCCTGAAGGAATCTGGGAGATTTCAAACTCTCCTTTTTCATCGGTCAATTCAATATTTTCTCCGCGGACGCCAAGATAGGATTTCTGGACGCTATTTCCTGCAATGCTAAAAAATCTGGGAACCGCAAGTGCCCCTTTCACCGGTTCGCTGGGAACAAAACTTTTCTGCGGATTAAAGGTTACAATTTTTCCACGAAGGGTCTGCAACTTATCCTTCAGAACCATTTCCGAAGCGGGAAATAGTTCAGGGTCATTGAGAGCTTTTTGCAGGAGACAGGTAATAACTTTAATCTGCTCGGTAAGGTAAGGAATATTGAGAGAAGAAAAACTATCCAGAGGAGTATCAACAAGATTTCTATTATCGTTAATTGTAACCAGGGAAAGGGCAGGGGTGCCAGTTGAGAGGACAAGTTCCCCGTCCGTTTTTATTGGTTCCGGCATAAAAGAGGACCAATCCAAGCCCTTTTTGGGGCTAATGCCGTTAATTAGAACCTCTTCCGGCAACCTTAAGTTTTTCTGAATTTCAGTAGCGTAATTGTTGAATTTCTTACCAAAGGGGGCAAAGTAACGTTGGTAATAAAATTCTTCACTATTATGCCAGATTCCCAATTCTTTACTTTTACTGGAGAGGTCCAGACCGATAAAAAGTTTTATCTTAATGGGCTCGGTAACCTTTTCCTTGAATGGTGCAATATTTCTGCTGTGCCTCTGAAGAAAGACGTCAATTCCTTTTCTTCCGATAAAATGAGTTGAAGTAGCAAGAAAAAGAACTGTTCTTTTGGGAGGATTTTTTCCGAAGAACTTTGCCAATTCCAAAAGAGCTGTAATTCCACAGGAATTCTCTGCTCCGGGAGATAAGGAAGGCACTACCGAGATGCTATCGTAGTAACTCTCCAGGACAATGATTTCTTCCTTCAATTCGCTGTCGGTTCCCTCTATCCAACCCAGGATGTTTGTGCCAGGTACCTTTTCCCACTCCATTTTTGCTTTTAGATTTACCTTAAGAGAAAATTTTTCGAGTTGTTTCAGGAGTTCTTCGGCATCTGCCTTTTTTATCCAGAAGCGGGGAAGATTCAAGGGGACCTTCAGAAATTTCCTCTCTGCCTGGCTTCTGCTGGTAGAGGAGGGCTCGATAAATATAATTGCTTTCGCCCCTAAACTCGCAATCTCAACCCAGTTACTTCCGGAATTGAAGTTAAGGAGAATAATATTCCCTTCTATTTCCTTCCCCTTAAGTTCCGAGAGATTTCCTTTCCCCCCGTAGATGAGATTACCTTCTATCCCTTCTTCCGGAACGGTTGAAGTGCGCACTAAATTTGGCCAGAGAGAGTAAATTTCTATTTTCCTATTTTTGCCGACGATTGATATAGAAGCGCCATTGTCCACCGGAACGGTTACGGAAAATTTTTCTTCTTCTATTTTGGAAAGGCCGGCTTCTTTAAATTTCTCTAAAATATAGGAAGTAGCTTCACTGTTTCCGTGGTAACCGGGTATTCTTGATTTTAAAGAGGTGAGATGCTTAACGGTCTCTGCGATTCTCTCCTCAGAGGTGAAATTGGCAATTTTTTTATCCTGAGGGTAAGCAAAAAGAAAATTTGAAAAGCCAAACAAAATCAGAACAGATGAAAAAAGAATCTTTACCACGAAGACACGAAGACACGAAACAAAAATATTTAATTTTCGCGTTTTCTCGATTTCGTGCTTTCGTGGTAGGTAGTTATCTGTGTTAATCCGTGGTTTCATTTTTTAATCTGCGTTCTCAGTTTTCTCCAGGCAGGGATAGACCTGGGATTAATGTTAACTTCTTTGATATATTCTTCCTTTGCCTCTTTTTTTAACCCCATCCTTTCGTAGATTACTCCCCGGAGATAATGAACATTTGCGTAATTCGGCTCAAGTATTTCTACATAATTTAGATTTTTTAAAGCCATTTTGTTATTTTCCAGTTGAAAAAAACAAAGTGCTAAATTATAGGAAAGGATAATATCTTTAGGATTAATTTTCAAGCCCTGCCGAAAAACTTTAATAGCATTTTGATAATCACCTTTGGCTAAATAAGCAATGCCAATCTTGTTGTAGACCTTTTCCGGGGATGAGGTGAACGTTGAAGATTTCTGCCAGCTTTTTATTGCTTCCTCAATGCGTGATTCCCCGAATAATTGGTTACCTTCCTTTTCATATTTCTTAAAATTGAGTGCAGAGGCGGTATGTGAGTTCCTGTAACAAAGAAAAAAAATTCCTAACCCAATAACGGCGAGACAAAAGAAAATTCTCTTTGCCAAATCTGTCATTTCTTTAATCTTTTAACCACGAATTACGCGAATTACTCTAATTAAGAATTTTAAAATTTAAAATATTTATTTATTCTCTTTGTTACTGTTCAGTAATTCGTGCAATTCGATAAATTCGTGGTTATATTATTTCTTCGTGTCTTCTTTATTTCGTGCTTTCGTGGTAAATGTTTTATTTAGTTTTTTCCATCTCCTGATTAAAATCATTACCAAAAGAAAGAGAAAAAAATAACTTACCCCTTTATAGAAGTTTCCTGGTACTCCGAAAATAAAAGGCCAGAGCGAAATAATTGCCAGGAAGATAATAACCGTTTCTATAATCTCAATCGGCTTCATATTTCTCATTATATCCTAATTTTTGATTGTTTGCAATTTTTAAGAACATAGGATAGAATATATCAAATGGCTGAAGAAGAAAAAATTAAACGACAGGTTGTTCTCTCGCATAAAGACGCTTTTAAAATTAGTTTAAGAAATATCAAAATCAGATTTGGTCGTTCTATTATTGTTACGGCAAGCATTGGTTTGGGTGTAGCTTTTTTGTCTTCTGTCCTGGTAGGCAATCTTATTTCCAATGCTTTTATAGAGAGAGGACCCGACGAAATCAGAGTAATGCTTCAGGCAGTTGAGGAGGGTAGCCATAGCCGGCAGATATGGTTGGTGACACTTTCTTTAATTGTCTGTGTTGTCGGCATTACCAATTCAATGTTGATGTCGGTTACCGAAAGATGCAAAGAGATTGGAACGATGAAATGCCTTGGTGCCTTGAATAGATTTATCATCGAACTCTTTATTCTGGAATCCTCTCTTCAAGGCGTTATCGGCTCTCTCGCCGGGGTATTTATCGGGACGCTGGGGATTGTTATTCTTAATTTTCTGAAATACGGAGGAATAATTTTTCGTTTCATTCCTTATCTTTCTTTATTGAAATATTCCTTTTTTGCGGTTCTTCTTGGTGTTACTATTTCTGTAGTTGGGGCGGTCTATCCTGCCTATCTTTCATCAAAGATGGAACCGGCAGAAGCGATTAGAAAGGAGGTCTAACAAAATGCCAAGAGAGATGATTGTGAGGGTGATGGACTTGAAGAAGGTCTATTTTTTGGGTAAGGTTCGTTTGGAGGTTCTTAAGGGAATCGAATTGGAGATTCTTCGCGGCGAGTATATCTCGATTATGGGACCTTCGGGAAGCGGTAAGACGACGCTTTTTAATATGGTTGGAGGTCTGGATAAACCCACCGAGGGGAAGGTATATATCGACGAGGTTGATGTTGCACAATTGGATGCTTATGAACTTGCCTGGTTACGTTGCCGGAAGATTGGTTACATCTTTCAAACCTTTAATCTCATTCCGGTAATGACCGCTTTGGAGAATGTCACGCTTCCAATGATTTTTGCAGGAATTAACCATGACGATTCGGTAGAAAAAGGAATTAAACTTTTGGAACAGGTTGGTCTCGGGGATAGAATTCAACACAAGCCCTTTGAACTTTCCGGAGGTCAGCAGCAACGAGTGGCGGTGGCACGTGCTTTTGCCAATGACCCGGCTATCATTCTTGCCGATGAACCAACGGGAAATCTTGATTTGAAGACCGGTAAGGAAATTATCGCTCTTTTAAAAGGGATGAACGAAAAAAACAATGTCAGCGTTATTACGGCTACGCACGATTTGAAAATGCTTGACGTCTCCGACCGTGTTGTCTGGATTCGGGATGGCTCAATCGAAAGAATCGAGGAAAGAGCGAACCTCAAACTGAAAGTTGGAGAAGTGGATGGAGAGGAAGCCGGATAAGGAGTGAGGAGTAGTTCAAATGAGGATTTTGGGCTTGGATGTTGGTGAAAAACGCATTGGCGTTGCTCTCAGTGACCCTCTGGGAATCGTTAGTAAAGCTCTTACTATAATCGAATGTCGTGAAGAAGAAAAGGTTTTCTCTAAATTATGTTCACTTTTTAAGGAAAATGAGGTTAAGGAAATTGTCGTTGGTTTCCCTCTTAATTTTAACGGCACGATTGGCAGGCAAGGAGAAAAAGTTCTTGCGTTTATCGAGAAACTAAAACAAAAAGTTGATGTTCCTATTAAAAAGTGGGACGAGAGATTCAGCACCAAGATTGCCACTGACCTTTTGATTCAAGCCGACCTTTCCCGAAGAAAGAGAAAAAAGTTGGTGGATAAAATTTCCGCAGTTATTATCCTTCAGAGTTATCTTGATTCCAAACAGAAAGGGTCAGGTCTTGACATTTGACAAAATGTTATTGTAGTAGCAGAGTTTACTCTGCTTATGTAGTAGCAAAGCTTGCTTTGCTTATTGTAGGGGCTTGATTTATCAAGCCCGCGGGTCGGATGAATCCGACCCCTACAAAGTTTCTGTTTTTTTGTCAAATGTCAAGACCTGACCCTTATTATTTCCTTTAGCTGCATCAGAGAGATTTTCAAGTCCTCGTTAACAATTTTATAATCGTATTTTTCCTTAAAAACTTTTATCTCTTTTTGACTGGCTCCGGTTCTTTTTTTGATTTCCCGCCTTTCTTCTCCCCTTTTTTTTAATCGTTTCTGTAGGTCATTTAATGAGGGAGGGAGAATGGCAATTAAACTGGTAATTTCTGGATATTTTTTCTTGAGCTGAAAAGCGCCCTGACTGTCCAGGGACAAGATAATTTTTTTATTCTGCAGAACTGCCTCTTTCAGAAATTCTGCGGATGTTCCATAACAATTTCCATAAATCCTGGTCCACTCAGCAAATTTGCTTTCCTTTAGCCGTCTTGCAAACTCTTTTTTGGAAATAAAATAATAATCAATTCCTTCCCTTTCGCCTAATCTTTTTTTTCTGGTGGTATAAGAAATAGAATAAAAAAGAGCGGGTAAATTTTTTGTCAACATTTTGCAAAGGGTTGTTTTACCCGCTCCGGAAGGAGCAGAAATCACATAGATTCTACTTTTTTTGTTCCTTTTTCTCCGGAGGGTTTTCCGTTCCATAGGTCTTCAGATTATGGAGTATTCTAATGGCGACCTTTTTAAAACCTGTGTTATCCCTCAGATGCTCCCATTCTTTTATGGCTTTTTTAATCTGACCATTTTTTGCGTAGGCATGTGCCAGGCAACTATCAACGTACTCTGGATGAGGGAATTTAACCGCTTTTTCAAAGTATTTCACGGCATTTGCGTAATCCTTTGCTTTGTGGTAATAGGTCCAGGCGAGTTCAAAGTAGAGGTCATAGCGGTTGGGGTTGTGCTGGACGCCTTTTTCGAGGAAATTGAGCCCTGTTTGGAGCCAGTAATTTTTCTCCTCTTCCGTTTTCATCGAAGCGTAGATATTGTAAGCCATATGCCAGCCCCCTATCGCCCAGGGAGTGATAAAATGAGGTTGCAAAAAGGTAATGGAATTGAACAAAGGGAGCATCCTGTAGTGTTGACCGGAGTGCCAGCAGTGATGAACCTGCAGCCAGAGAAGGTCAGCGCCAATCCCCCGAAAACCACTAAGAATCAAACTGCCGGCAATTTCTCCAGGCATCAATAATAAATTTGCTTCCAGATCTTCAGTTTTTCTTTGTAGGTCGATACTTCTCTGAAGGAAGGAGATTCCTATCAGGAGGATAATAATTGCGGAGAAGATTTTAATTTTGAAATATTTCATAATCACAGATTTTAACCACGAAAGCACGAAGTTAAAGAAGACACAAAACAAAGGCAACCACGAATTTATCGAATTTCACGAATTGAAAGAACAATAAAAAGTATGTCATTCCTGCGAAAGCAGGAATCCAGCAGTAAAAGAATGGATTCCCGATTACTAACCTCGGGAATGACAAATAAATTCGATCAATTCGCGTAATTCGTGGTTAAAGTAATTTGTAGTTTTTCGTGCTTTCAAGTTTTCGTGTCTTCGTAGTAATCTTGTTCAAATTTCTCTCTTCTGGAAGAAATAGATACCAATCAAGAGAGCGACAGCAACATAAATGAGCCCATAACTAATTGTTTTCGCCAGATAACTCCATTTTACGAAAACGTCCACCGCTACCTTATCCCGGATATTGAAGTTCTCAAAATTGGGAATAATCCGATAAAAGACCGTGCTGACTGCTCTCAGTAAGGTATTCTTCGTTTGCTCCATAATGGAGTGTCCATAACCGATAAGGTGTCCCACAAGATAGAGAAAAATGGAAAAAATGACGGTAAAAGCAGAAGAGGCAAACGTAGAGACCGCCAGGGCAATGGCTCCGATAAGAAATAGTTCAAAGAGGATGAGAATTAACGCTTTGAATACCCCTAAACTAACCGTATGCTCTTTAAAGAGAAGAAGTCCGATGAAGAAAATTGCCATTACTAAAAAATTCACAAGGGTTGTAAGAGAAATCCCTAAAAATTTTCCGATGACAAAATCTCTTCTTCTCAGTGGTTTGGCAAGGAGAGTATATAAGGTCTTCTTTTCAATCTCCGAACTGATTGCCCCAATTGCACCAAAGATGACAATCAATGCTCCAAAGAACTCGATGGCGGAAAGCCCTATGTCCTTAATCATCTTTATTTCTTCTCCTGGGGTAAGGAAGGAAAAGAGTTGAGAAGACCCGATTAGAACAAGGCCAAAGACCAGAAGAACCTGCAAGCCCTTCTTACGTAACAATTCCTTAAAACTATTTTTGGCAATAATCAGTGGTTTATACATTTTTTCCTTTAACTATTTTGATAAAAAGGTCTTCAAAAGTTTCTGCTTTTTCCTCTTGAAGAAGTTTTTTTAGTTCCCCCACCACCAGAAGTTCCCCTTGATGGAGAATACCAATCCTGTCACAGATTTTCTCTGCCTCAGAGAGGAAATGACTGGAAAGAAGGATTGTTTTTCCTTCGCTCTTTAATTTCATAAGAAGGTCTCTCGATTCTCTTCCCCCAATTGGGTCAAGGCCGGTTGTTGGCTCATCCAGAATTAGAAGTTTGGGGTCATTAAGCAGAGCGCAGGCAAGTCCAATTCTTTCCAACATTCCCTTGGAGTAATTTCCCAGAGCCATATGTTTTACTTTTTCCAATCCAACGGTAGAGAGTAACTCATCGGAACGTTTCTTCTTCACATTTTCCGGGAGGTCGAAAATATCTCCGTAAAAATCGAGAAGTTCAGGGCCGGTAAGATATTCGTAATAGTAAGGATTCTCCGGCAAAAAACCAATTTCTTTTTTTACCCCCACATCTGCTGCATCCTTCCCCAATATCTCTACCTTCCCCTTTGTCGGAGAAATAAGCCCTAAGATTATCTTAAAGAGTGTAGTTTTACCGGAACCATTAGGACCAAGAAGACCAAAAATTTCTCCTTCTTTAATTTCCAGGTTAAAGTCGAGAAGACCAATAACCTTTTTTCTTCCGGACAACTTATAAACCTTGGTCAAGTTCTCTATCTTAATCGCTGTATTCATAATAAGGAATATTACATTAAAAAATATAATTTGTCAAATCCTTTAATTTTCCCCCTTTCTTTCCTAAAAAAGAAACCTCTTTTTCCATCCTTTTTTTTAAGGTCTTGAGCTGGGCAAGAGCAATCTTCTTTTCCTCTTTTAGTTCTCCGTCTTTAAGGTCATCATAAATCTGAAAGGCGATGCCAAAAGATTTTCCGAATTCTACGAAATACCTAATTTTTTCTGCACTTGCTTTAGTTAGCATTGCACCGGTTTTTAAAGAGGTTGTAATTAGAGCGCCAGTTTTTCGCTCCCGGATATAATTTAGTGCCCTTTTGTTAACTATCTTTTTCACCTGATAATGAAGGTCAACAATTTGTCCGCCAACCATTCCTTCACTGCCAATCGCTTTTGAGACCTCTGCAATAACTTGATGATTTTTTATCTTTGCCAAAATTTCAAAGGCGAGAGTAAGTAAAGCGTCCCCGGTCAGGATTGCGGTCGCTTCGTCAAATCTTTTGTGACAACTCATCCTTCCTCTGCGTCTGTCACTATTGTCCATAGCTGGTAAATCATCGTGAACCAAGCTATAACTATGAATGAGTTCAATGGCGCAGGCAAGAGGCATCGTTTTTTTGGCATTCCCGCCGCAAATCTCGGCGGCGATAAGAACCAGGATAGGACGTAACCTCTTGCCGCCGGGAAAAACGGCATACCTCATTGCCTGATGCAAACTCTTTGGCTTTCTCTCGCCGGAAGGTAAATAATGGTTCAATGCTTCATTAATTAACAACCTTTTTTGCTGTAGATATTCTTCAAACATATTCATATCCACGAATGCACACAAAACTAATTCACCACAGAGACACAAAGAGCACGGAGAACTGACACAAAGTGTCACCCTGAATGTTAATGAAGGGTCTCTATTATACTATGAGATTCTTCAGCTAACGCTTCAGAATGACTTCGTCACTTTAAACTTTCGTTTCTCTCTCTGTGTGCTCCGTGTTCTCCGTGGTAAAATATTTTGTAGTTATCTGTGTTAATCTGTGGTTAAATTCCTAAAGAGGTTCTTTTTCTATTTGGGGACTGAAGGGTTCCTTTTTTGTTTCCCCTCCCTGCTCCTTTACCAAAATCTCGATTTTCTTCTCTACCTCTTCTAATTTCCTGCTGCAAAATCTTACGAGGTTAATTCCTTCCTCGAACTTCTTTAAGGAATCTTCCAGGGAGACCTCTTCGCTCTCCAGTTCTTCCACCATCTTTTCCAATTTGGCAAAGGCATTTTCAAACTTCATCTCTTTCATCACTTCCTCCTAATTTTTACCACGAAGACACGAAAGCACGAAATAATTAACAGAACTTTGTTAAATTTTGCCATTTCTCTTAATCTAAGTCCTTATGTAGCAACAACTTAAAC
>SDBU01006043.1_pt1 | contig 14325 bp, 11 predicted proteins | sample 2277071 | NCBI WGS metagenome assembly SDBU01 (sample SAMN10397929, study PRJNA504765) | marine sediment metagenome | isolation source: marine sediment core GS08_GC12, 126 cmbsf | place: Arctic Ocean: Gakkel Ridge, Loki's castle | collected 2008
GCTAACGCTTATCCGCATTCGATTTTAAGTCCGGGGTGGTGTCTGTGTATATGTTGATCGGCAATTATGTATTGATCACAGATTATTGACATAGTCTCCAAAAAGCAAACTAGGTCTTGGTTCTACCTTTATTGTTGAATTGCCTATCGATGTTACACCCAGAACTGGGTAACAGGATAGAGAGTAAATTTGATATGTCCAAAACTGAAAAACAAGGTGTCCAAGATATTTAATGGCTGTATCACGAAATTGGAATCATCGTATTGCCTTGCTAGACGCGACAGGACTAGTGATACTATCTATATTTCTCCATATAGGTAATAATGGCAACGGTCTAGCGCAGCCTTTCCTTTAAAGTCTTCAGATTTAACACATCTTCCCTGTTGTATTCAAGTAATGTAGCTAGAGCTTCTTCGTCATAGTCATTCACATATCTCCACCACAACCTGACAGCTTGATAGCCATCTACCTCAATCAACCGTCTCTTTATACCCAGTTGTATTTCTACTGCTTTGAATCCCCCATATAGATTGTTGCTCCAGCAGTCATACATTAAATCTCGATGCGTAAATAGTCTTGCTAAGTTAATCCCCAAACGGCAATAGATAAACGGCAAATCAAATCGGCTACCATTGTAGGTATAGATGACTGTGACCCCCTTTAGGGCTTCTAATATGCTGTCAGAGGTTATGTTCTCACCCACCAGTTGAATAAACCTAGTATCGAACCCGTTGCAAAGGTAAATACCAACCACTGTGATTTCACTATCCCGAGGGGAAAGCCCTGTTGTCTCAATGTCTAAGAACGCTTCAACACAAAGCTGCAATTGATAAGCTCCTTACTCTTTCAGTTCTCTCAGCCGAGGCATCAGTAACCAGTATAAGACGATACCTAAAAATACAGAGGCATAACCTATGTAGTGAGTTGAACTAAATAACAAATTGTTAGCATTCGAGATATACGTCTGATGAAATGCTCTCTCAAGGATACCTTGACAGATTTCCCAGAATCCAAATGTAGCTACATAAAACCCCAGTAGCCACTGATATAATGACTGCCTAAACCACTGTCTTTTCAGAACCAAGATTGCTAATAGTAATACTCCGGTAACTAACCCTCCGGCATAACCGACAGTCATCATCCCCGTAGTGTTTTCTGTGGAACCTGAAATAAACACAGGAGCAAAGTAGTTGGGGTCAAACCAGGTGAAATGTGCTATGGGTATACCTACTATTAAAGCAGTGATATAGTGTGCACCTTCGTGGATAATAACTGTAATAAGAAATAGGATGAAGAGGGAGAAGGCTGACTTAACAACTAGTAATATTACACTGTTTTGATTGGTCTCCATTTCCCATTTATTCTATATTCATAGCTTTCGGTTAGCAAGATATTCAAAGTGTTTCGCTTGTATTCAGACTATAGACATAATCTTCTAACGACGTCTTAAGCACTATAAAAACGTTCCTTATTATCTATTATTGACAAACTCCTTCATCAGGACTAAACTCAATTTCCAAGGTGAAAATATTAGTTTCAAAGGAGGGAGACATACAAAATGAACAAAGTGGATTTACTAATAAAAAATGGGAAGGTTTATACTGAGGCAGGATTCCAGGATTTGGATGTAGCGGTAAGCGGAGAAAAGATTGCTTTTCTAGCTATACCTGGGGCAATACAAGATGCAGGGAAAACAATTGATGCCACGGGCAAACATGTCCTCCCTGGAATGATCGATGTCCACACCCATGTTAGAGATCCTGGATTGACCCATAAGGAAGATTATGAAAGTTGCAGTAGATGCGCAGCCGCTAGTGGGTTTACTGTTATATGTGGCCAAGCCAACGTGAACCCTGTGCCCAATACAGTTGAGAAATATCGGATGCAGATCGATATAGCCAAGAAGAAGTCGATCGTAGATTTCAACCCACCTGCTTCACCCCTTCTATACGAGGAGGGATGGATTCCTAAGCTAGTCAAGGAGGGGACGGCTTGGTTCAAGATATTCGAAAGAGTGGCTGCTTACCCGTATGATACGGCTGCAGGTACAGCGGATACTCATCGCCTATTTGAAACATTTAAAGAGATTGCGAAAACTGGATTATATTGTGCCATCCATCCTTGCGACGTCAATTTCGTCAAAGCAGCCGAGGCAATATATAAAAGAGAAGGAACAGCCGGATTAGATTCAAGAGGCATTAGTCTCTACGGTGCGGGGGAACAATTTACATCAGGTGCATATCAGCTCTATTTCTTGGCAAAGAGGGCTGGAATGAAGTGGTACGCTCTACATTGTAACAACGCCGATTACATAGAGTTAGTTAGAGGGATAAAAGCAAGAGGAGAGTGGGACGTTATAGCTAGTGCTGATTGTATTTGGATGGGTCTTCCAAGCATTGGCCCAGTTAAGAAAGTTTTTGATGCAAAGCGAAATGAGTGGTTTGAACCTTGGTTCATGACACATCCCATATATTATGGGTTACTACACGAGGGCAAATATTGGGATGCTTTCAAGGATGGAACGGTTGACGCTATTGGAACTGACCATGCTCCTCACCTCAGGGAAGAGATGGAAAATCCAGATCTCCTTAAGGCTCATGGTGGACTTCCAGCCTTAGAATGGACAGGGCACTTACTGCTAAACGAGGTGAATCATGGAACCATTAGCTTAGAGACCCTTATCAAGGTCATCTCGGAGAATCCAGCTAAGAAGTTCCTCCGATGCTACCCACAGAAGGGTGTCATCCTGCCTGGATCCGATGCCGACCTGACAATTTGTGATCTCGGAAGGGAATGGACAATTACTTCGGACAAGGTTTACACGAAGACTCAATTAAACCCGTTTCATGGCAAGAAGATAAAGGGGAAGGTAACCCATACCATACTCAGAGGTACAGTGATTATGGAGGAGGGCGAAGTCATAGGAAAACCAGGGTATGGTAAGTTTATTACGCCAGTAAAATAACAGATTGATAAAGGAGACGGCAAACGAGATAGCATCGGGTAGCAACTTTGTCTTTTAGTAATCTGTCTAAGAAGTAGCATTCTAAAAGGTAATTATTAAGAGAGGAAGATATCATGATTCATTTTGAGCTTGATTATGAGAGATGTCTGCGTTCACAGGGAATAAATTGTAGAAACTGTGTATGGTCTTGTCCGATGAATATATTGGGTATCAAGGAGAATAGAGTAACGGTGCAGCCGGACTTGTTGCAAACAGAGTGTATATTTTGCACTAGCTGTCAGAATGACTGTCTGGTAGATGGCACTGTGATAAAAGTTTGGGATGATGAGAATCCCCAGCTTACGCATGTACCATCGATACTAAAAAGACTAGTTTCTTATCCTTAAAAACTAACCTAAGAATTCAAGGAGGGTATTATGACAAAAGCAAAACCGGATTTAAGTGTTACAGTAGGTGAATTAAAATTAAAGAATCCACTTATTCTCTCCTCAGGTGAAATGGGTCGAGTAGCAAGGGGATTGATAAAATATGCCGAGTTAGGGTTCGCTGCCGTAGTTTCAAAAAGCAGTACACCCGAACCGTGGGGTGGAAATCCCGCGCCGTTCAATATTCATTTTCCTGAGCGGACTTTTTTCGTAGGTTCTCAAGGAGATCCTAATGTGGGATTTAAGGCTTTTCTTCCAGAAATTAAAAAAGCCAAAGATGTGATTAAAGGTAGTGCTTTTGTGGTGGCAAACATTGACCCAGAGGAACTTGAAACGACCGTTGAGATGGCACGTGAATTTGAGAAAGCTGGCGCTGATGCACTAGAGGTAAAGACTATGGGCTGTCCAAATTATAACCCAGATCCAACCAAGCCAGTGACGAGCAAAATCGCTCTTCATTATTGGATGCAGACACCAGAGCGAACTGAAACTATCACAAAGGCAGTTAAGAGTGCTGTTAAGATTCCGCTATGGATAAAGTGTTCGCCAAAAGATGTTGAAGATATAAAGGCACTGGAAAAAGGAGGGGCTAATGCCTTGCATACCGTGGGAGCAGCAGGACCTTTCGTGAGAAGCTTACCCATTGATGTTGGTACTGGCAAACCGATACTGGGAGACCCAACGGGAACGGGTATAGCAATGGGCCCCAGAGTGTTTAAGATGCAAGGGTTAAAGAGGATAGCTGATCTGGCTCGAACTACTCACATTCCGCTAGTACCTAGTGGGGGTGTTTGGGAAGGAAAAGACGTCATAGAATACATTATGGCGGGAGCTGCCGCTGTACAAGTTTACACATCTGTGTGGTTAAAAGGACCTAAATGGGTGAAGCATATTTTAGATGGCATTGAAGAGTATATGATTGAAAAGGGAATTAGCTCTCTAGATGAGATAAGAGGCGTAACTCTTAAGTATCTGCCACCTATTGTCGCCTAATTCGAGCAAAAGCTAAGTGAAGGAGGGGAAAATGCTTGAGAAATATACCCTAGATGAGAAAGCTTTTGAGCGCAACTGAAAGAATCAACGATTCAAAAGTTTGAAGTTTTGATGATTTCCGTGTGCCCAAGCCCACTTCCCTTTTTACCGTGAATAACCGTCTAAATTAAACCACACAATGCCTGCCCCCGATGGCAATTTCAGCCGAATGAAATTGAATTAGACCCCCCTCTACGCTCGCACGGAAGCTAATATAATTCCTTTATCACACAATTCATTATGCTGTTATAGTACCTTTGAAGCTTCATCCTCTGTTTGGGGGTTAACTCTGGGATGTGTTATTAGGTTTGAGCAGAATCATTATCACCGGAATAAGCAAAGCAAACCCAGACGCTAGGCTGTAACTGGCCTGGTAGGATCCAGTGATATCCTTAAGTAATCCTGCAGCAGCTGGTCCAGCCATCATACCCAAACTAAGACCGATAGAAAGGATACCGAAGGCAAGCCCGAGTCTTTCCGGACTGACAATTTCCGAGGGTAGTGCAAAGGTCGGAGCCGGTATCAAAGCTTGGGCAATACCAATGAGTAACATTAAGATTAGCATCCATCCAATAGCTGAAGGAATCAATGGGAGAAAGATGGCTAATGCAATGCCGCCAGTAGCTATGATTGTTCGTTTATGACCTATCCTGTCTATAATAAGGCCAATAGCTGGACTTAATACCAATCCTGGCCACATAACTAGGCTAGTGAGAAAGCCAGCTGAAGCGAGGCTAAACCCAGCTGCATTCAATAAGTCGGGAGTGAAGGTAAATACTGAAATCATGGCAGCGTTGAATAACATCCAAATGATACCAACAAGCCAGATCGGAATTCCACTTAACCTAATGCTTTGAGAAAGGCTTTCTGATGATAATGAACTCTTACGATCACCGCTCGGTGCTGGGGTAAAAAGCCAAGCAAATAAAATCAACGCTACTAGAGATAATCCTGCACTAAGCCATATACTAGCTCGCCAGCCCAGATTCTCTGCCAGTAGGGACAAGAAATTAAAGGACAGAATAGTGCCTAAAGGTACTCCCGTGTTGAAAATTCCCATAGCAATCCCAATCTTGTGCTTAATGAACCAATGAGTGAGCATTTGAGGCGCTACTATTAGAAGAGTTATCGCACCCACTCCGGAGATTACCCTACCTAAACCCAACATAAACAACGAGTTGCTGGAAGCAAAGAGAACCGCACCGGTAATCATCAGAATTAGAGAGACGAGGCCCATTACCTTTTGGTTATAACGATCCGCTAGCATGCCGACCGGAATCGAAATGACTATTCCTGGTAATGCGAAAAAGCTCATCAAAAGCCCACCTTGAGCATGGGATAGCTGAAACTCGGCCATGAGAAGGCTCAAAATAGGGGGTATTGATTGCAGTGTAATAGCGAAGGCAAGGGTGCAGATGTAAATAACACCAAGGATAATCCAACGTCGTCCCCCACCTCCAATTTTACTGCTAACCATTGTTATGTCTCTCTTTAACACTGTTTAAGCTAGATTAATTCGATAGTCATATGCAATACTAATACTATCATAATCATAGACATGATAATTTCCATTTAAAATAGCCATGCAGGTGGTTGACGAAAAATAGTTCGTTTTTTGAAGAATCTGACGGATTGTTAAGTCAGCCAGATTGTTGTCTGGTGGGCGAGTCAGTAACCCAACAATTCTCGCTTTTATTGTCTCAATGGCTCCTGCTATCTCCCATATGCAGCTGGTATGGCACTTGTGCAAAAAGTTAGCTTTGTATGCACAGGTAGCCATGCAGCAATAGAAGAGCGCACCACTTTCAGAGCTATGTTGGAGCTTACTTGAGGTGCCGAAAATCCTAGTTCCCTTTCCATACTTGAGCAGGTCTATACAAGTCTGGAGAACTTATGGTAAGGTGGTAAGGCGGTAAGGCTTGAGACACGGTTACGATAGATAGTAGAGCGGAGTGTTCTGGGAGTATCCGAAGGGCAAATGTGGTACGTCTTTATTGGGCTCGTGGGTTTTGGTTTTATGGCCGCTGCTGAGTATTTCTCGCAAAGGTCGGTCGGCTTACTAAAGCCTCTGCTGTGGTTTGCGTCCACCACGTGTCTCCTGTACGCATTAATCATGGCATGGGTAGATGCACCCCGGTTCACGATTCCTCCTGCTCTTGGTGTGGCCGCCTGGGTGAGCTTGTTCTGCTTCAGCGGGCTTTTTGTTTACTCTGTTTTTCTTGAGGTGCCTTTTCGAGCCAGTTACATGGAGCACTCAAGAGAAGGCAGGCTGGTAACAGGGGGCACCTATGCCATAACCCGCCACCCTGGAGTGCTTTGGAGTACGGGGTGGCTTCTTTCAATGGTTCTGGTTTCCAGGTCTCTGGTTTTGGCTGTGGCAGTTCCCTTTTGGATAGCAGCCAATATCGCCTGTATCTACCTCGGAGAAAAGGTCAATCTAGAAAAAGCCTTCGGCCCGAAATACAAAGAGTATCAAAGGGTTACTCCAATGCTCATACCAACCATGACGAGTCTTCTCTGCTTCTTTAGAATTGCATTTTCTCGTATTCTGCCGCACGATGATTAGGAGGGTGGTCGAAGCTAGAATAGTCAAGGAGGTGTCAAATGTCGAGTTCCCTAGATGTGTGGAAGAATGGCAATAGCCAAGAAATCTGGGATCACTTTTGTGGGTTCCTAGACCTCAGTGTTGACGAGTTCATGAGGCTGCAGGATCGCCTGCTCATGAAGCAGGTCCACCTGCTGGCCAAGTGCGAGTTGGGCAGGATGCTGATGGGGGACCAGGTTCCGGGCAGCCCGAAGGAATTCCGGCAGACGGTGCCGTTCACCAACTATTCTTTCTATGAGCCGTTCCTCTCCCAGAAGAGAGAAGACATTCTGCCAGCCAAACCCTATGCTTGGGGCTGCACCAGCGGCAGCGGGGGCGAGAGGAAATGGATTCCGATCACGCCGGGGCAATTGCAAGGTTGTATGGATGTGTTCCTGACGGTATGTATTCTTGCAACGTCCAAAGAAAGAGGCAGGTATCGGCTTCAGCAAGGAGACATTTTGTTTGGCAGCTTACCTCCGGCCCCCTATGCCTCGGGGATTATAATAAAGGAAATGATAGATAGATACGGACTTCGAAGTGTTCCCCCCTTGGACGAAGAATATCAGATGAGCGATTTACCGGCACGCAGTATCAGGGGCTTCCAAATGGCTCTGAAAACCGGCCTCGACCTTATTACTGGCTTACCTAGTGTGATGGCAAAAGTTGGGGAGCAGTTCGGCCAGCGGCGACGCTCAGCCAGAGGCAGGCCACCGCCCAGGGCGTTGCTCAGAATTCTGGCAGCCGTACTAAAAAGTCGGTTGGCTCGCCGGCCTATGCTGCCCAGGGATCTGTGGAAACTCAAGGGTCTCATGTCGGGAGGAATGGACCTGGCAGCCTTTCGCGACAAGTTAGAATACTACTGGGGTGTGGAACCTTTCGAGTTCTATGCCCAAAGTGAATCTGTTTCGTTTATTGCCCTCCAGACCTGGAAGCGCAGGGACATGGTATTCCAACCCTATGGGGGCTTTCTTGAATTCATTCCGGAGAGTGAATCCGTCAAGAGCCTGTCGGATGCCAGATACCAGCCGCCGACCTGTCTCCTGAACGAGCTGGAGGCCGGCAAATGCTACGAAGTGGTCTTCACAAGTTTTGACGGAGGAACATTCGCCCGGTACAGACCGGGAGATATGGTGATGATCACGAGCCTAGGGGACGATGAAGCCGATGTAAGGTTACCCCATATGCTGTTCAAAGGAAGGGTGGACAGTCTGATAGACCTTGGCGGATTCACCAGACTGAGCGAAAGGACCATTTGGCTGGCCCTGGAGGACGCCCAGGTAGACTATGAGAACTGGATGGCCAGGAAAGAAATGGCGGAGGAACACCCGGTTCTCCACTTGTACATATCATCCGAAGGCGAAGTCGATCAGGAGTCAGTGCGACAGCGGCTACACGCCGGGCTCAAGAAATATGATACTACTTATGCCGATCTGGAGGACATGCTGGGCTGGAAGCCATTGCGTGTGACCCTACTGCCGCTGGGGGTATTTAATAAATGGCAGGAGGAAAGGGTAGCCGCGGGCGCTGATCCAGCCTTTGTTAAAGACCAACGAATGCAGCCGCCCGATTACGCGATCAAGCGGATCCTGGAGCTGTCCAAGGAGGTTTCGTCCTAGCCCATGTCTAACCTACCGGCAATGGTGCCGCTGCTAGCTTTACTAGCCACGGCAGCTCTGACCTTGGGGATTGCGCGTCGGTGTGCTCCAAGCCTCGCCGGTCGAATACTCCTCGCCGTGCTGCTGACTTTCTCGCTCTGGTCATTCAGCTCCTTCATGTTCCATACCATCACGTTTCCAAGCTCGATCTTCTGGCTTTATCTCATTGCTTCCTTAGGACAAGGTATCAGTGTGCTGAGCGTGCACTTTACCACGGAGTTCCCCTACCACAGACGTGGACCCAAATGGCTGGTCATAGCATACTACTTGCTGGGTCTGGCAATGCTTACCCTCCTCCTACGCGGCGGAATGGTTGAGTCAGCGAGTCTAGCGTCAAGCGGGCTTGTCAAGGTAAGCTTTGGGCCGCTGGCCCCAGTGGGCTGGGCCTGGATCACACTTTGCCTCAGTGCGTCTATAGGACTGCTGGCACATACGTTGCTGAGTCAGCGCGGAGCCGAGGAGAAGAAGCGCGCAGTGTATCCTTTGATCGGCTTTATCATCTTGCTGCTCGGATTCCTAAGCAACATAGTAGTCAGTGCCTATCCGGTGGATGTTGCTGCTGGCATCGTATTTGTGGGATTCCTATCATATGCTGTGGTGAAGGGCCACCTTCTGCGGCCCGTGGAGGAGCAGCCGCGATATTTGGCGTTACTCATAGGTTTATGGTTTGGGGTTCTCATATACGGAGCGCTGCTGGTCGTCCTCTGGCAATGGCTAGCCTTGGGCATTGCTACAGCTAGTATTGTCGCAGCTCTTATCGTAGGCGTGACAGCAGCCGTTCTCGTTAAGTCTACGAGGGTACGAATACAAAGATGGCTGGCAAAGCTATTGTTCCCCACCACTTTCCATTATTGGAAAGCGCTGGACAGGCTCAAAGCCATTGATACTTCCGCGGGCAGGTGGCAAGACTCTCTGACACAGCTTCTTGACGCACAGTTGGAAGCAACTCGTGCCACGACCTCCGCGTTTTTCGTGTTCGAAAAGGAGTCAGGCTGTTTTGAGCCCGCCGTTGCCAGGGGAGCCAATCGTGAAGCCGCACTTGGCCACAAGCTCGCAATTGAGAGCCCCTTCGTATCATGGCTGAGGGAGCGAAAGCAAGTTTTAAGCGCCCAGGATATCCAGAGACTACCCCAGTTTAGAGTGCTTCTTGAAAGTGAGAGGAAGCTATTAGAAGAATGTGGCTTGGGACTCTTTTGTGGTGTGTACACTGCCCAGGGTCTTATTGGCATCGTCGGCCTCGGCCATGAATCCTGGGATAGCCCTTTCACCCAGGAGGACATAGAGTTCTGTGCGGTGGCAGCCAACAATGCTGCACCGATCATTGCAGATACGCTGCGCAGGCAGGCGGAGGAGGCGCTCAGGGATTCTGAGGCCCGGCTCAGGCTGCTATCCCGGCGAATCATCAATGCTCAGGAAGAGGAGCGGGCACGCATTTCCCGTGAGGTGCACGACCAGCTAGGGCAGGAGGCCATCGCTATCAAGTTGGAAGCCTCGTCGCTGGCCCGGCGATTTCAAGCTGACCCCGTGCTGCAAGAGCAGGCGATGGAACTGGCGACTATGGCAGATCAAATGGTTAGTATCGCCAAGCATCTTGCTGGTGACCTTAGACCTAGGGATTTGGACGAACTGGGCCTAGTGAAAGCCATACAGTCATATGCAGAGGAGTTTGAGCGGCGTACCAGCATTTCATGCCCCCTTGATGTCCCTCGTTCTGAACCTAATGTAACGAAGGAGACTGCTATCGCTGCATACCGCATCCTGCAGGAGGCTTTGACCAATGTCTGGCGGCACGCCAAGGCATCACAGGTCAATGTCACGCTTGCTCAAAAGGGCAACAGCATACTTCTCAGCATATCAGACGACGGAGTTGGCTTTGAGTCCAGTCAGCTCAGAGACAGGTCTTCGCTAGGGCTGTTCGGCATGCGTGAACGGGCACAGCTTGTTGGTGGTAGGCTCCAAACTCGGAGCCGTCCTAGCAAGGGCACGCAGATTATAGCACATCTACCTATGAGCATTGATTAGGCTGCACGGGTATAGAATTGTAGGCGCAAATGCCATGATTAGAGTTCTGCTTGTTGATGACCACGCCATGGTCCGGGCTGGGTTGAGGCATGTCCTCGAGGAAGCTCCAGATGTGCGCGTCGTCGCTGAAGCAGCCAATGGACTGGAAGCAATGAGGGCGTTCGAGAGGGAGCGCCCAGATTTAGTCATTCTTGACATCTCCATGCCGGTGATGGATGGGATGGATGCTACCAAGCAGCTCATATCCTTCTACCCTGATGTTCGGATCCTAATGCTCACCATGTACCCTGAGGAACAATATGGCGTGCGGCTCCTCAGAGCAGGCGCCCTCGGATATGTTACCAAAGACAACTCTGTGCCAGAGCTGCATGATGCCGTTCGCACTGTTGCATCGGGACAACAATATCTCTCACACCAGGCCAAGGACACCATTATTTTGCAGCTATTAACCAGTAAATCAAATCTGGCTCCGGTCGAAAGCCTCTCCGACCGAGAGTTGCAGGTCCTTTGCCTTCTGGCGCATGGCAAGAAATTGAGAGAGGTGGCAACCGATCTTAACTTGAGTGTCAACACAATTGAGACCTACCGCTCCCGCATCCTACTTAAGCTCCATTTGCAGAATAACACAGATATCGTCCGCTTCGCCATTGCGAACCGGCTCATTGAGGGATAGCACGCCGCTCACCTTCCCCATGTAGTAAAATCCCTGACAGCAGATTCAGCAGGAATTTGACAGATAGTGCTCAAAGTCTGTGGTACATTGTGACCATCGTGCACTGCACCGTGCTGCTCAGTCCGGGACTAAATCTGGCACACGGACTCTACAGATAGAGCTGATGTCTAATCGAACATCAATTGCTGAAAAATTGAAATTGCTATAGGAACTTGCGGTCTCTTTCCAGTGATCACCAGGAAATATGCGCGGTTTCTGATACATGACCTAAAGTTCATCAGAGTAAAATGGTGTATCAAGGTACGTATGACAGGGCAAATTCCACTCGTCCCTTGGAGGATACGTTTGCCAGGGTAGGCCTTGACGGTCTCACGGACTGTGAGGTCGTACAGTTGCTGTTAGGTTTGCTTTCGCGCCGCAACAGGCCCCTAGAACGGGCAGAGGAGTATATAAGGCAGTTTGGCAGCCTAAGAGCTTTCTTGGAAGCTTCGTGTGAGGAGCTGCAGCAGCAAGGCCTCACAGGCCACGCCGCCCTATGCATAAAGCTCATCTTTGAGATCCCTGCGAGGGTTCTGAAGCAACGTATGATCGATGAACCCGTCTTCGAATCATCCCAAAAAGTTTTTGACTACCTATACTATACGATGTGTGGTCTTAAGAGCGAGGTCTTCAAGGTCATCTACCTAAATGCACGGAACCAGATTATTGAAAACTCAGACCTTTCTGTAGGAACGATGGACAGTGCTCCGGTCTCGGCACGCGATGTCATAGAGAGGGCCATAAGATGTAGGGCTGTCTCTATGATTTTTGTACACAATCACCCTTCAGGTGACCCAAGTCCTAGTAGACAGGATAAGCAGCTAACCAGGGACCTAGTCTTCGCAGGGAGCGTGATGCAAATCAGGGTCATGGATCACATAGTAATAGGTGACAATTGTTACTTTAGTTTCGCTGGCGAAGAATTGATTCAGCAATATGAAGATAGCTTCTTAACCCTAAGAATAAGAAGAGCTATCTAGAGCCAAGAAGCCGTTCAGCGTAACTGACCTGCCCCCATAAAGGGTACCACCCTTTAAGTTAGTGTTACCGGTATAATAGCCTCAGAAGCAGGCCATGTGATATTCAAAGGAGGTTAGTATTTCAGTCAGCTAACGCTCGTGACTGTGTTTAGTGTTAGTAAACAAGTTTACTAACACTTGAACAAATGTGACGAAAGGTCAAGCCAATGTCCTACATATGTACACCAATTCTGTAGTCGTAAGAGACTATAGACATAGTCTTTTAGATGTATCAAAGAAGTCTAGGCGGTTCAAGTCCAGTAACGCAGGCGCTACTATACGATAGATATAACTTTTAAATTGGTATTCACACTGAGTGAATGGGGAGACGGAGGAGGGTCGAACTCTCCCTGAAACAACTCTAAGATGGCTCGATTTAACAATTCTGAATAGTGCAGATCTCGAACCTGCGACACCATAACGGGAAGTCTATATTAACATACTTGTCTAATGGAAAACTAAGCATTACTCCTTTTCCATTCCTCCGCTTTCTGTACCAATTCCTGAGCGTTGCTAAATGCCTTATCAGTAGGATGTGGTCCACTCAACATCACTGATATCTCTCTAATCATGGAATCGCCTTCCAGCCTTTCCATTTTGCTTAAAGCTCGATTTCCTGACAATACCTTGGTAATTTTAAAGTGAGCATCGGCGTAGGCTGCTATCTGGGCAAGATGGGTAACGCAAATAACCTGTCTCGTTCGGGACAGTGCCCTTAACTTCTTGCCTATTATCTCTCCACTCCGTCCCCCAATCCCAATGTCTATCTCGTCGAATATCAATACTGGAATATTAGCTGCTTCAGAAAACGCACTCTTGAGCGCGAGCATAAAGCGTGACATCTCCCCGGTGGATGCGATTTTAGCTAGCGGTTTGATAGGCTCACTGGGATTGGTCGAGACCATGAATTCAACAATATCAATCCCATCCCGATTAAATTTATATTGCTGTCCGTCTGGGAATACCAAGCCACTCTGGTCGGTTTCCTGTAGCACTGAAGTTTTAAATCGGACCCCTGACATATTGAGGTCACGGAGTTCTATGCCTACATCCCCTTCCAGCTTTTTTGCAGCTTCATAGCGAACTCTTGAGAGCTCTTCTGCCAGTGTTGCCATGTCTTTGCGCAAAGAAGCTACTCTGCGACTGAGCTCTGTCTTTCTCTCGGAGGAATGCGATATCTGTTCCAGCTCCCTCTGTGCTCTCTTGGCATATTCCAGGATCTCATGTATATTCTGCCCATATTTACGCTTCAGGTTCCTGACTAAGTCCAAATGCACCTGAATCTCTTCCATCCGGCCTGGATCATATTCCAGTCGATCCCCATAACTGCGCAAATCACGGGCCAGGTCCTGCAGTCCGCTTACCGTTTGATCCAGATACTTCACCTGCTCGTCCATGCCGCCATCTATTTCGGCCAGCTTCTTTATGGCCACCACCGCTTCATTGAGTCGCTCCAGCGCTGATGCAGGTGTCACGGAGCTCTCTTCGCCATATATGGCACGATAGGCCTCGTAACAGGACTCCTTAAGTTTCTCGCTGGAAACCAAAATGGTCTGTTCCCTGACCAGTTCTTCTTCCTCACCATCTTTTAAATCGGCCTTAGTTATTTCTTCCACTTGAAACTTCAGGAATTCCTCTTGGCGAGCAAGCTCTTTTTCCTGTGAATTGAGTTTCCCAAATTCTTCTTCTGCTTTGTGCAACTCTGTTACCATGGTGCTGAACTGGTCCCGGAGTTGTGCGACATGGGCATAAGCATCCAGAAACATTAGTTGATAGTCCTTGTTCAAAAGAGAAAGGTGATCACTCTGGCCATGGATATCCACCATCAAGCTCCCGATCTGACCGAGGATACCACGGGTTACCGAATTACGGTTTATCCGGTAAACACTGCGTCCATGGCGTTGTAGT
>SDBU01006044.1_pt1 | contig 14324 bp, 22 predicted proteins | sample 2277071 | NCBI WGS metagenome assembly SDBU01 (sample SAMN10397929, study PRJNA504765) | marine sediment metagenome | isolation source: marine sediment core GS08_GC12, 126 cmbsf | place: Arctic Ocean: Gakkel Ridge, Loki's castle | collected 2008
CCCAGCCGGGTTGAAATAGTGCCCTCATGCATAACACCCTTATTTGACAGATCGAGATCCTCACAATGTGAAATCACTGGTAGATCAAAAAACCGTGCATATTCAATTGCCCTTCTCATGAGCTCAGTGCTGGTAACCGGTCTCCCATCATCGGATACAGCCACAGCACCTGCCTGTTTAAGGTCACCAAATTCAGTGAGTGACTCACCCCTCAAACCCCTGCTTATAGCCGCAACCGGATAAACCCTTATCAGGTTAGCCTTTCGCGCCCTCTCCAGGATAAAGTCGGCAACAGATCGTGAATCATTTACAGGATTTGTATTCGGCATACATGCCACAGAGGTAAATCCTCCTGCAGCAGCTGCCTGGCTTCCAGTGGCAATTGTCTCTTTGTGCTCCTCCCCTGGCTCCCTGAAATGGACATGCATATCAATGAGACCAGGTGCTACTATCATCCCAGAGGCATCTATTATCTTTAAATCGATATCCCCAGGAGGACTAAAGTTCCCAGGGGGAAGGAGTCTTTCAATCTTTCCCTTTTGTATAACAATATCCAGTGTCCTTTTTGTTCCAGAGCGAGGATCTATTACCTCTCCACCCTTAATCCAGGTTATCACCTCTCCCCCCTCCAATTAACAAGTAAAGCAGGGCCATTCTTATAGCCACACCATTGCTCACCTGATCCAGTATAACAGAAAAGGGACCATCCGCCACATCTCCTGTTATCTCAACACCCCTATTTATAGGGCCTGGATGCATTATTATGACATCCTTTTTTGCCCGTTTCATGAGTTCCTTATTCAAACCAAAAAAGAGGGAATACTCCCGCAGGCTCGGAAATTGGATTCCACTCTGCCTTTCGAGCTGAATCGGCAACACCATGATAACATCCTTTCTTCTTAATGCCTTTGCCGGATCGAAGACAACCCTTACGCCCAGGGACCCGGCATCAACCGGAATCATGGTTGGTGGACCCGATATTGTCACATCCGCACCCATTTTCCTGAGCCCTATTATATCAGATCTCGCTACCCTGCTGTGAGCTATGTCTCCAATTATAACAATTTTTAATCCCTTTATCCTGCCCTTCTTTTTCCTAATGGTAAATAGATCCAGCAGTGCCTGAGTAGGATGTTCATGCATTCCATCTCCTGCATTTATTACGCCTGCATCCATATATCTGGCCAAAAGATGTGGGGCCCCACTGGAAGAATGTCTAAGGACAATAATATCTGGATTCATTGCCTGAAGATTCCGGGCAGTATCTATAAGCGTCTCTCCCTTTACCATACTGCTATCTGTTGCTGAAAGGCTTAAAGTATCTGCACTGAGTCTTTTGGCGGCCATTTCAAAAGATGCCTTTGTCCTGGCGCTTGGTTCATAGAAAATACTGACCACACTTTTTCCTCTTAATGTTGGAACCTTTTTTATATCTCTGGAGGAGATCTCCATGAACGCATCGGCAGTATCCAAGATCGTGTTTATATCGTTAACTGACAGTTGATCCATTCCCAATAGATCTTTGTGATTAAATCTATACATTTATTTAAAAGTGCCTAAAGCCCGCCCTGGAGCGACATGCTCAGATCAGCCTGCTAAGCCTATAGGGCGCTACGTACCCGAATCAGCCTATTACGCCTATGCCAGCCTGCCCTGGTGCGACGGGATGTGGATATACAACTGTTTTCACTGCTTATGAATGCCTCACTTTCCATCACCGTACCTTGACATACCAGGTCTGGGCCAGGGGTCTGGGCCAGGGTGAGCTAAAGTTAAAAGTGCCTAAAGTTAATGAGGATTTATTGTCCGTTGTCCCGCTACGATTACCTTTTTCACAACGGACCACTGACAACGGACCACTGACTATTTCTTATCAAAAAAAGCCCCCTTTGAATCAGGAAGGGGGCTTCATTTCTTAAAAGACATTGATTAATCTTTTGAGCTTTAACCTTTTCTCTTTTCTACTCAGCATTTTTCTTTTTACGGCTTCTTACCCTCTCCTGTTCATCCTCAGAAACCTGCATTTTCCCTTTGGATCTGGCCCCCTTGTCTGAAACCTTTTCAGGAAGCTTTTTTTTACTCTTTGCGGCTCTTGCAGTTGACTTTCCCGAAGTCTTCCGCTCACCTGCCAGTAATAGCTGGATAATAGCTAAGGGTGCATTATCACCACTCCTATGACCTGTTTTTAAGATCCTGATATAACCACCCTGGCGGTCTAGAAAACGATCCTTCATCTGATCAAACAATTTATGGGCAACAGATTTATCCATCATATAGGAAAGGGCCTGACGTCTTGCATGAAGATCCCCTCTTTTTGCCAGGGTAATCATCTTCTCAGCAATAGGCCGTAACACCTTGGCCTTTGGATATGTTGTTGAAATTTCCTCATGTTTAAACAGAGAAGTAACCAAATTTCTTAAAATGGCCCTTCGATGGGCTGAATCACGACCCAGCTTTTTCCCTGCCTTTCTGTGCCTCATTGATCCTGATCCTCTTTACTCTCTTCCTCTCCTTCCTCCTCTACCTCTTTGGGGGAGGGAAAATTCTCCAGTTTCATGCCAAACTGAACATCCATCTCCTCCAGGATTCCCTTTATCTCATTCAGGGACTTTCTTCCAAAATTCTTGGTTTTTAGCATTTCGCTTTCTGTCTTCTGGACCAATTCGTAAATATACTTTATATCAGCATTCTTCAGACAATTGGATGAGCGCACGGAGAGTTCAAGCTCACTTATGGACCTAAAGAGATTCTCATTTATCTTCTCTTCCTCCTCCTTTTCCTCTTTTTCTACTTCCTCTTCCGGTTCTTCCTCAAAATTAATAAAAGGGGTAGCCTGTTCCTTTAAAATTTTTGCAGCAAACGCTAGTGCATCTCGCGGATTCACCGTTCCATCTGTCCAGATCTCTAAGGTCAATTTATCGTAATCAGTCCTCTGCCCAACCCTTGCATTACCAACTACATAGGTGACCCTCCTGATTGGCGAAAAAAGAGCATCTATAGGTATTACTCCAATTTGTTGATCTTCTTCTACATTCTTTTCTGCAGGAACATATCCTCTACCGGTACTAACCGACATCTCTGCATGCAGAACACCATCCTTATTGAGGATGGCTATGTATTGGTCCGGATTCATTATTTCAACCTTCCCGCCAGTTATTATATCGCCAGCCGTTACCACCTTTTCCCCTTTAACATCCAGAAAGACCATAATTTCTTCTTCTTCCTCCCCCTCCTCCTCTCCTTCAACCAGTTTAAAATTTACTTCCTTCAGATTTAAGATGATATCGGTTACATCTTCCTTTATTCCAGGAATAGTAGTAAATTCGTGGGGGACATCATCAAATCTTACAGAAACTATTGCTGCTCCATGCAAAGAGGACAGGAGAATCCGTCGTAAAGAATTACCGAAGGTTAGCCCGAAATCCCTCTCCAGTGGCTGACAGACAAACTTTCCATAGAAGTCGGTGAAAGAATCGGTTTCGATCTCTATCATTTTAGGTTTTATTAAATCTCTCCAGTTTCTTTGATATAGCTTTTTCATAAATGTAAATCACCTCAAAAAAAGTGCCTAAAGTTGAAAGTGACTAAAGTGAGCTAAAGTTGAAAGTGACTAAAGTTAAGATGATTGATTTCCCTAACTTCAGGCACTTTAGGCACTTTAAGTATTTTAGGCACTTTAGCTCACTTATTTAGAGTATAGCTCAACTATGAGCTGCTCGTTGATGGGCATGGTCAAGTCTTCACGATTGGGAAAGGCCTTGACTACACCACCAAAATTACCCCCATCAACCTCCAACCATGTAGGTGTCTCTCGCCTAACAACCGTCTCCATTGCCTCCAGAATCACCGGGATCTTACGACTCTTCTCTCTCACCTCTATTACATCTCCAATCTTCACCTGGTAAGAAGGTATATTGACCTTTCTCCCGTTCACAGTGAAATGATTATGTCTAACCAGCTGCCTTGACTGATCCCTTGAAGAGGAAAAGCCCATCCGATAAACCATATTATCCAGTCGACGCTCCAATAAGATTAACAGGTTTGTGCCTGTAATACCCTTTTGCCTATCAGCTCTGCTATAATACATTCGAAATTGCTTTTCTAACACTCCATAAATTCTCTTTACCTTTTGTTTTTCTCGTAGTTGTATCCCGTAATCGGAGATCTTTCCACCCCTCCTCTGTCCATGTTGACCCGGAGCATAAGAACGTCGTTCAAAGGCACACCTATCAGTATAGCACCTATCACCTTTTAGGAAGAGTTTAAGATTTTCCCTCCTGCACAACCGGCATGTAGCCTCAACATATCGAGCCAATAGTTTACCTCCTAACCTCTCGCGATTTCTACAACTTATTGAAGTTAAAGGATTTTTGTAGCTTCAATTTTTCGTCTCTCTCATAGAATGATGGAATGTTGGAATCATAGAATAATGGGCGCCAAAAGCGGAAAAGGTCATATTAACGGTTTTTTTCCTTTAGACCCATCATTCCAGTACTCCATCACTCCAATGCTCCAATTAGGGCGAAGCCCCTGAGTTCTCAGGTAGTTACCGTTTACACCCTTCTCCTCTTTCGAGGCCTGCAACCATTATGCGGAATGGGGGTCACATCCCTAATCATGGTAACCGAAAAGCCGTTCACCTGCAATGCCCTCAAGGCCGCTTCCCTTCCGATTCCAGGCCCCTTAACCCAAACCTCAGCGGTTTTCAGACCTAAAGCCATTGCCTTCTTTAAAGCATTCTGTGCTGCCAATTGGGCAGCAAAGGGGGTGCTTTTTCTGGAACCTTTAAAACCTAACTGCCCAGGACTCGATGAGGCTATGACGTTACCATTCATATCGGTAATGGTAATGATAGTGTTATTAAAGGTAGATTGAATATGAACAATCCCGTTAACAACAATCTTTTTCTCTCTTTTGGCTTTGCTAGCCTTCCCTGTTTCCTTGGCCATTATCCCCTCAGAGGCTTATTTTTTACGTCTTCCAATTGTCCTGCTCGGCCCCTTCCTCGTTCTTGCATTTGTGTGGGTTCTCTGCCCTCTCACCGGAAGAGATTTTCTGTGCCTCAAACCCCTATAAGATCCCATATCCATCAGACGTTTTATGTTCATGGATACTTCCCGTCTCAGATCTCCTTCAACCTTAAAGGATTCATCAATAACCTTTCTGATACTTGTTACCTGCTCTTCACTCAGTTGATCTGATCTGGTATCAAGGTCTACTTCTGCCCTCTCTAAAATCTTCTGACAACTGCTTCTGCCTAGACCATAAATATAGGTCAAAGCTATCTCGATTCTCTTTCCCTTTGGTAAATCAACACCAGCAATTCTGGCCACTATATTCTCCCCTAACAGTTTCTTGGGTTCATTGTGTTTGTTGAGTTTGTTGTGTTGAACCCTTTAGAAGAACTGAGTAAACTCTATGAACTCAATAAACACAACAAACACTTAACCCTGTCTCTGTTTATGCCGAGGATTATCACAGATTACCCTGAGCACACCCTTCCTTTTGACAATCTTGCAATTCCTGCATCGCTTTTTTATAGATGCCCTAACCTTCATAGTCTATCTAACCCTCCCTAGACCCTTTTTCATAAAACCCTCGTAATGCCTGGTCAACAAATGAGTCTCTATCTGGGTGATGGTATCCATACCTACACCAACCACGATCAAAAGGGCTGTTCCCCCAAAATAGAAAGGGACATTGAGTCTTTGAACTAAGATTGTAGGCAAAATACAGATAATAGAAACGTAAATGGCTCCACTGAATGTTATCCTTGTGAGTACCCGGTCTATATATTCGGCCGTACTCTTACCAGGCCTAAGACCTGGGATAAACCCGCCATACTTCTTCATGTTATCTGCAACCTCAGTGGGATTAAAATGAATGGCCGTATAAAAATAACAAAAGAAAATTATAAAACCTACATAAACTAAGGTATATATCAGACGACCAGGTGCCAGGGAACTTACAATGAATTGAAGCCATGCAATCTGCTTCACGTTTAAGAAACCTGCTATGGTAGCCGGAAACATAATAATGGAAGAGGCAAATATCGGGGGGATAACACCGGCAGTATTAACCTTTAATGGAAGATGCGTGCTCTGCCCTCCATACATCTTCCTGCCTATAACCCTTTTTGCATACTGGACAGGGATGCGTCTCTGACCTCTTTCAACAAAAACAATTGCCCCAACAACGGCTATCATAAAAACAACCAAAATAAGTCCAAAAAAAGGACTCATCTCTCCAGTAGCCATCAAGCGGAATGAATTGCCAATACCTAATGGCAACCTGGCCACAATCCCAGAAAAAATGATCAATGAGATACCATTTCCAATACCCCTCTCTGTTATCTGTTCGCCGAGCCACATCAAGAAAGTTGTACCGGCAGCTAACGTTATCATGCTCATAAGCCGAAAGGCCCACCCTGGGTTCAGAACAATCAAGGCCCCTGAAGGGCTTGTCATACTCTCCAGGCCCACCGATATGCCGAAGCCCTGAATGAGGCTAAGTATTACCGTCCCATAGCGTGCATACCTTGTAATCTTTTTCCGCCCAGCCTCTCCCTCCTTTTTCAATTTTTCCAAATGGGGAACAACTACTGTGAGAAGATCTAGAATAATGGACGCACTTATGTAGGGCATTATCCCTAAGGCCATGACCGACAGCCTACTTAACGCCCCACCTGAAAACATATCAAAGAGACCAAATAAGGTGCCAGCTCTGGCCTCGAAGAAGGCAGCCAAGGCTGTTGAATCGATACCAGGTGTTGGGATGTGGCACCCAAGCCTGTAAACCGCCAGCATTAAAAGGGAGAAGATTATCCTTTTCTTAAGTTCAGGGATCTTTGTTATATTTTGAAAACCGCCAATCATTTTTGACCTATCTCCACCTTGCCACCGGCAGATTCAATCTTTTCTCTTGCTGCCTTGCTGGCTTTACTAACCTTTATGTTTAAAGGATAAGATATATCCCCTGCCCCCAAAATCTTTACTGCCTTATCCTTTCTTACCAAACCAGCCTCAAACAATATGGTTTGGTCAACAATTTCACCTGACTTGAAATGACTAAGATCCTTTATGTTAATAATCTCATACTGCTTCTTGAAAATATTTGTAAAGCCCCGCTTTGGAATTCTTCTCTGAAGAGGCATTTGTCCCCCTTCAAACCCCAAAGCGACTCCTCCACCAGAACGTGAGTTTTGTCCTTTTGTCCCTCTACCTGCGGTTTTTCCTCTTCCTGAGCCTTCTCCCCTGCCGACTCTTCTCCTCTTTTTCCTAGAACCTTTCGGTGGCATCAATTCATGCAATTTCATAGAGGCTCCTGTAAATCCATTATTGCTCAGGTCCGGGTTTCTTCTACGGTCTTCCCCCTTGATCTTGCTATTTCCTCTGGGGTTCTCAGAGACATGAGTCCATTAACGGTGGCCTTAACCAAATTATGGGGATTATGGGAACGTAGGCATTTGCTAACAACATTCTTGACACCGGCTGCCTCTAAAACTGCCCTAACAGCACCTCCAGCTATAACACCAGTTCCTGGACGAGCTGGCTTAAGCAGAACAGAACTGGAACCAGAGACCCCGATTACCTCATAGGGAATACCATCTTTTAGAAGCGAAACTGGCCTCATATCCTTTTTAGCCCTTTCCCCTCCCTTTCTTATAGCCTCTGGCACTTCATTTGCCTTTCCAAGTCCACTACCAACCATACCTTTACCATCGCCAATAACTACTATAGCGCTAAAACTGAACCTGCGGCCCCCTTTCACAACTTTTGCAACCCTATTAATATAAACAACCTTCTCAATTAATTCTACATCTTCGTCTTCTTTAATCAATTGCCGCTCCTATTAATTTGAAACTGGAAATTTGAAACTTGAAACTTGATAACTCTTACATCTAACTGGTTGGTTTATTTCATCTATCCAGTTTCGAGTAACTAAAATTCTAGACCATTCTCTCTTGCCTTGTCAGCAAGCGCTTTAACTCTCCCGTGATAGAGAAAGCCATTCCTGTCAAAAACAACCTTCTTGATACGCTTTTTTCTCCCTTTCTTTGCAATAGTCTCACCAACCAATATCGCACCCTTTGTGTTACCGCTGATGCCTTTGGTCTTAGACTTAAAATCCTTAGACGTGGTTGATGCTGCAACCAGAGTCTTTCCACTGCTGTCGTCTATGATTTGCGCATAGATATGCCTCGCTGTCTTGAAAACAGTCAAGCGTGGCCTCTCGGGTATCCCTTTTATCTTCTTTCTCACCCTCTTTTTCCTTTTCAGCCGCGCCTGTCTCTTGTCCTTGATAGAGATCATTCCATTACTCATTGCTTGTTTCTTGTTGCTGGTTACTGGTGAAGAACAAGTAACGAGTGACCAGTAACGAGTAACAATCATCGTTTCTTTTACGTTTTTGCCGCCCCTGTCTTTCCTGCCTTTCGTCTGACTGTTTCTTTCAGATATCTGACCCCTTTTCCCTTGTACGGCTCTGGGGTTCTAAAACCTCTAATCTTGGCCGCTGTAATCCCCAAAAGCTCCTTGTCTATCCCACTCAAGACTACCTTATTCCTTTGATCAAGCTGAACCTCTATTTCCTTGGGAATATCATATCTAATAGGATCTGAATAACCCAGATTTAATACCAACTGAGTACCTGAAAGCTCAACCCTATATCCTACACCAATTATCTCAAGAGTCTTCTTAAATCCCTCGGTAACGCCTAAGACCATATTGGCTATTAGGGAGCGAAAAAGACCAAAAAGTGATTTGGATTCTTTCGAGTTATCAGAGATTGATAACAATATTTGTGAGTCACTGATATCTAATCTTACTTTAGGATGAATAAGGCGCCTTAATTCCCCTTTAGGTCCTTTCACGGATAACGTTTCACCATCAAATTTGACCTCTGCCTCTTTTGGCACAATGATCGGTTTTTTACCTACCCTTGACATCCCATATACCCTCTTCAACTACCAGACCGAGCAAATAATCTCTCCCCCTGTCCCCATTCTTCTTGCCTCTCTATCTGTCATTATTCCCTTTGAGGTTGAAATGATATTGATGCCAAGACCATCCAGTACTCTGGGGATCTTCTTGCACCTCGAATATATCCTGCAGCTTGGCTTGCTTATCTTTTTAAGACCTTTAATAACAGGGCTCTTGTCCTCGTTATATTTTAGGTAAATTACTATGATATCTTCCTTGCTATCTCCAACTATTTTGTAATTCCTTATATATCCTTCAAATTTCAGTACCTTAACTATATTAATTTTGATTTTGGAGGATGGAACTTCTACTGTGTCATACGAGGCTATAATCGCATTTCTAATCCTCGTTAACATATCCGCAACAGGGTCAGTCATCGTCATTATGCATCTCCATTACCACTCATCTACCAACTGGATTTAATCACACCTGGTATATCACCCCGTAAGGCCAGGTTTCTGAAACAAATCCTGCAAATCCCAAATTTTCTCAAAAAACCCCTACTTCTACCACAAATAGGGCACCTGTTATACCTACGAGAAGAAAATGTTGGCTCTTTCTTTGCCTTTGCAATCAAGGACTTTCTCGCCAAGGCAACCTCCTTTCTACCTCCGAAATAACAATCCCATCTTCTCAAGCAGAAAACGGCCTTCTGCGTCTGTCTTGGCGGTAGTAACAATAGTAATATTAAGGCCCTTTACCTTATCAATCTTATCATAATTGATCTCGGGAAATATGATCTGCTCCTTAATACCTAATGTATAATTACCCCGACCATCGAAGGCCTTATCTGACAAACCTCGAAAATCTCTAACCCTGGGAAGGGTTGCATTAAAAAGCTTATCCAAAAAATAGTACATTCTCTCCCTTCTTAATGTGACCATGCATCCTATTGGCATCCCTTCCCTAAGCTTGAAGCTGGCAATGGACCTCTTAGCCCTTGTAACAACAGGTCTCTGTGCACCAATGAGGGCTAATTCCTCTACAGCTGAGTCGAGAACCTTGATATTATGTATTGCCTCACCAAGACCCATGTTGAGAACCACCTTTTCAAGCTTTGGAACCTCCATGACGTTTCGATAACCAAACTCTTTAATCATGGTCGGCACAATCTCTCTAACATATTTTTCCTTCAGTCGAGACATAGTCTACTTGTCCAAGATCTCTCCGCACTTTTTGCAAAACCTGACCTTATTGCCATCCTCAAGCACCTTCTTGCCCACCCTCGTTGCCTCAGCACACTTTCCACAGACAAGCATCAGATTAGATATATGAATTGGGGCCTCTTTTTCAATAATCCCTCCCTTAGCACTCTTACCTCCAGGTTTTGTATGTCTCTTCACAATATTCAATTTCTCTACTATGGACCTCTCTTTTTTGGTAATCATCTTCAAGACCGTGCCTATCTTTCCTTTTTCCTTTCCAGCGATTACTATTACCTTATCGTCTTTTCTTATGTGAAACTTTTTCTTGGCCATAATGGATAATCTCGCAGTTAAAGTACTTCGGGGGCAAGAGAGATAATTTTCATAAATCTTTTTGATCTAAGCTCCCTGGCGACAGGGCCGAAAATTCGGGTTCCAACCGGTTCATTTTGTTGATTGATCAATACGGCTGAGTTATCATCAAACTTTAGATATGAGCCATCATCCCGCCTAATCTCCTTAACTGTCCTGACTATAACTGCCCTCAATACATCACCCTTTCTTACCTTGCTATTAGGCAAGGACTCTCTAACAGATACCACAATAACATCGCCCACCCTTGCATATTTTCTCCTCGTCCCACCAAGCACCTTTATGCAGTATACTTTCTTGGCACCTGAATTATCTGCAACATTTAATATTGTCTCAGCCTGTATCATAGTAACAATTCTAAGTGAACTAAGGTTTAAAGTGCCTAAAATTTGAGCAGACAACCGGGTTTTTTCCCAGAGATAACAATCTATATGAGCCAAAAGAAGCTCTTTATTAATCGTGAATTGGGCTCTAATTCTATTGATTCCTAAATCCGTAATTCCAGCTAACCTATTCTTAACTTTAGTCCGCCTGCGGCGGAGCACTTACAAATTTAGGCACTCTTCTGATCCAAAATCTCCAATACCCTCCACCTCTTCAACTTGCTTATTGGGCGACTTTCGATTATTCTGACCTTATTACCTATCTGACATTTGTTATGGGGATCATGTACCATATATTGTGCCCGGTACCTCATGTACTTTTTATATTTCTTATGCTTGGCCAATCTCTCAACCAACACCCTTACGGTCTTATCCATCTTGTTATTTAAAACAATGCCCGTCATCTGCCTTCTTTTGCCTCGTCTCTCCATCCTATGCACCAGCTTTACTGTTCCCGGCATCCTTCTCTTTCAATATAGTTTTGACACGGGCGATATCCCGTTTTGTCTTTTTAATAACAGTATGATTACTTAACTGGCCTGTCGCCATCTGGAATCGAAGGTTAAACAACTCCCGTGCTAACTCCCTTTCACGATCCACTAATTCTTGGATACTCAATTCGTGTAAATCCCCTGTCTTCACAGTGTTAGGAACTCCTGCTTAAGAATTTAGTAGCAAAGGGTAATTTATGACCAGCGAGCCTAAAGGCCTCTTGAGCTAGGTTTTTGTCTACACCCTCAATCTCATATAAGATCCTGCCGGGTTTTATTACTGCTACCCAAGCTTCGAAATTACCCTTACCCTTGCCCATCCTTGTTTCAGCAGGCTTCTTTGTTATCGGCTTGTCTGGAAAAACCCGTATCCATATCTTACCGCCCTTCTTGGCATGTCTTGTTATTGCTATCCTTGCAGCCTCTATCTGTCTGGCAGACATAAAACCACACTCCGTTGCCTGGAGGCCGAAATCACCAAATTCAAGATCCGAACCTCTATAAGCCTTCCTTCTCATTCGTCCCTTTTGCACCATTCTATGTTTAACTTTTCTTGGGCTTAACATGCCATCCTCTTTCTATTCCCCTTTATTGGGCCAAATCTCACCTCTAAACATGGTTACTTTTACCCCTATTACCCCATAAGTTGTAAAGGCCTCGGTGAATCCATAGTCTATATCTGCTCTGAGGGTGTGCAGTGGTACCCTACCCTCCCTGTACCATTCTCTCCTTGCCATCTCTGCACCACCCAGCCTGCCACTACAGGATATCTTTATGCCCTTGGCACCAAATCTCATGGCCGAATTAACGGCCTTCTTCATGGCCCTGCGAAAGGCCACCCGCCGAACCAGTTGTATGGCTATATTCTCTGCGACCAATTGGGCTTCCAATTCCGGCCTTCTTACCTCTTTAATGTCGATAGAAACCTCCCGTCCTATCTTGGTCTCAATTTCCTTTTTGAGGTTTTCTATCTCTGCCCCTCTCTTACCTATTATAATCCCCGGTCTCGATGTATAAATCCTGAGCCTTACCTTGTTAGCAGCTCTCTCAATCTCTATCTGAGATACACCAGCCTGATAAAGCCGCTTTTTCAAAAATCTCCGAATCTCATTGTCTTCTATGACAAGTGATGCAAACTCGGAACCAGCAAACCACCTGCTATTCCAAGTTCTATTAATGCCTAATCTCAATCCTATTGGATGTACCTTTTGGCCCACCAAAGCCTCCTTCCAATCTGTCAAGTTCAAAGCTAAAAGTTATAAATGATAATCGGTAACTTTAGGCACTTTAGTGCACTTTACGGACTTTAGGCACTTTTTTCACTGCTATCTCCCATCAAGTATAACCGTCAGGTGACTGCTTCTCTTTCTTATCCTTGTCGCCCTCCCCATAGCCCTTGGCCTGAATCGTTTTAACGTTGGTCCTTCATCAGCAAATATATGCTTTATAAACAACTTATCAACATCAGTATCAGGATATTGGCTGGCATTGGCAACAGCAGAATTGATTAACTTACGTAGAATGGGAGCCCCTTTTTGTGGAGCGAATGTTAGTAAGTTGAGCGCCTCTTCAACCTTTTTCCCTCTTATCTCTCTCATAAGCAATCTAATCTTCCGGGGTGATATTCGTATGTATTTTGCAATAGCCTTAACTTCCATCTCTTACAGAAACCCTCAATAATTCTGCCTCATTTTCCCTTTTTCTATTTTTTCTTCCCTTTCAAACGTGACTTCTTATCGCCTCCAGAGTGGCTGTGGAATATTCTTGTTGGCGAAAATTCACCTAATTTATGCCCTACCATATCTTCGATGATAAATACCGGAACGAATTTCTTCCCATTATGCACAGCAAAAGTCAGACCAATGAACTCCGGTATTATAGTGGACCGCCGAGACCATGTCTTGATAACCTGATGTGTGTCCTTCTCCCCGACCCTCTTTACCTTTTTCATTAAACTCTCATCCACAAAAGGTCCCTTCTTTACTGAGCGTGGCAAAACTTTCTCCTCTCCTATTTCCTTCTTTTAATAATCAATTTGTCGCTTATTTTTTTGCGCCTTGTTCTAAACCCTTTAGTGGGAACACCCCAAGGTGTAACTGGATGCCTACCCCCTGATGATTTCCCTTCTCCGCCTCCGTGTGGATGATCGACCGGGTTCATAGCTACACCTCTTACGTGTGGCCTTCTTCCAGACCAACGGCCTCTCCCCGCCTTACCAACGGAAATATTTTCATGATCCACATTTCCAATCTCCCCAATGGTGGCCCTGCAATCCAACAATACCATTCTTACCTCACCTGAGGGGAGCTTTACCTGCGAGTACTTCCCTTCCTTAGCCATCAATTGGGCATATCCTCCTGCACTTCTTGCTAACTGTCCACCATGACCCACATGTAACTCTATATTGTGTATATGCGTACCTAGGGGAATATTGCGTAAAGGCATAGAATTGCCTGCCTTGATCTCCACATCCGCTCCAGATTCTACCCTATCACCAATTTGTAATCTATCTGGAGCCAATATATAAGACTTCTCTCCATCTAAGTAGTGAAGGAGGGCAATCCTCGCCGACCTATTAGGGTCGTATTCTATAGAGTCCACGGTAGCCGGAATACCATCTTTTCGCCTTCTAAAATCAATGACCCTGTATCTCCTCTTGTGGCCTCCTCCTCTATGTCTGAGGGTTATCCGGCCATTAGAATTCCTGCCGCCAGACTTCTTTATTGACTTCAATAGGCTCTTTTCTGGCTTGCTGCGTGTAATCTCTTCAAATGTTGATACTGTCTGAAATCGCCTTCCAGGTGAGGTTGGATTATTCTTTCTAAGTGCCATATCTATCCCATTTTGAAACTTGAAACTTGATTATTGAGATATGTTAGGATCAAATCAGAAATCTCTCCTGCCAATCTGTAAACATCTAATTTAAAGACTCTTTTCATTGCTTATCCGAGT
>SDBU01006045.1_pt1 | contig 14319 bp, 10 predicted proteins | sample 2277071 | NCBI WGS metagenome assembly SDBU01 (sample SAMN10397929, study PRJNA504765) | marine sediment metagenome | isolation source: marine sediment core GS08_GC12, 126 cmbsf | place: Arctic Ocean: Gakkel Ridge, Loki's castle | collected 2008
CCTCCCGTCAAGGGAGGGGAGTAAACCCCGACACCCCGATACTCCCTTACTCCGTTTCAAGTGACTCAGCGCACTACGCATTGCGCTCTACTCAACGCTCTATTCCTTTCTGAATTCTGACTTCTGAATTCTGTATTCTGCACTACTTATAATTCCGCCTTAACCCCCATATACGCGGATACCCCGAACGTCCCGTATCCCAGGACTTCTTCGTAATCCTCGTCAAATAAATTTTCTATTCTGCCGGTTAGTGTGATCTTTTCCCCCAGCTCCACCGTGGCGGATGCATTCACAAGTGTGTAAGCCGCAAGCTCTACCCTGGTTGTAGGAAAGGTGGAGAAATCATAATCATCCCTTTTGCCTACGTAGACCACCTCCAGATCCACGCTCCCGGAACTGCCAAAGTCGCGGTTCAGGTCAAAGGCCGCCTTATTGTCCGGCCGCCTGACAAGAGGCTGGCCCGCATCATCCTCGGAATCAATGAAGGTATAGTTAAAGGCGAGTTTAAGGCTGTCGGTCGGCCTGTAGGAAGTCATTAACTCGACACCCTTTGTCCTGACAGCGCCGAGGTTTTTGTAGGTTGACGTAGCTGAATCAAAATCGATCAAATTGTCAAATTCGTTGACAAAATATGTAACCCCTAAGTCGGCTGTGCCTTCAGCTATTTTCTGGTCGAATCCGGCTTCCCAGCCTCGGCTCCTTTCCGGGTCCAGCGTCGGATCGCCGTAAGAGGAAAAGAGCTGGAAAAGCGTTGGGGCCTTAAAACCCGTTCCATAGGCCGCCCTGAGTTTTGTGCCCGAACCGGCAAGTGTGTATACGGGGGCCAGGTTGTATGTCGTCTCGGCCCCAAAGCTGCTATGGTCGTCTGTCCTTAAACCCAAAGACACGTGTAAATGCTCACTAAAATCCATCTGATCCAGGATGAAAACGGCTCTTGTCTCTGCCGTCTTTTCATTAAGCGTGCTGGTCCTGCCGTTTTCCTCTTCGGCCTCGAGACCGAACATGAATGTGTTCTTTGTTGAAAGATAAAATGTGTTCACCCAGTCCACTTTCAGAAGATCACCCTCGAAAGTATCGTTCCAGACATTAAAATCGAAGGCATCGTCGGGATCGTTTCTATCAAGGCGGTCGTGCCGGGCAACGGAAAAACCCAAGGCCTGTTCCCAGCTGCCGCCGCCGGATATCGACCGTCCTTCCGCACGCATAAAAACCTGTTCCGATATAGAAAAGTAATCCAGGTCATCCGATGGCAGCCCAGTGGCAAAGTCGAAATCGTCCTGTTCGATCCTCGCATCCTGCAACCGCAGCACCAGATCAACTTCCAAGCCTTCTGACAAGGATAACCCTGCTCTCGCGGAAAGGGATGTATTTGTATAGGCATCCTCCTCGCTGTTTCCCCTCTTTTCAGAAGCCGCGGAAATACCATCCGAATCGAACCTGGACACAGCAAGGGAATAGTGTCCATTTTCCCCGCCGCCGATAACTCCAAATCTGGTCCGTGACGAACCAAAAGAACCGGTCTCGACGGAAATCGAAGCACGCGGCTTCCCTTCACCCCGTCTGGTAACAATTTTTATCACACCCGCCATGGCATCCGAACCATAAAGAGTCCCCTGGGGTCCCCTGAGAATCTCGATCCGCTCAATGTTGTCAACTGAAAGGTGCGCAAAATTAAAAGATCGGCCGGGAGTTATCGGATCGTTCACTTCGATCCCGTCAATTAATACAAGGGCGTCTTCAGACTTGGACCCCCGTATGAATACAGAAGAGGGCTGTCCGGCCCCGCCGCTTTGGACAACACTCAGACCCGGTACCGTCTTGAGCAGTTCGTAGACGGTGCTTACGTTTTTCTTTCGGATCTCTTCTGATGTAATTACTGTTATTGAAACTGCAGTTTCCGTAATGGCTGTCCTGATTCGGGTCGCCGTCACGACTACTTCCTCTATCTCCTCCTCGGAGATCTCCTGCGCAAGAGATACGCCGTGGCAAGCCAGGAACAGCAGTACAAGGGGAAAAACAAAACAGGCCTTTCTCATGTTATTTTCTCTCCTCTTCCCCCCTCGGGGATGTAGGGTGCGTTCAGCTCTTCGAAACAGGTCTCCTGGCTCAGGTTCATCCTACTCACCGCGCCTTCCCGTTTCGCCGCAGGCGAAACAGTGGCTACTTTTGCGGCTTTCGTCCCCATCACAGTCGCGGGGCGGCGGGAGATTCACACTCCCTTCCCTTGCTTCGATAGCAATTTGCGAGTTTCGAACTTCAAGTTCTTTAACCACAGAGGGCACAGAGAACACAGAGGAAAACCCGGGCTTGGGTTTCATTTAAACCAACAACTAGCACCCGAAAAAATCCAATAACTAATACAGTAATTTCCCATTTTCTTATGCACTAACCCAACAATTTCTTTCTCTGTGGCCTCTGTGTTCTCTGTGGTTCAAAAGCGCTTTCAACTAGAATAAAAAAACCGGGTCTCTTTCGAAACCCGGGATGCCGTTTTTCATCCAATCGGATGCCGGTAGCCCTCACACCACGGAGGTTCTACGGGCTATGTAGTTGTGGGCAGGTCTTCTGGCTTCCGGATCGTCCTACTTACCGCGCCTTCCCATTTCGCCAAAGGCGAAATAGTGGCTACTTTCGCGGTTTTCGTCCCCGGTTACAGCGGCGGGTCCGCGACGGATTCGCACCGTCTTCCCTTAGCCCATCGAATGCAGAATAGAATATCTTCGGTGGGGGTGTCAAGTTTATCGGGGTCAGGACGTGAATTGTGGCATTCTTTAGAAGAGGAGGTAGGTAGAAATGCCACAATTCACGTCCTGACCCCCCTATGACCTTTTTCTGCCAACTGTTTGAAGAATCCGGCGACGTCCGGGCGGTCTGTAACCACACCTGAGACCATGTCATCGTTAAGGAGATCCCAGATCATCCTCCTGTCGTTCACTGTCCAGACGAATACAGGTTCAGTCTTTCCCCTGACCCTGTTGAGGAAACCTAATTTGATGATATCCCAATGCGGCAGTAGAAAATCCGCACCGGTTCTTTTCTTTCTTCTGAGGGGAAATAAAACTGATTCCACAGAAAGCTTTGGACGCTTGCGAAAAGACAGGTTCATAAGCAGACCACATATAATTTCAGGGTGATGTTCTTTTATTGTCATGACTGATGATTCAGAAAAAGATGTGAGGATGAAATCTTCCGGGACCAGGTATTTTGCCGCCACTTCCGCTACTTCCAGCTCATATCCCTCCTCTTTCAATTCGAGATCGAGCTTAATCTTTCCCAGCACAAACTGAAGCGTCTCTTCCAGGGTGGGCAGGATATAGCCGCGATCAAGAGCCGCACCGGAAGCTTCTATAAAGGTAAGCTCTCTTATCAATTTGTTTTCTATATGGTCATCGTGGTGGAGGACCATAACTCCGTCCGATGTCTTGCGAACATCCGTCTCAATCATGTCCGCATTCATTTCTATGGCAATACGGAAGGCTTCTAATGTGTTCTCATGAGCGTAAGCCGAGGCGCCACGGTGGGCTATGATAAGTGTCGGGTTCATTTTTCACCACGGAGGCAATGAAGACACCCTTTAAGCGAGTGCGAAGGGCGTAGGGCGAAGTGCGTAATGCTTATAAGTTTTCCCCAATTCACCGTTTCACCGATTCCCCGACTCTGTTATTTTCACGTTGGTCATTGGTCGTTGGTCGTTGGACGCGCTCAAATCACTTTCCCAATCTATCATTAACCTGGTCCAGGTACGATTGTATCTTACTGTATAACTCGGGATGTTTTTCCTCTGTAATGATATTGAGGGACTGGTTATATGCCTGAGCTGAACGGGCCAGGAATTTTTCCTTCTCCTGAACCTCCGAGAATGAAAAAAAAGTGTTCCCGAGGTTGCTCAGCATTACAGCGTACTCCATGGGATGCTTATCGGGTTTGTAGATCTTGAGCGCCTCACCATAGGCGCGCATGGCATGGATCAGGTTCTCTCTTTTATCAATCCTTTCGGCCAGTTCGTTTCTGGCTCTGCCTATGCTGACCTGATTTATTGCATGCTTCTCGGGATGGTTCTCAACAGTAAAGAATTCAAGGGATTCAACAAAGGCTTCTATGGCTTTTTCAAGATTCGCCTCCGGCTCCGTTATCTGTGAAAGCCCGCTATAGAGATTTCCCAGATTGGTCTGAACGGTCGCTGCCTGGCTGGGCGTATTTGCCTGCCCGAAGGCCCTGATGGCCAGCCTGTAAGCTGCTTCAGCCCTGTTGAAATCCTCCACACTTCCGTCTTTTACGGCCAGCCTTTGATAGCAGTTTCCCCTGGTCTCCATAGCCTTGCCATAAAAATCCTGCTGAGACACCATAGAGATCCTCATAAGGATATTATCAATTATCTTTATGGCCCTATCGAGGTCCTCCCCTTCTATGGCCTCCTTTACGCCAGCCATGTATTGGTCAAATTCACCACGGCTGATCTTCTTTAGAACCTTGCCCTCTCCAACGCTCCCCATCACCTTGAATTTTCTGTACATCCTGAGGAGATTGATGAGGATGAAGATCGCAAATAGCCCTACACCTATATGAAACGGGTTCATTTATAGCTCCATCTGGCCTTGATCGATCCAGGATCCAAAGTCCAAGATCCAAGATCCAACTTCAATATTACTCTTTATTATTACGTATTATCCATGAATTATTTGTTTCCATATTCAGTATTAATAGGGTCGCAAAAAGTCCATGAGTGGCTTTTTGCTTCCCGGGAAGGTAAAAGCGTCGTTTTCCCTTCCCTCACGAATCCATAACTATATGTTAGAGTTATGGATTCGGGCGCCCACGCTCGGGCGCGATGATAATTTGCAAGTCATTGATTTAGGCGCCCCCAATGGGCGGTGATGACTCATGCGAAGTCATCAACATTGATTTTGGTTCCTGGATTTTGGACCACTTAACTACAAAATTATTTTTTAAGCACAATTGTTGTGATACCGAACGTTATTAAGGCCAACGCTGCTCCCATGTAAAAAGTACCCTCAGTTCCCCAGAGCATGAAAACCACACCCATAAGCAGGGGACCCAGGGTCTGACCGATCCTGAGGACCATCCCGTTCACGGACATGAGAACACCACGATGTTCCATGGGCGCCAAACCGGCCATGGCAGACATAATTGCGGGGATATTCAGACCCATCCCCACTCCATAGATCATCATGGGGATAAGGAACACCCAGAGGCCTTTCACCGAAGGGATAATAACCAGGGCAGCGGCGTAAAACAGGAAAGCAACCTTGATAAGGTTAAGCTCGGAGATGGTCCTGGTAAGTCTTCCCATCTGAGTGGAGATCAGGCCCGTAGTCACAGACATAAAGGAAGTTATCATTCCTATGGTGAAGGACGATGCACCGAACCTGTCTGCCAGAAGCAGTGGGAAATAGGTAAGCACTGAGCCATACAGGATGACAAATGTAGCAACAGAAACAAAAAACAGCCCAATTACGTGCCTGTTCCGTATGACCTTGACCGCCCCTCTCATATACTCGCCGAATCCCAGCGCGGAAACCGGCTCCGGATTCTTCAGAACAAATATGGAAACCAGGCCAACTGGTATCGCCAGGAGAGGCAGGAAGAAGGGGTAGTACCAGCCCAGAAGGGCAAGGGCGCCGCCGATGGCCGGATAGCTGGCGGTCCCGATCGAGAGCACGCTAGCGTTGTATCCCATGGCAGCTGAACGGTCCTGCCCTGAATAAAGGTCCCCAATGATCGTTCCCGAAAGGGAGGCTAATGGAGACGCCCCCATCCCCTGGAGGAAGCGGAACAGAAGCAGGATCTTCATATCCCTGGCCAGACCGCAGGCCGCGCCCGCAAAGGCAAATAGAAAAAGAGCCGGGACCAGGATCTTCTTTCTCCCGAACCTGTCGGCAAGAATACCCAGGAAAGGCGTAAGGATAATCCCCGGTAAAGTGAACACCGTGATGAGGAGCCCCACTTCGCCGGGTGTGATCCCGAGACCATCCATTATCTTGGGGAAAGCAGGAGCAATGCTGGCGACTCCCAGCACGGCCATGAGGGTCACCCCGAAGACAACCTGGAGGTTATGGTCTCTGTATAATTTTTGCTGGTTCTTCTTTTCCGTCAATCCGCCCTCAATTTTCTGGCTTTAGTTTATCCGTATAATATTAGCTGCGTGTTGTTAAAAAGTATTCAGAATACAGAATTCAGAATCCAGTAAAAACATGAATATCAGTATTTGTTCAATTGAATATATACTTTCTTCTGACTCCTGACTTCCCTTCGATCCCGCCCTCGGCGGGACTCAGGGCCCGAGCTTGTCGAGGGCTGAATTCTGACTTCCTTAACCAAACTGAGGAAAAATCAGCAAATAATAAACTGCCTGTTTTTTGTGCAATCTATCCGGCCCCTCATACTTTTTACGGCAACCTCATCCGCTTCGATATATCGTTCCTGACATCAAAACTGAAAGTTATCTTTAACTTACTGTAATTAAAGACTTATTTAATTTCACAGGTCAAGGTCATTCTGGCACGCTCTATGCTTTATGCCGACATGTATTTGAAAAACCTCAATCTGGAGGAGGACACAGCCATGAAGTTCATAACAGCCATCATTACACCGGGCAAGCTCTTTGCAATCCTTGCTTTTCTGATCTTCTCTTTACCTTCTGTAGCCGGAGCTGATTCCCTTAATCCCGGCGATACTGCGTGGATGATCACAGCAACAGCCCTGGTGCTTTTCATGACCATACCGGGCCTGGCCCTTTTTTACGGAGGCCTTGTGAGGGCAAAGAACGTCCTTTCCGTGCTCATGCAGTGCTTTTCCATTACTGCTCTAATGACTATTCTCTGGGTAATTGCCGGCTATTCCATCTCATTCGGCAAGGGCAACGCCTTTTTCGGAGATTTTTCCAAGGCTTTCCTTGCCGGGATCGGCCCGGATTCCATGTCAGGAACGATCCCTGAGATCCTTTTCGCAATGTTCCAGCTGACCTTTGCCATCATCACCCCAGCCCTTATTATCGGTGCCTTCGCTGAGAGAATGAAGTTTTCCGCAATGCTTCTCTTCACCGGAGCCTGGATGCTCCTCATCTATGCTCCAGTGTGCCACTGGGTGTGGGGAGGAGGATGGTTGGGCAGCATGGGAGTACTGGATTTCGCAGGCGGCACCGTGGTTCACATAAATGCCGGTGTAGCTGGGTTGATGTCGGCTATCGTCCTGGGTAAGCGAAAGGGTTATCCCCACGAGCCCATGATGCCCCACAGTCTCACTCTTTCCGTTGTAGGCGCAGGCATGCTGTGGGTGGGATGGTTCGGCTTCAATGCGGGCAGCGCACTGGCAGCTGACGGAGTGGCGGGCATGGCCCTTGCGGTGACACAGATAGCAACCGCGACGGCGACGATTGCCTGGATGTTGGCTGAACGGATAAAACACGGCAAAGCCAGCGTCCTTGGAGCTATTACGGGTGCTGTGGCTGGCCTTGTTGCCATCACACCGGCCTCCGGGTTTGTGAATCCTATGGGTGCTCTCGCTATCGGTGCGGCGTCAGGTATAATCTGTTTCTTCGCAACCACCACCATGAAAAGGGCGTTAGGTTATGATGATTCCCTGGATGTTTTCGGCGTCCACGGAATTGGCGGCATGGTGGGCGCTATGCTTACCGGGGTTTTTGCTGCTCCCGCTCTCGGCGGCTACGGTAATTTCGCCAGCATCGGCGGCCAGTTGTGGATCCAGTTCATCAGCGTTATAGCCACCATCGGATACAGCGCCGTCGGGTCACTGATACTTCTCAAAATAGTCGATGTCACTATAGGCCTCAGAGTTGATGAGGAAGAGGAGATCGCCGGTCTGGATATCACGCAGCATAATGAGAGGGGGTATGATTATTGACGGTTAACAGCGTTCAACGTTTAATGTTCAACGTTCAACATGAAAATACAAAAAGTCCCGCCGCTGCCCGAGGGGCAGCAGCGGGACGAAAACCGGCCACCACCAGGAACAATTTTTCATAGGATAGAACACCTGAATAGGGCCGGGTTGAGGGTCAGGCTATGTCTATAGATCCTCCAGCCACCCTTCGAAGGTATCCAGGTGTTCCTCTTCCTCACCAAGGATCTGTTCGAAGAGTTTTCTCGTTGTGATATCGTCCTCCTCGTCTGCTTGTTTTATGACTTTTCTGTACAGTTCAATAGCTCCCATCTCGTCCTTGCTGTCCTTCTCGATCATTTCCTTGATGTTGGAACCTACAAAGATGGGTTCAGGTTTGGTCGTCGGTGTCCCACCCAGATAAAAAAGCCTCTCGGCGATCAACTCGGCGTGCCTCATTTCGGCCATGGCAATTAATCTGAGTTCATCCTTTACCGCAAAGGCCTTGACGCCGCTCCACTGCACATGCTGCCACATATACTGGATCGAGACCTGCATCTCCCTGGCAATGGCCAGGTTCAGCATGTCAAGCAGTTCATCGGAAACTTTCTGATGGTGTGACATACTCTCCTCCTCAAGGTTGATCTATTACACCCTCAAAATATGTGAATAAATGATCTCCGGAATTAGAAAAGCCCGCCTTAAAGAGCCGAAGCTGCCTTACAGACAACTCTGTACTTCAGGCCCCAAAGTCACTTAAAAACGAGCCGTTAGTAAAGCAGGTGATCTACATTGAAAGTATAACCCCTGCAAAAGGTGACTTCAATAGTGGGGTCAGACCCCCAACTGTTTCAAACCTGAAAATGTTCAATATACGATTTTTCTCACATCTGCTACCTTATGGTGTTGACGGACCGGGTAATTTTAACAGGGTCGTAAAAAAGTCCATCCGTAGCTTTTCAAGCACCGAGGAGTATCGCAACTCAATGAAGATCCGCGAGCTTTTAAAAACAGATCGAACACTGCTCTCTTTCGAGTTCTTTCCCCCTAAAAACCCTGAAAGCGAGAATGTTCTGGACGAGACCGTCGGTATCCTGAAAAGGTTCAACCCGGATTTCGTTTCGGTGACATATGGTGCCGGGGGAAGCACAAGGGAAAAATCCCTTCACTGGACCCTGAACATAAAGGAGAAGTACGGGCTTAACGTCATGATGCACCTTACCTGCATCGCGTCCTCGAAAAACGACATCCAGACTATTACAAAGAGCCTCAGAGAGGAGAATATCCAGAACATACTGGCTCTGAGGGGAGATCCTCCCGAGGATATTCCAGACTACGCTGTTAAGACAGACTTCCAGTACGCTAACCAGCTGGTTGACTTTCTGCAGGAGCGAAACAGCTTCTCCATCGGCGTAGCAGGATACCCGGAAGGGCACATAGAGGCGCCTTCCCTGGAAAAGGACATCGAGTACCTCAAAAGGAAAGTGGACGCGGGTGCTGATTTCGTTATTACACAGATCTTTTTCGACAACAATTACTTCTACGATTTCATGGATCGAACAGAGCGGGCGGGTATAAATATACCTGTCATTCCCGGGATCATGCCCATAGTCAATATCGGGCAGGTTCAGCGTTTCACCCAGATGTGCGGCGCAACTGTACCGGTCAACCTCGTGGACCGGATGCAAACAATGGAACCTGAAGATATGATCAATGTCGGCGTCGAATATGCTATCGATCAGTGCAGGGAGCTCCTGGATTTCGGCGCTGCGGGCCTGCATTTCTATACCCTCAACAGGAACAAGGCCACCGAGATGATACTCAGCCAGATCGAGGGGAATATCAGGGATTAGAGCATTGGAAATTAGAGCATTAGAAATTGGATTAAAGCAGTTGAAAGTTGTTGGTTGTTAGTGGTTAGTTGATAGTTATATGCAGACTTAATAATTTATTTACTAGCAACCAACCACTAACCACTTAACAAATCCCCCTCCTGGCTCCTGACATCTGAATTCTGCCTTGCACCCATTGCCGTCGCCTCAATCCTGACAGTCCCAATTCTTGTCAAGCTCCTCAAACTCATTCCCATGATCCAGGCCTTGCAGGAGCTTAACAGCCACGGTCACTACATAAGAAAGCTTTACCTCCTGAACGGTCTTATCATAGTGCTTGCGTTACGGGTCTAAAGCAGGAACTTTTCAGGTAGCTCACTTCGTCCCTGATATTCAGAACTCCGTCAAAATACAGTCCAAATTAATACCTGGGAAAACTCCAATCGGCACTGGAACGGAATCATCGATGAAAGTATTCAGGAGCCGCGCAACAGCTCAAGTACGCAATAAATTCATAACTAAATGTAAAGGATGCAAGTATTTGCATGGTGTCAGATTTAGCAGAAATCAGTAAAAGTTCCTTTAAAACAGGGTTTTAAACAAATAAGCCTTAGGCCGTGTTTTTGGTATCTATATTGCAGCTAAACGGGAACTGAAATGTAAATAATTTAATCCCACAACGAGGATAAGGTGCATAGAGCCGGTAAAGGAGGACACATTATGGAACGTAGAAAATTCACTATCAAATATTGGCTGACATTGGCCATTGCTGTGGTTTTTGCCGCGGCTATCAGTCTCACTGTACCCACAGCGGCCAAAGCATATACGTGGGGTGGTGGTGGTACCGATGGTGGTGGTACCGATGGTGGCGGTACCGATGATGGTTCCGGTGATGGTGGTACCGATGGTGGTGGTGATACTGTCGGCGGCCCCCCGGACTACTTAGATTTTGATACCGATAAAGGTCATGGGAACGACCCGGACGGCATTGATGAAGACAACCCTGGAAATAACGGGGATGACTACGCTACTGAAAGCAGCGATGTTGGAGACGACGACGATGGCAATAACGGTCATGGGAACTCGGGCGGACATGATGATAGCAACCCTGGAAACGGACATGGTCATGACGATTAAACGGCTTTCCTCCTAGCACAAAGGGGTTTCTGTTAATAGGCCCGGGCATCAAACCCGGGCCGTTTTTTTGTTAAATCGGATTATTTCCTGATTACCCTATAACTTGCAGCCGCTTCAACCCACTCGAAGCCCTGCTCAGGGTCCGGTTCAGTCTGGAAATCCCAGGTCCATCCTGCATCATTCGGAATTAAGCCACTCAATACACCAGGGCCATGCCCAATAAACTATTTTGTTATATGGATTATTACAGAAGAGATCTCATGAAAACCGCGGATTATTTACTTAATTGATTCGCCCCGGGGAAGGGCCTGCCGACTGCAAGTACCGGCAAGCCACCTCCGGATGAAGAGATCTGCAATATCCAAATAGCGGGAAATAGACCAAAACCGCTCTCAGATACCCCCTCACACCTCTTCCTATGCTCCGTCCTGCCCGGGACAGGACAACCCTCTCTAAAGGGCCACCCCCAAACTCTTATATCTTATATGATCAGACTAAAAGATCTGGTCTGATCCTTGGGTCAATTACGGCTTGAACTGCTTTGATACTATCTCAGGAAATGTAACCCCACTGTAGATCTTAACAAGAGCCGCTAAAGTAACTGATAAATATTTCACATGTCAAGATAAAACTTTAATTATTAACATGTTACATAATTGTAACTTAATTCCTGAAAAATACGAGCTTAGCATAATCCAATTTCATCGCAAAATAGCGGGGAATCTTCTGCCAGGAATACGTAGCTGCTGTACAGGCCTTATGATGCTTTCTCTGTCGACTGATGGCCAGTAAAAGGCCGTAGAAAACGTGCCCCTAATTTGACAACTCTTCGCGCGTTACCATATATAGGTATACTGGGGTCCGACCCCATAAATGATGAAGGGAAACAATTGACAAAATTATCCGATGGAAAAACTGACGAGTGGTTGAAGAGATTATCTTCTAATTATGATCTGTCTTTTGAGCTTCTCACCGAATACCATCGCCTCTTCTGTGAACACGGCATACCTGTCCTTCGCAGGAGCAGAAAAACAAAAGATGCCAAACGGATAGTGGCCATCTCCACGCACGGGTACTGGTCTGACCCTCCCCCGGCAGGTGTTCCCGACACTGGCGGCCAGACTTATTACGTGCTGGAGGTCGCAAAAGCCTGGGCCAGGCAGGGACGCAAGGTGATCATCCTTGCCAGGTGGTTTGAGCCCTACCCCCGGGTGGAAACCATCGCGCCGAATCTCTGGCTTGTCCGAATACGGGCCGGGGGTGATGAGTTCGTCCGCAAGGAGGATATCTACCCCCTGGTCCCGGAAATGGCCGAAGCAGCCACTGCCATATCCCTCCTATTCGGAGCTCAAGCGGTTACAGGTCATTATGCAGACGGTATGACAGGTGCAGTGGAGGTTTCAGAACGGCTCAAGATCCCTTCTGCTGTGATCCCTCACTCCATGGGAATCCTGAAGGTTATGAATCTGGGGTTTGACCCGGATGATCCCGAATCGTGGTTCGACTCCGAGTATAACTTCTGGATAAGGGAAAGTCTCGAGATCGCCTCTCTTAAGGGTGCCAATCTGGAGATCGCAAACACACCTGAAGAACCTGCCATTTTAAAAACTCATTACGGGCTGGAATTTCCGAATATCGTGATGCCGGCAGGCGCCGGCGAGGCATTTTTTGACGCTCCTGAGCAGGGTGGAAATGAAGCACTTCAAAAAAAATACGGCCTCGTTACCAACAGGTATCTGCTCTTCTACGGCCGGTTTTCCAGGGCCAAGAACATTCCAGCCGTGGTTGCAGTCCTGGGCGAAGCAAGGCGCCTCGACCCGGACTTTTTCCGGGACGTGAACCTCGCCATCGTGGGAGGAGATCCTGAAAACCCCCATGGCGAAGAGCAGGAAGTAGAGGATCAGGTACTCGAAACAATGGAGAACTACAACCTCACCAGGAGCGACGTAGTAAGGATACCCAGCCTGGGGTGGAAGGAGTTGTCGCCACTGGTCAGCAGCAGCCTGTTTTATACGGGCATGCAGATGCTCGAGCCCTTTGGAATGAGCGTGGCTGAAGCCATGGCAGCCCGGACCCCCGTGCTGATCTCCAGGACCGCCGGAATATCAAGGTGGCTCCAGGACGGGAAGCATGCCCTTATCGTGGACCCTGAAGACCCCCTCCAGGCAGCTTCAAGACTCCGGGATGCTGTAAAGGACAGCAAGTTTCTCGAGGACCTGGCCGACAACGGCCGCAAACTTGCCGAGGAAACTTTCAGTTGGACGGGTATTGCCAGACAGCAGGGTGAACTCCTGGATAACCTGCACAGAGGTGAGGCTCCGGCTTTAGTGAAAAATAGCGAGGGTTTTGATGAAGTATTCCTCAAAAGAGAGGGCCGCGCGTATCACAGGCTTGCCTTCGTGTGGAGAGGTGACCCTCCGGTAGTGAACGCGAAACACAAAAAAGCAGCCAGGGGGCTGGTCCCGTATATCCGGGAAGCCAACATTAAGACAAAACAGGATGGCAGAAGAGTTATCCTGGCCGTTGGTGGGGAATCCGGAGCGGGAAAAAGTGAGGTCGCCGAGTACCTGAGGTTCGCCCTCAAGGGAGAGGGTATCGAAGCACTGACACTACCGGGGGATGCATTCTTTTTGCTTACACCCGCAAAAAATCACCTGGCCCGGGTCAAAGCGTACGAGGAGGGCCAGTTGGTTGAGTATCTGGGCCCAGACGAGATTAATTTCGATCGGCTTGAAGCGGCAATTCGCCGCGCCGCGGACCGGAAGAACAACGAGATCCTTGTTCCCTCCGACTGCAGAAGACTGGATTCTCGAAGGTATGAGAATGTGCCCATGGACCTTACCGGATCTGACGTGATTATCGTAGATCTTACCTACAGCCTTCTCCTTAAGGATGCGGACATCAAGGCATTCATCCAGTCGGATTTCAAAAAACGGTTAAACGAGATAAGGGAAAGAAATATCGCCCGTGATCCTGACCAGGATTTTTCCTTTATAGAGAAGGTCCTGACGATCGAACACGAGATCATCCAGGGAATGAAAAAAGACGCGAACCTCATAATTACAGATGACTATGGGGTAATTGAAAACACGCCCTGATCGGTAAGGGTGTTTTACGGTATTTCCTGTTTACTGATGAAAGAACCAGCGGGTCATTACAAAATCAGCCTGGATCGAACTAAACAATGTAGATGAATACTGACCCCTACTGCCATTCTGGAAGCTGACCGTCTGCTCCCTACCCTTTTTTCTCCTGTTCCTCTTTCTCCACAACGCAGTAAATTCCGCCCTCCTTGAGGCCGGCCACAAAGCAACCGTTGCATGATATACACTTTGCCGTAGCAAGGTTCCCCTCCTGCCACCTGTTGCCAAGGCCGGGCTCCCGGATAAAGGGCCTGGACATGGCTATGTAATCTACCCTGTCTTCACTTATTGCCGCCTCAGCGACTCCCGGTGACCTGAATCCACCCACAACCATCACGGGACAGCTGACA